>Ga0164296_1003221_pt1 | contig 15554 bp, 13 predicted proteins | sample GEODES057metaG_FD_113533 | JGI IMG/M metagenome (GOLD analysis project Ga0164296, IMG submission 113533) | Dystrophic lake water microbial communities from Trout Bog Lake, Wisconsin, USA - GEODES057 metaG | ecosystem: Environmental > Aquatic > Freshwater > Lake | place: USA: Trout Bog Lake... | reverse complement strand
GTCTCCTTGTTTGAAACAGCAACAAGTTGGGTATCTCTGCTTGCGTCACAGTTTCTTGCCTCAGGCAAAGTGGCTGACAAACAAGGTTCCGGCGCACCCGGTATTGTTCCGTACAAAGGCTACTTGACGAAAAACGGGGAAATTGTCGTGGCAGCGGGCAGCGATTCACTGTTTAAGGCCATGGCAGGTGCGTTGGGTCATCCAGAGTGGCGAGACAATCCTAAATTTTTGGATAACCCGGCGCGTGTTGCAAATAAAGAAGAACTCTACAGCCTGATTGATTCCATCATGATTACCGAAACGACGGAGCATTGGATTGAAGCACTAGAATCAGTAGGTGTTCCCTGCTCTGCAGTTAACGATTTGTCTCAAATGGTTGCACATCCACAAACTCAAGCGCTGGGTATTGTGCAACCTGTACCGGGTACCAGTATGCAATTCATAGGTTTGCCTATTAGTTTTGACGGTGTCCGGCCAGCATCCTACAGCCCGCCTCCCAAGCTTGGTGAGCACACTGATTTGATAATAAAAAAGAGTTAAAGGAAACAACATGAGTCAATTGCCACAATATGAAACAGTTGCCTGCGAGATGGTGGGTCAGCATGTGCTGAAAGTCACTCTGAATCGCCCGGCGGTTGGTAACGCGGTCAACACCCAAATGGGACATGACTTACTTGACCTCTGGAACCGCTTGACTGCCGAACCTGGCGAAGTGCGTTGCTTAGTGCTGACAGGCGCAGGAGAAAAAATATTTTGTGCAGGCGGCGATTTAAAAGAGCGCAATGGCATGACTAAATTGCAATGGACTAGACAACACGAATTGTTCGAACGCATGTTCTGGACTCTAGTCGATTTACCATTGCCAGTTATTGCAGCGCTAAACGGACACACCTACGCAGGTGGATTAGAAATGGCCTTATGCTGCGATTTCATCTACGCGAGTAGCGCTGCGCGTTTTGCGCTTACCGAAGTAACACTGGGCATCATGCCCGGAGCTGGCGGCACACAAAACCTGCCGCGCGCTGTCGGCGACCGTCGCGCAAAAGAAATAATCATGACAGGCAAGCCATTCAATGCCGAGCAAGCTCTGCAATGGGGTGTCGCTAACGCCGTCTACGAACCTGCGGAAGTGTTAGCCAAAGCACTTGAAACAGCCGAAACAATTGCATCTAACGCGCCACTGTCAGTCAGACAAGTCAAAAAATCGATTCGCTATGGTGGTCAGATGGAGTTACGCACAGCCTATCGCTTTGAGGTCGAGGCGTACAACCATTTAGTAGATACCGAAGACAGAATGGAAGGTGTTGCAGCTTTCAACGAAAAACGCAAAGCTAATTTCAAAGGTCGTTAGTCAAAGCCCAAAGCACCCTCTTCGATCCCTCTTAAATAAACCAAATCAAAATCGATATGAAACAAAAAATTACTTTACGCGAAGTTGGCCTGCGCGACGGTCTCCAGATTCACCCTACTTTCATGCCCACGGCGGACAAACTTGCATGGATCAAAGCCGAAGCGGCTGCAGGAATGAGCGAGATTGAGGTCACGTCCTACGTCCCACCAAAACTCATCCCTCAATTCGCAGACGCAGGTGAAGTGACCGAAGGCGCACTGAAAATTCCAAACCTGCTAGTTGCAGCCCTCATTCCTAATATGAGAGGTGCACAAAGGGGCGTTGAACTCGGCGTACACAAACTTAATTTCGTCATGTCGGTCAGTGAAACGCACAATATGAAAAACGTGCGCCGACCTCGTGAGGATTCAGTCGCTGACTTCCGCGATATTGTTGCCATGATCAAACAGCAACCAGAAGGTAAGCGCCCGATTATCGTAGGAGGTTTATCGACTGCACTAGGGTGTTCTTATGAAGGCCGAGTGTCGGTCAAGGACGTGGTCAGGTTTGCAGTCCAATTGGTTGATGCGGGCGCGCAAGAGTTAGTTGTCGCTGACACCGTCGGCTATGCAGACCCTAATCAAGTCCGCGAGGTTTTTAAAGCTGTTCTGGCAGAAATCAAACACCTGCCTATCGCGGCACACTTTCATGACACACGAGGAACAGGCTTAGCCAATATTACAGCCGCGTTAGATTGTGGCATTACGCATTTCGACGCTTCACTCGCGGGCCTAGGTGGCTGCCCTTTCGCCCCTGGGGCCAGCGGGAACATCGTGATGGAAGACTTATGCTTCATGCTCGACTCAATGGGGCTTGAGACAAGTATAGATCTAGAAAAACTGATCGAGATCCGTAAGATGATCGCGACGTCCTTACCAGATATCCCAATGCAGGGTGCGCTAGCCAAAGCAGGGTTGCCACGCAATTACTTAACTGCCGCTCAAAGACTCGCGGCAGCGTAGTACCAAATAGTTAACAAAAAAACTGAAACCTTCGGTAATTAACGAATAGAGAATCAAATGAACGACGCTATTAGCATTGCAGTAGGTGAAGACTATGCAGAAATTCGTGAGAGTGTACGTAAGGTATGTGCGGATTTCCCAGGTTCCTACTGGCGCGATCTGGAGGCAAAAGAAGCGTATCCCACTGAGTTTGTCAAAGCGCTTACTCAGTCTGGCTTTTTAGGCGCGCTCATCCCCGAAGAATACGGGGGTAGCGGCATGCCTTTGCGAGCTGCCGCTGTCATCCTAGAGGAAATACATGCATCGGGATGCAATGCGGGTGCTTGTCATGCCCAGATGTACACCATGGGAACAGTGTTGCGTCACGGCAGCGAAGCGCAAAAGAAAAAGTTTTTACCGGGCATCGCTAGCGGCGAATTACGTCTCCAAGCCTTTGGCGTCACCGAGCCAACTACAGGGACTGATACGACCAAGCTAAAAACCCGGGCTGTGCGCGACGGGGACAGTTACGTTATCAACGGACAAAAGGTCTGGACCTCGCGAGCACTGCACTCTGATTTGATGTTATTGCTCGCACGCACGACTCCAATTGAGGAGTGTAAAAAGAAAAGCGAAGGACTATCAGTATTTTTACTCGACATCAGAAACTTGCGAGACAAAGGCCTTGATATCAGACCACTAAAGGCCATGATCAATCACAACACAACTGAGATTTTTTTTGATAACGTGCGTATCCCTGCCGACAGTCTGATTGGCGAAGAAGGCAAGGGATTCAAATACATATTGGACGGCATGAACGCCGAGCGCATTCTCGTATCGTCAGAAGCGATTGGTGATGGTCGTTGGTTTACGAAAACAGCTGTCAACTACGTCAAAGAGCGTCGCGTCTTTGATCGTCCCATTGGCCAAAACCAAGGCGTCCAATTTCCTATCGCACGAGCACACGCCGAAATCGAAGCGGCAGATCTGGTTTTGCGACGTGCAGCGGCCAAGTTTGATGCGGGACAGCCTTGCGGTGACGATGCAAATATGGGCAAACTCTTGGCAGCTGACGCCACATGGCACGCCGCCGAGGCGTGCTTGCAGGCTCACGGAGGCTTCGGTTATGCGCGCGAGTACGACGTTGAACGCAAGTGGCGCGAGACAAGACTATTCCAAATTGCTCCGATTTCAACCAATCTTGTGCTCTCATATATAGGTGAACACATGCTGGGTATGCCTCGTTCGTTTTAATAACTTGAACGTTTGCACCGCTCATTAAATCAATTGCAACCACAAAAACAATAATCACGGGAGACCTCCATGACCGGCTTAACCCAAGCTCTAGCTAACTACGTAGCCAATCCAAGTTTTTCCGGCAAGGAGCAAGAGGCCTGCGCCGTCGCCAAAACAGGCTTCATTGATACCATTGCAACGATGATTGCTGGTAGCAATGAGCAGGTAGTACAAATTGTTCAAAAGTTTTTCGGTGATGCGCTTAGCGACGGCAACGGCAAAGATGTCGCACCCGTTCCTTTTGCTGGTAATTATCGACCGACTCATCAAGCGGCCTTCATCAACGCGGTTGCTGGTCACGCACTTGATTATGACGATGTAGCACTATCGGGTCATACCAGTACGGTGCTAGTTCCAGCAATTTTGGCCGAAAGCTACGCATTGAAGTCAAGCGGTAAGGACGCGTTAATAGCGTACGTCGTGGGTTACGAGGTTTGGGCTGAACTGATTAGTCGCGAATCAGACCAATACCACCTGAAGGGCTGGCATCCTACCGGCGTGCTTGGCGCGGTCGCAACTGCAGCTGCGGTGTCATACCTGAACCATCTCAACGCCGACCTCGCGGGTCGTGCGATGGCAATTGCAGGCAGTATGTCGAGTGGCTTAGTCGCTAATTTCGGCACGATGACGAAGCCTTTTCATGCTGGCCGGGCAGCATCGCATGGAATCGAAGCTGTCAGACTCGCGAAACTGGGAATGACGTCTTCTCCAGATGCGTTTGAGCATCATGCTGGATACTTAGCTGCGCTCTCGCCTGCTGGTAGAGTAGATCGAACAAGTGAAGCAACCGAACTAGGCAAAGCGCCGCGTATTCTAAAAACCGGAGTGTCGATTAAACGCTACCCGGTTTGTTATTCTTGTCACCGCACTATCGACGGAGTCTTAGCAATTGCCGATCGTGAAAACCTCAAATCCGATCAAATCAAATCTGTTCACTTAACGATGGGTGCCGCTCAAGCATCAATGCTAAGAAATCATCATCCAAAAACAGGACTCGAAGCAAAATTCAGCGCTGAGTTTGCAGTTGCATCTTCGATCGTTGCTCGCGAAGTTGGCTTATCTCAATTAACGGACGTATTCGCAACACGTCCGGATGTAAGTAGTTTGTATAAAAAAGTATCCATCTCAATTAACGAAAAACCCTGCCCTGTCGACCCTGCCTTCTCATGGACAGACCGCGTAATCATTGAAACGACTGATGGCAGAAAGTTTGATTCAGGAGAGATTCGCTTTCCGCTGGGCAATGCGCTTAACCCCATTGATGCCGCCGGCTTGAAGCAAAAATTCGATGATTGCGTAGCGACCGGTAAAGCAAATAACTCCAGTCTAAATGCTGCGGATGATGAGCTTTACAAGCGACTGATCGCTATCGACTCGCTGCCGAGCATACGCGATCTTTTCAAGTAAGAATGAATCTCTTTGTATCGCTGGGCTATCTCGTTGCGCTTGACGAGCACAAGCATTTCGGCCGTGCAGCCGACGCCTGCAATATCACGCAACCGGCTCTGTCGAATGCGCTAAAAGCCCTTGAAGACAGCTACGGAATAAGTATTATTTCACGCGGTCAAAATTTCATCGGCTTCACTCCCGAAGGTGAACTTGTTCTTGCGATGGCTCGTCGGGTTTTACTTGAGCAACGCTCTTTGCAGCAGGAAATTTCTACTACTGCTAGCAATCCGCGAGGTAATTTATATCTAGGTGCGGTTCCTTCGGCTATACCCGTTGCAGCCCGTTTTGCTGCAATGATTCAAACAAAGCACAAAGAAGTTTTCGTACAAATTAAATCGTTGAGTTCTCAGGAGCTTGAAACTGGCGTAGAGCACGGGACGCTGGACATGGCGCTAGGTTATACCGAGAGAATTAAAGTCACTCAACGTCTATTGACTACCGTGCACCAGTACAACGAAAAATTCTACCTTGTAAAACAAACCGAACAATCCAGTTCAAAAATCATCCAAAAAGCCGCGCCAATCTCCTGGAATGATGCGACTAAACTGCCACTTTGCCTACTGTCAAAAGAGATGCATAACCGAAGCATTATTGACCATACTTTTGAGTTGGTTGGTGCCGTGCCTCATACAGTTATTGAAACGAACTCAATCTCAGCTCTCGGATTGGCTAGCATCGCTGAGCATGTATGCAGCATCATGCCCGGGGCGTTAGTCGGTAACTTAACTAAAGAACTCAGTATTAAAGCGCACCCCCTGGTTGAGCCACAAATAGAGATCGCAATTGCCTGGATCCTCTTAAATAATGAACGCCGCTCGCATGTTCAAAATATGGCTCTGACTTTCGCACAATCCCAAGAATGGCGTGCGTATCTTAAAAAATATTCTGGGTCGCTCGATTTTTAGATCGAATTGGATTACCTAAGCGGAGTATGAGCCTCTTCCATCATTTATTTTGTGAATGATGGCATTTGTCAAATAAATTGGCTTTAGGGCTTATACTTTGTGACACTCCCGCGACATTTGCTTAACGGGCAAAAAATAATAAGGAGACGCATATGTCAGATGCAACTACTGCACTGCAACAACCTAGTACCTCAGGAAACTGGCTCGATAAAGAAAAAACAATCGCCGGACCTGGTTTCAACCGTTGGCTCGTGCCACCCGCAGCTTTAGCAATACATTTATGCATTGGTATGGCTTACGGTTTTTCGGTTTTCTGGTTGCCACTTTCAAAAGCAATCGGAATTGCCTCCCCGAAAACCTGCGCCAGCGATATGAGTCTGGTCACCGAACTGTTTGCGACAAATTGTGATTGGAGGATATCAAGTTTAGGTTGGATGTACACGCTGTTCTTTGTGCTTTTAGGTTTGTCAGCTGCTGTATGGGGTGGTTGGCTAGAACGTGCTGGACCCCGAAAAGCTGGTGTTGTCTCTGCGCTGTGTTGGTGCGGTGGTCTGCTTATCTCAGCTTACGGTGTATACGTTCACCAGTTATGGATGCTCTGGATTGGATCTGGTGTCATTGGTGGTGTAGGACTAGGGCTCGGCTATATCTCTCCGGTTTCTACGCTGATCAAATGGTTCCCTGATCGCCGCGGCATGGCTACAGGCATGGCCATCATGGGTTTTGGTGGAGGCGCGATGATAGGATCTCCGCTAGCGGCTGAACTTATGAAGTACTTTGCAAATCCCGCTTCTGTTGGTGTGTACCAAACATTTGCAGCAATGGGCTTGATTTATTTCGTATTCATGATGGCTGGCGCTCTGACCTATCGTGTACCACCAAGCGGTTGGAAGCCTGAAGGCTGGACACCGCCTGCGGCCCAAGCCAGCAACGCGATGATCACTCAAAAACACGTGCATGTAAGCAAGGTTTGGGGTATCCCACAATTTTGGCTAATTTGGATTGTGCTGTGCATGAACGTGAGTGCTGGAATTGGCGTAATTGGAATGGCTAGTCCCATGTTGCAAGAAGTTTTTGGAGGCAACTTGATAGGTGTAGCGAAAAAATTTGGTGAGTTGGATACGGCGCAGAAAGCAAATATCGCCTTAGTGGCAGCAGGCTTTGCAGCTCTGATCAGTTTGTTCAATATCGGAGGTCGTTTTGTTTGGGCTAGCTTTTCTGACAAGCTCGGCCGCAAAAACACCTACTTTATATTCTTTGTATTGGGCGCACTGTTATACGCAAGCATCCCTTGGAGTGCGGCAGCTGGTAACAAACTTCTCTTCGTTTCAGCTATCTGTATTATTTTGAGCATGTATGGGGGTGGTTTCGCAACAGTACCAGCGTACTTGGCAGATATTTTTGGCACGCAAATGGTTGGAGCGATCCATGGTCGCCTCCTTACTGCATGGGCTACTGCAGGAATTATCGGTCCGGTAGTCGTTAACTACATGCGTGAGTATCAAATTAACCTAGGTATTCCAGTTGATAAAGTCTACAACCAGACGATGTACATTCTTGTTGGCTTTCTAGCGATTGGTTTTGTTGCAAACATGCTGGTGCGCCCACTGGCAGACAAATGGTTCATGACGCCAGAGGAACTCGCCGAAGAAAAACGTCTAGCCCATGACAAAGCTGCAGCCAATGAAGTTGGAGCGGGTTCTAGCTCAGGCAATGGGAAGACTCCCAACGCTTTAGTAGTACTTGCCTGGCTTTTTGTAGGCATCCCTCTTGCATGGGGAATCTACAGAACACTGCTGAGCGTATCTAAATTTTTCTAACAGTAAAGTTGCCAAATTGATGAATGCCATAGTCGATAAACCTACGATCAACACGAGTCAGTTGATTCATGAAATTCTGGTCAGGCATGCAGACCTCCCCGGCTCATTGCTACCGATTCTGCATGCTATTCAGGACGCGCTAGGCTTTATCCCCTCTGATTCGGTCGGTGACATATCCTTAGCATTGAATATCTCGCGTGCAGAGGTCCATGGCGTCATCACCTATTACCATCATTTCCGCACCGACAAGCCTGGCCGAAACATTGTCCAGATTTGCCGGGCGGAAGCCTGTCAATCTATGGGATCAGAGCAACTATTTGCTCACGCTGAAAAACATCTAGGTTGCAAAACCCATCAAACCACTGCCGATGGTTTTGCGACGCTGGAAGCTGCATATTGTCTTGGACTGTGTGCTTCGTCGCCCGCAATAAGTATTAATGACGAGGTGCACGCTCGAGTTACCCCTGAAATCTTTGATGCGCTGATTGCAGAAATTCGGGAGAAAGCATGATAACGACAATTTATGTGCCGCGGGACTCCGCTGCGCTTGCTGTAGGCGCCAATCGAATTGCAACTGCGATTGAACAATATGCAAAGCAGCAGAACATTGAGGTCAGAATCGTTCGTAACAGTTCGCGTGGAATGTTCTGGTTGGAGCCACTGGTCGAAGTCAGCACATGCGAGGGTCGCGTCGCATTTGGTCCAGTTACTCACGATGATGTAGCTTCTATTTTTAAGCAGGGGTTAGGTCTGGCCACTGAGCACCCTCTATATCTCGGTCTGACAGAAAATATCCCGTATTTAAAAAATCAAGAGCGATTGACCTTCGCTCGCATGGGGATAACCGACCCTTTGTCTCTGACCGACTACGAAGAATATGAAGGTTTTTCGGGACTTCGACGTGCGCTATCAATGGAGAGCAGCGCCATAATCCAAGAAGTTCTGGACTCTGGACTACGAGGACGCGGTGGCGCAGCTTTTCCCGCCGGTATCAAATGGAAGACTGTAGCAGCCACACCAGCTGCGCAACGCTACATAGTCTGCAATGCCGATGAGGGTGACTCTGGCACTTTCTCTGATCGAATGACAATGGAGGGCGACCCATTCATGCTGATCGAAGGAATGACAATCGCGGGCATCGCATCTGGTGCCACCATTGGCTATATCTATGTGCGATCGGAATATCCCCATGCCATTGAAGTACTGAATCAAGCCGTCCAAATTGCCGAGGCTGCGGGTTACCTCGGCAAAAACCTTCTTGGAAGTGATAAAAGCTTTCACCTTATTGTGCGTAAAGCGGCAGGTTCCTACGTTTGCGGCGAAGAGACTGCTCTTCTGGAAAGCTTAGAAGGAAAGCGCGGTATCGTCAGAGCCAAGCCACCGCTTCCTGCGATCGAGGGACTTTTTGGATTGCCGACTGTTGTTAATAATGTCATAACACTCGCGACTGTGCCTGTAATTTTGGCCCGAGGAGCTGCTTTTTACAAAAATTATGGTGTTGGTCGCTCCACAGGCACTCTGCCCTTCCAACTTGCAGGCAATATCAAACACGGGGGCCTAGTTGAAAAAGCCTTCGGCTTAACTTTACGCGAACTCATATTTGATTTTGGTGGAGGATCAGCCTCTGGTCGTCCAATAAAAGCGATTCAATCAGGGGGTCCCCTTGGTACCTACATCCCTGAGGCCCAATGGGATCTGCCGCTAGATTACGAAACTTACATAGGGCTTGGCGGAACACTAGGGCATGGTGGTATGGTCGTTCACGACGATTCAGCCAATATGGCTAAGCTTGCTCGCTATGCGATGGAGTTTTGTGCACTCGAATCCTGCGGTAAATGCACGCCATGCCGAATTGGCTCAACTCGTGGCACCGAGGTCATCGATAAAATCGTCAGCAATCAAAATCGAGAACAACATGTTGTGCTACTAAAAGACTTGTGTAACACCATGACATATGGCTCTTTGTGTGCAATGGGCGGTATGACTCCTAATCCCGTTATGTCGGCACTGAATCATTTCCCAGAAGATTTTGGCCTGACTACTTCATCATCAACGCAGTAGATCTGCCATCGCGCCTTTTAAGGAATCGACATGCTTGAACAAGTGATTCAACGTGATCTTGGGACACCAGAGGTCGTATCAGACAAAACCGTGACTCTGACCATTGACGGAGCAGACATCACCGTGCCCGTTGGTACATCGCTGATGAGAGCTGCAATGCTAGCTGGCACAAAAATACCAAAACTTTGTGCAACAGATAGCCTTGAGCCGTTTGGTTCTTGTCGTCTATGTCTGGTTGAAATCGAAGGTCGCAAAGGCTACCCCGCCTCCTGCACGACCCCTGCAGAGCAAGGAATGACCGTATGGACACAGAGTCCGAAGCTTCAAGAATTACGCAAAGGAGTAATGGAACTCTATATTTCTGACCATCCACTCGATTGCCTCACCTGTCCTGCGAATGGTAACTGCGAATTGCAAGATATGGCGGGAGTGACTGGGTTACGTAATGTACGTTACGGCATGGAAGGGAAAAACCATCTCCACAACACTAAAGATGAGTCCAATCCTTACTTCACCTACGATCCATCCAAATGTATTGTTTGTAATCGTTGTGTGCGAGCTTGCGAAGAAACACAAGGCACCTTTGCGCTAACAATCAGTGGTCGCGGCTTTGACTCACGAGTGTCGCCGGGGCAAGACCAGACGTTTATGGAGTCAGAGTGCGTCAGTTGTGGTGCTTGCGTTGAAGCATGCCCCACAGCGACATTACAAGAAAAATCAGTTATCTGGCTGGGACAACCTGAGCATAGTGTAACGACGACCTGTGCATACTGCGGAGTGGGTTGTGGCTTCAAAGCGGAAATGAAGGGTAATGAAGTCGTACGTATGGTTCCATGGAAAGACGGCAAAGCGAATGAAGGACATTCATGTGTCAAGGGTCGTTTTGCATGGGGCTACGCGACCCACAAAGACCGCATCACTAAGCCAATGATCCGGGCGAGCATTAACGAGCCATGGCGCGAGGTCAGTTGGACAGAGGCCATAAACTACGCAGCGAGTGAGTTCAAGCGCATACAATCAAAGTACGGTAAGGGTTCTATTGGTGGCATTAGCTCGTCAAGATGTACGAATGAGGAAGTTTATCTAGTACAAAAATTAGTTCGTGCTGGTTTCGGTAATAACAATATAGATACATGCGCCCGAGTTTGTCACTCCCCGACAGGATATGGTCTAGGTCAGACGTTGGGAACATCAGCAGGAACGCAAACTTTCAAATCTGTAGAACAGGCTGATGTTATTCTTGTTATGGGTGCAAATCCCACAGACGGTCATCCGGTTTTTGCCTCACGAATGAAGCGCCGTCTACGAGATGGTGCTCGCCTGATTGTGATTGATCCGCGTCGTATTGATTTGGTCAAATCAGCGCATATTCAAGCTGACTATCACCTAGCGTTGAAGCCTGGCACGAACGTAGCGATGATTACCTCGCTCGCACATGTCATCGTCGCTGAAGGTCTTTTAGATTCCCATTACGTAGCAGAGCGTTGTGATGAAAAATCCTTCCAACAGTGGCGTGACTTCGTATCAAAACCAGAGAATTCACCTGAGGCAATGGCCAATGTTACAGGCGTTGATGCGGATTTGGTTCGCGGTGCTGCGCGCCTGTTTGCTAAAGGCGGACAAGGTCAGAAACTGAGCGGTCCCAACGGTCGAGTCAACAGCGCGATTTATTACGGCCTCGGTGTGACCGAACATGCTCAGGGCTCAACAACGGTAATGGGTATCGCTAATTTAGCGATGGTGACCGGAAATATTGGACGAGAAGGAGTGGGCGTTAATCCCCTGCGCGGTCAGAATAACGTTCAGGGTAGTTGTGACATGGGCAGCTTTCCGCACGAGCTACCTGGTTACCGCCACATCTCCGATACGACTACGCGAAGCGAGTTTGAAGCCGCTTGGAACATCAACCTTGATGCTGAGCCCGGTCTGCGCATCCCTAATATGTTCGATGCTGCTATAGAAGGCTCTTTCAAGGGTTTATATTGTCAGGGCGAGGACATCGTTCAGTCTGATCCAGACACACAGCATGTGGCGGCAGCTTTAGAGTCAATGGAATGCCTTGTTGTTCAGGATATTTTCCTTAACGAAACAGCAAAATACGCACATGTTTTCTTACCTGGTGCCTCGTTTTTAGAGAAAGACGGTACATTTACCAACGCAGAGCGTCGTATCAGTCGTGTTCGTCAAGTGATGCCCCCGCTCGCAGGTTTCGGAGACTGGGAGGCAACACAAATGCTGGCCAACGCTTTGGGTTACCCGATGAATTATCAGAATCCGGGCGAAATTATGGATGAAATCGCTAGGTTAACGCCTACTTTTCAAGGTGTTAGTTTCGATAAGATCGATCGACTTGGTAGTATCCAATGGCCTTGTAACGACCATACTGAAGAGGCGGGCACACCAACCATGCACGTCAATAAGTTCGTTAGAGGTAAGGGTCGCTTCATTATTACTGAATATGTGGCGACAGATGAAAAGGTTACACGTAAGTTTCCTCTCATACTGACAACCGGTAGGATTTTGTCTCAGTACAACGTCGGTGCGCAGACCAGACGTACTGCAAATAGTCTTTGGCATAGTGAGGACATTCTTGAAATACATCCCCATGATGCACAAGAGCGAGGTATTAAAGATAGTGACTGGGTAGGTATACAGAGTCGTGCGGGTGAGACAGTCCTGAGAGCGACCATCACTGAACGCATGCAACCCGGTGTTGTCTACACTACCTTCCACTTTCCAGAGTCTGGCGCAAATGTCATAACAACAGATAGCTCTGATTGGGCAACTAATTGCCCTGAATATAAAGTTACCGCAGTTCAGGTTATGCCGGTCGCTCAGCCATCCGAGTGGCAAAAAGGCTATTCACGCTTCAACACGGAACAGTTGGAATTGTTAGCGAAGAGAGATGAAATAACGCCTATCGTTTCAAATTAATACCCGAGATGACTACTTTTTTTCCCGATACTTGGCCTGAAGTAGCTGAGGTATCGGTCAAAGTAATGTCTGGCGGAAAGCCCCTAGGGGACTCCCTCGATTGGGTAGCTCAGGAGGTGCCCGTTGCGCTGGAGTTTAACGGTATCTCCCATGCAGTGATGCTGGCCACACCTGCAGACTACGAGGATTTTGCTTTAGGTTTTGCACTTACTGAGGGCATCATTGATAGTCATGAGCAGTTCTTTGGGGCCGAAGCTGTAATCGGGGGCAGCGGTGTATCAGTCCAAATCAATATAGCCTCAAGTTGCTTCGCTAGATTGAAAGAAAAGCGTCGCAACCTTACAGGCAGGACAGGATGCGGCGTTTGTGGGACTGACAGTCTGGATCATGTTTTGAGGTCTCTGCCTCGTGCCAGTAATTGTTCAACCCCAGTTCAAGCCTCAGCTATCAGAACTGCCTTGATGAACATTCAAACACATCAGCGGCTCCAGCAACAAACTGGGGCAACTCATGCGGCTGCCTGGTTTGACTGCTCAGGCCAATTACAACTCCTTCGTGAGGACGTAGGTCGTCATAATGCCCTCGACAAACTCATTGGTGCTGGGTTGCGCAACAAGCATGCCGATTGGTCAAAAGGGTTTCTAATAGTAACTAGCCGGGCAAGTATGGAAATGGTACAAAAAGCTTTGATTGCGGGTTTTAATTTAGTAATTGCCATTTCTGCCCCGACACAATTGGCGATAGATATCGCAAGTCAGCATGGTCTGGGCTTGATTGGTTTCGCTCGACCAGAAAAATGGACAGTGTATGCAAATGCTCACCTAATAGCGTCAGAAGTCTCTGAGCAACAAATCTCTTGATCTAGATAGGACTATCGTGATGGACTCTCATAACCTTGTCGTTATGGCCAATAGAATTGGCGATTTTTTTAAAGCAATGCCTGAGCGCGACGAAGCGCTCGATGGTATTGTTGATCATATAAAAAAGTTCTGGGAACCAAGAATGCGTAGCGCGCTAAGCTTATACCTACTAGAACAAAACGGTTATGGCTTACAACCTATCGTCCTTGAGGCTTTACAGTCACGCATTAAGGTTTGGCAATAATGACTCATCCAAGTTTGGAAAGCAGGCCTCCGCTGCCTCCATTTAGTTTTGATAGCGCGATACAAAAAGTACGAATGGCTGAAGATGCATGGAATTCGCGTGATCCACAGCGCTGCGCGATGGTTTACACGGCAGACACTCAGTGGCGTAACCGTTCAGAGTTTCTGCACGGTCGAGAGGACGTTATTCGCTTTCTTCAAAGAAAATGGAGTAAAGAACTAGACTATCGGCTTATTAAAGAATTATGGGCTCATGACAAAAATCGTATTGCCGTTCGTTTTGCGTACGAATGGCACGACGATTCCGATCAGTGGTATCGATCGTATGGAAATGAAAACTGGGAGTTTAACGATCACGGATTCATGCAAAAACGCTTTGCCAGTATTAATGACCTTCCCATCAGAGAATCAGAAAGGAAGTTTCATTGGCCGTTAGGGCGTAGGCCAGACGATCATCCGTCTCTCAGTGAACTGGAACTCTGAGAAAATACCCTTCCATCTAATAGTTGCACGACTTCCTCTCCAAGAACTTCTGCATCCTCTACGTCATGAGTGATGGTAATTATTGGAATACTTAATTCCGTTTGCAATGCACTAAGCTCTGCACGTAAGCGTAAACGCATAGATCGATCCAGCGCAGAGAAAGGCTCATCAAGTAGCAACACCCGCGGATTGGGAGCCAACGCACGTGCAAGCGCAACACGTTGTTTTTGACCACCTGAAATTTGATGTGGATAATTCAGTGCAACACTTCGTAACTCGAACTTATCAAGCCAGTGGGTTACCAACTCCGATCGATATTGTCTTGATGGATTGAACCATCCTTGTTGAAGTCCAAAAGCAATATTCTGCACAACTGTAAGATGAGGTAGCAGCGCATAATCCTGAAAGACGTACCCTACTTGCCGCTCACGGGCAGCTAAATTCAGGCTCTTTTCAGAATCATAATATGTACTGCCCCCAATCAGAACTCTGCCCGAATTAGGACGAATTAAACCCGCAATCATCCTTAGAGTAAGACTTTTCCCTGCACCTGAAGGCCCCAGTAACGCAATACGTTTACTGTCCGTATTAAAGGACACATCCAGCTCAAAATGATCGCCATCACTGATGAGGATTTTTTGTAATGAAATATCAATCATTTTCATTGTCTCACCCGATATCTGGCATATCTTGGGGCAAGGCGTCCAGCTATCATCAACACCGCGATACACGTTATAGATGTGACAAGGACCATGGTAAGAGCAGTATCATCGTCACCAGCTTGCACTGCCTCATATATTGCTACAGATAAAGTTTGAGTCCGGCCAGGCAAATTACCGGCAATCATAAGCGTGGCACCAAACTCTCCTAATGAGCGAGCAAAAGCCAACAATATGCCTGCGAGGGTACCTCTCAACGCTAATGGTAAGGAAACTCGAAAAAAGACTGCTGTATCGGACAAACCCAGCACTCTGGCTGCGTTTTCTAACATCGGATTAACGTTTTCGAGTGCGGCACGGGCGGACCGAAGTACCAACGGGAAGGCAACTACGCTAGACGCAATAACAGCGCCTTGCCATGTAAACACCAACTCAATGCCCAAATTTTCCAACCACCTACCTAATAACCCGCGACGACCGAAAACCACTAACAAGTAATAACCCAGAACGGTC
>Ga0164296_1003218_pt1 | contig 15557 bp, 12 predicted proteins | sample GEODES057metaG_FD_113533 | JGI IMG/M metagenome (GOLD analysis project Ga0164296, IMG submission 113533) | Dystrophic lake water microbial communities from Trout Bog Lake, Wisconsin, USA - GEODES057 metaG | ecosystem: Environmental > Aquatic > Freshwater > Lake | place: USA: Trout Bog Lake... | reverse complement strand
TATCAAGGGGGCAACCGTTTTATCTCAAAGCCAGATTCGGTTTGATTTTAAACGGGTCAATGCAGAGCTACCCCTCATCATTGGTTCCTTGCCGGTATTCAGTAAATCTTGGGGACAAGGTAAGGCGTTAGATAAAATCATTACCGATATCCCGATTGGATCTGGACCTTACAAAATAGGAAAAGTCGACTTTGGTCGTGATATTGAGTATGTGAGAGATCCTGACTACTGGGGGAAATCCTTAGGGGTTAGAAAAGGCTCCTATAACTTTGACCGAATCTTATACAGGCTCTACAAAGACAATACCGCACAACTTGAAGCCTTCAAGGCAGGTGAGTTTGATTTCATTCAATCCTTTATCTCCAGGGAATGGGCAAGAGCTTTTAAAGGTAAAGCTTTTGAGGATGGTCGAATCACCAAGACCGAACTTAGGCACTCAAATGCGGGAGACTTTCAAGGGTTTATTTTCAACACTCGATTACCAAAATTCAAGGACCCACGAGTCAGGCGCGCGATTGGTCTTGCGATGGATTATGAGTGGATGAACCGTCAAATTTTTTACATGGCTTACACCCGGGTAAGGGGATACTTTGTTGGCAGCGATTTTGAGGCCGTGGGGTTGCCCACCAAAGAAGAATTGGTGTATTTGGAGCCCCTAAGACAGAAGTTAGCAAGTACGGTTTTTACAGAACCCGTGCCTGTTCCCCCAGTCACTCAAATTGATCCAAGCTCGGGTGAGACGCTTCGAGATCACCTAAGGCTGGCTAAATCGCTCTTTGAGCAGGCGGGATGGCGTTACAGCAACGGTGCTTTGAGAAACGCCCAAGGAGAGCCCTTTACGATGGAGTTTGTAGACGCCTCAGCAAGCATGGGCAGAGTTGTGACACCCTTTGCTAAAAATTTAGAGAAACTTGGAATTGAATTAAATTACAGGGTCGTAGATGCTGCTGTTTTGCAAAAGAGGATGGACGTTTACGACTTTGAAGTCATCAGCGAGAGAACCCTTGGAAGCGAGGCACCAGGGGCGGAGCTCGTTCAACGATTTGGCTCTAAAAGCGCTGAGACCGAGGGCGGAGCAAACTACATGGGAGTAAAAGATTCAGGCGTCGATGCGCTTCTTGAGCGTGTGGTCAGCGCCCAAAATAAGGAAGAATTAAAAAATTCTTTAAAAGCGCTAGACCGAGTCCTTCGTCATGGTTATTATGCTGTACCCCATTGGTATTCAAGCGTTCACCGTGTGGCTTGGAGAAATGGACGATTTGAAAGGCCCGAGATCAATCCGAGGTACTTCCAACCAGAACCGTGGATACTCACAACTTGGTGGGGCAGTCCAGATAATCTAAAGGCGCACTAAAGATGCTTAGTTACATTATCAAACGCCTGTTGCTCATGATTCCAACTCTGTTTGGAGTCTTGTTGTTGACCTTTGTTGTGATTCAATTTGTACCAGGTGGGCCTGTCGAGCAAATGGTTGCAAGACTCCAGGGAAGGGATTCAGGCGGGGAGGGCGCCGCGGTGCAAGGCGCTGGCTACAGGGGGCGTCAAGGGGTTGACGCTCAAAGGATAGAGGAGATCAAAAAGCTTTACGGCTTTGATAAGCCCGCTGCTGAGCGCTTTGGGATGATGCTGAATCAATTTGCCAGATTTGATTTAGGCAAGAGCTTTTATTATCCAAAAGATGTGTGGTCCTTGGTCAAAGAAAAGCTTCCAGTCTCTATCAGCTTAGGACTGTGGACCTTTTTCATAAGTTACTTAGTTTCCGTACCGCTTGGTATTGCCAAAGCAGTTCGCGCCGGAACACCTTTTGATGCATGGACAAGTATTTTGGTACTCGTTGGTTTTGCAGTCCCAGGCTTTGTTTTGGGGGTCGCCTTGTTGGTCATTTTTGGTGGACAACTGCAGTGGTTCCCTCTGAGAGGTCTTGTCTCTTCAAACTGGTCAGAGCTTGGTTTGTTGTCCAAAATAACGGATTATTTATGGCACATTACTTTGCCGATTACGGCGAGTGTGTTGGGTGCTTTTGCAATAACCACGATTCTCACAAAAAATTCATTCATGGAGGAGATTGGCAAACAGTATGTGCTGACTGCAAGAGCAAAAGGGCTTACAGAGTCAAGGGTGCTGTGGAGGCATGTGTTTAGAAACGCTTTGATTCCTTTGGTCACGGGGTTTCCGTCTGCATTCATAGGAGCCTTTTTTACGGGATCCTTATTAATCGAGACCCTTTTTTCACTTGATGGGCTAGGGCTACTCAGTTATGAGAGTGTCATGAAGCGTGATTACCCAGTTGTTATGGGGACTCTTTATTTATTCACGTTAATTGGATTATTTACTAAATTACTAAGTGATCTTTGTTATTTGTGGGTCGATCCTAGGGTTAAATTTGATTGAAATGACAACGCACTCTAATACCGTCATGGACAAACACACACGGGTCTCGGGCGCAACTCGTTCACCCGGTGAGCGGGCGTGGGCACAGTTTAAGAGAACTCGGCGCGGGTACTGGAGCTTGATCATCATCATGACTTTATTTATGCTCAGTTTGATCGCTGAAGTGCTCTCCAACGACAAGCCACTTATTGTGAGATATAACAATGATTGGTACTTTCCCGTCATCTCAAACCCTGCTGAGACAGTTTACGGCGGAGACTTTGACGCCCCGACAGATTACTTTGACCCATTCATACGTGAGCAACTAGGAAAGGGCGATAACTTCGCAATTTTTCCGATTAATCCGTATCACCACTCAACGCTAAATTATTTTGCCAAAGCCCCAAATCCAGCCCCTCCGTCTAAAGATAATTGGCTTGGAACAGATGATCGGGGAAGAGATTTATTCGCGCGTTTGCTTTACGGTTTCAGGGTATCGATGCTATTTGCATTCGCTCTCACAATAACTGGAACTATCTTAGGCATCGTTATTGGAGCTGTCCAGGGTTTTTTTGCTGGCAAAGTGGACATTACTGTTCAGCGTTTTATGGAAATATGGGGGTCCATGCCGGAGCTTTACTTATTGATTATTTTTTCCGCCTTATTTCAACCCAGTGTTCTTATTTTGCTTGTCTTACTAAGTTTGTTTGGGTGGATGGGATTATCAGATTATGTGAGAGCAGAATTTTTAAGGAATCGTCAGCTCGATTATGTCCGCGCAGCCAGGGCCCTAGGGTTGTCAAACTGGCAAATTATCATCAAGCACGTTCTCCCCAATAGCATGACGCCCGTAGTTACTTTTTTACCCTTTCGGATGAGCGCTGCCATTTTGTCTCTTACAAGCCTTGATTTTTTGGGCCTTGGTGTGCCGCCCGGCACGCCTAGTCTAGGTGAGCTGTTATCCCAGGGCAAGAGCAACATCGATGCGTGGTGGATATCACTCTCTACATTTGCCGTTCTTGTCATTACTCTTTTGCTGCTGACCTTTATGGGGGACGCCTTGAGGGACGCTTTAGATCCAAGGCACTTAAGTTCTAAGGAGCAAGAATGACGCGGCCCTTGAGTCCACTTCTTGAGGTAAGAAACTTAGCTATTTCCTTTGACCACACTCAAGTAGTCGGTGGTATTAATTTTGAGATTAATCAAGGCGAGAGATTGGCTTTGGTGGGCGAGTCTGGGTCCGGCAAAACTATCACTGCGCTTAGCCTATTGGGTTTGGCAAGAGGGGCAAGGGTCAGCGGGGAGTGTCTCTTTGAAGGAGAAAACTTGTTTGCACTCCCGGAGCCCAAGCTCAGGATGATCCGCGGGCGTGATATCGCTATGATCTTTCAAGAGCCTATGACCGCTTTGAACCCTCTTTTTACAGTGGGTGACCAAATAGCTGAGGTCTTAGAGCTCAAAATGGCCATGCCCAGGCGTGCCGCTTGGGATAGAGCGGTTGAATTAATGCAGGACACCGGCATAGCAGACTCACACACTCGGGCTCGCTCCTACCCCCACCAGTTGTCGGGCGGGCAAAGGCAACGGGTGATGATTGCGATGGCGCTGGCTTGTAAACCTAAGCTGCTTTTGGCAGACGAGCCCACTACAGCGCTTGACGCGAGTTTGCGGATTCAAATATTGGAGTTATTGGCTAGGTTCCAGCAAGAGTACAAAATGTCCATTTTGATGATCACACATGATCTCAATTTGGTTAAATCCTTCGCAAATCGTGTGATAGTGATGCAAAAAGGACAGGTTGTTGAGCATGGAGTGGTGGGCGAGGTGATGCGATCGCCCAAAAACAGTTACACAAAGGCGCTAATTGACAGCGTACCTGTAAGGCATGTGATTGAGCTTTCGGAGTTATCGCAACGAATGGGTTCACAAAAACCGCGTCCTTTTGAGATGATAGCGACTGAGAGTCCATCAGACAATACCAACCAATATCACCTTGATGCCTTGATCTCGGCTAAGAACTTAACAGTGAGTTACCCTGTACCTTTAGCTGGTTTTAAGGGATGGTTTAAAAAGGGAGAGTTCTTTGCGGTAAAAAATGCGAGCTTTGAGGTCTTGCCCTATCAGACTCTTGGAGTTGTGGGTGAGTCTGGATCAGGTAAATCCACGTTGGCCTTGGCATGCCTGGGATTGTTGCAAAGCCAGGGGGATCTAAGAGTGATGGGGCAACCTTGGAGTCAAAGAGAGGGCAGTCGTCTTAGAGCCCTTAGGGCCAACATACAAGTTGTTTTTCAAGACCCATTTTCCTCCCTTTCACCTCGGATGACAGTGTTCGAGCTGGTAGGTGAGGGGCTAAGCGTACATTCGCCTGAGATAGATGTATCAAAACGCCAAGCAAAGGTGATCTCAGTCCTAGGGGAAGTCGGTTTGGTGGAGGCTCAGTTCCCAGGTCTTTTGGAGCGTTACCCCCACGAGTTTTCTGGGGGTCAAAGGCAAAGACTCTCAATTGCCAGGGCACTGATACTAAGCCCCAGGGTTTTAGTTCTAGACGAGCCGACAAGCGCGCTTGACGTCACTAGCCAGAGGCAGGTGATTGAATTGCTTCAAGCTCTTCAGCGAACTAAAGGATTAAGTTATCTGTTGATAACTCATGATATGTCCATCATTAAAGCAATGGCTCATCACGTATTGGTGATGAAAGATGGCTTTGTAGTTGAGTCTGGAACGGTTAACGAAATCATTCAATCCCCCAGAGAGGCCTACACACAATTGTTGGTGAATGCGGCTGGTTAAGTGTTTTTAATCTAAAACCCAAGCTTTTTACTTTTTTCGCACACCTATTGATGCTCTATTTGTTAGATTTTTAGTTTTGTCCCAGGGGGATGTTGCATCTAGATTACAGAGATGCTGGATTTAACAGCTCATTAGCAGTTACAATACCAGTTTGACGACCAACCGGGCGGAATCCAAACCGCCCGTTTTTTTTGGTCGAACGGGAATTGACATTGGCGTTAAAAGAAACTGTAGATCAAATCGTATCGGGCTTAGGCTATGAGACTGTGGAGATAGAGCGCTCTGCGGGTGGTTTGCTGCGGATCACAATAGATTTTCCTTGGAAGGTTGAACAAAATAATCAGTTTATCCAAGTAGAGGATTGTGAGAAAGTTACGCGTCAATTGCAATTTGCTCTCGAAGTCGAGGGAATCGAGTACAACAGGCTAGAGGTTTCCTCGCCGGGTATCGATCGTTTGATTAGAAGCGAGTCTGAATTTGATCGGTTTGAGGGAGAAATTGTTGATATCACCTTCAAATTGGCTTTGGGTGCCAATGCTGCGGGGTTGGTCTCCGCTAATCGAAAAAAATTCAGGGGGACGCTTGAGAAAAGCCAGCAAACTGGTGGTTGGCAGATATCTTGGGCCGATGAGCCCAAAGTTAAGCCAGGTCAAAAAGTTTCGAAAACAAGAGCTGCACCGCTTGTGCAGATTTTGAATTTTAAGTGGGACGAGCTTCGTGAAGTTCGTCTTGCGCCGATTGTTGATTTCAAAGGCCGAAAGGCCTAATATTTGTTAATTGGAGTGTTTGAGATGAACCGCGAAATGCTCATGTTGGTAGATGCTATTTCACGCGAAAAGAATGTCGAGAGAGATGTTGTTTTTGCTGCTGTTGAGTCTGCTTTAGCGCAAGCAACTAAGAAATTGTTTTCAGGTGATGTCGATATTCGAGTAGCCATTGACCGGGATACTGGGAATTACGAGACCTTTAGGCGTTGGATGGTTGTTCCAGATTCTGCAGGGTTGCAAAACCCGGACGCAGAAGAGCTATTGATGGACGCGAAAGACCGAATCGCCGACGTGGAGGAGGGCGAGTACATTGAAGAGGGTGTGGAATCCTTGCCAATAGGTCGTATTGGAGCAATGGCTGCTAAACAAGTGATTTTGCAAAAAATCAGAGACGCCGAGCGTGAGATGCTTTTGAACGATTTCTTATCTAGGGGTGAGAAGATTTTTGTTGGCACTGTGAAGCGCTTGGATAAAGGAGACGTGATTGTCGAGAGTGGGCGAGTTGAGGGCAGATTGCGCCGCACAGAGATGATTCCCAAAGAAAATCTACGAAATGGTGACCGCGTAAGAGCAATGATCATGGAAGTAGATCCAACCTTAAGAGGAGCTCCTATTGTTTTATCAAGGTCCGCCCCTGAGTTCATGATTGAGCTATTTAGCCAAGAGGTTCCAGAAGTGGAGCAAGGTCTCCTTGAAATAAAGTCTTGTGCTAGAGACGCGGGCTCCAGAGCTAAGATTGCAGTCATGTCGAACGACAAACGGGTAGACCCAATTGGTACCTGTGTGGGCGTGAGGGGAACTCCGGTTAATTCCGTTACGAATGAGCTTGCAGGCGAGCGGGTTGATATTGTTTTATGGAGTGATGATCCAGCTCAATTTGTAATTGGCGCCTTAGCCCCTGCCAACGTCCAGTCCATTGTGGTTGACGAAGAAAAACACGCGATGGATGTCGTTGTTGACGAAGAAAATTTGGCTATTGCAATCGGGCGCGGCGGACAAAATGTGCGTCTTGCCTCTGAGCTAACGGGTTGGAAAATTAACATCATGGACGCCAATGAGTCTGCTGCAAAGCAGGCCAATGAGACTGATTCTCTTAGAACTTTATTTATTGAAAAACTTGATGTCGACATTGAGGTTGCAGACATACTGATAAGCGAAGGTTTCACCAGTCTAGAGGAGGTTGCTTACGTACCCCTCCAAGAAATGCTGGAGATCGAAAGCTTTGATGAAGACACAGTCAATGAGCTTAGGGCGCGTGCAAAAGATGCGCTCTTAACCATGGAGATTGCGCAAGAGGAGAGCGTTGAGGACGTATCCCAAGACCTAAAAGACTTGGATACATTGACGCCTGAATTGATTGCCAAACTCGCCGAGAACGGGATTCACTCCCGTGATGACCTTGCCGATCTTGCAGTCGATGAGCTTGTAGAAATTACACAACAATCCCCAGAAGAGGCCACGGCCCTGATTCTTAAAGCTCGCGAACACTGGTTTGCGGGTCAAGAGTAACGGTCATGAAGAGGACACCTAAATATGACCAGTACAACAGTTGCCGAGTTTGCCAATGAGCTCAAAAAACCAATAGACACTTTGCTTGAGCAATTTAAATCAGCGGGAGTTGCAATTTCAAAACCCTCTGATTCTTTAACAGACTCTGACAAACAAAAGTTATTGACTTTCTTAAAGGCCAACAACGGTACGACTTCTGTCCCTGTTGAGCGCAAAAAAATAACCCTTGTTAAAAAATCGACTAGCGAGATCAAGCAAGCCGATTCAACGGGCAAGGCGCGTACCATTCAAGTTGAAGTTCGTAAAAAGCGAACTTTCGTGAAGCGCGACGACGAGGGTGCAGAGGACGGACAAGAAGTCAGTTCACCATCCATAGAGGAACAAGAAACTACTTCACAACCGGCATCAGTAACCCCAGTTTCCATCTTAGATCAGGCTGAGTTAGCCCGGCGTGAGGAAGAGGCAAGGCGCCAAGCTGAGTTTATTCGCCGTCAAGAGGAGGAGCTTGCTGAGAAAAGGCGTTTGCGTCTAGAGCAAGAGGCAAAAGAGCAAGCACTACAACAAGTCGCTCTCAAAGAAAAGGCAGATAGAGCGGAAAAAGCCGGTGACAGCAAAAAAGCTGAAGTTGATGAACAATCCTTGCTTGAGGCGGAAAAATTACGAGCCGACCAAAAGGCAGAACAAGCCAAGGCTTTAGCCTTGGAAGATGAGACTCGTGCCAAGGAATTAGAGGGCAGGAGAAACACCGCTCTTGCTGAGGCAGAGGCTATTCGAGCAATGATGAATGCACCTGCTCCTAAAAAGCCGGTTATTGTTAAAAAACCTGTAATCGAAAAGCCAAAAGAAAAAGAAGAAGTTTCTGCTAAAAAAGGGACTATTCACAAGCCTGCAACTGGCTCAGCAACCCCCGCAGTTGCAAAGCCAGCAGTACCCAAAGAAGGTCAAAAAGAAGTCAAGAGCTCCAAACTTTCATCGAGTTGGGCGGATGAACAAGCTGCTAAAAAGCGTGAAATTAAAACCCGAGGAGACGCAAGTGGAGGCGTAGGCCGAAATTCATGGCGTGCAGGCCCCAGGGGACGCAAAGACCGACACCACGATGAGGTTCAAGCCGCGCCCCAGGCGGTTGAGCAAAGAATCATTGAGGTGCACGTCCCTGAGACCATCACAGTTGCTGAGTTGGCCCACAAAATGGCTGTAAAAGCCTCTGAGGTTATCAAACAGCTCATGAAATTGGGTCAAATGGTAACTATAAACCAGCCCTTGGACCAAGACACGGCAATGATTCTTGTTGAGGACATGGGCCATAAGGCCATTATTGCTGCCCTAGATGATCCGGAGGCATTCACCGAGGAGGAGGCTTCTGCGCATCATGGGGAGTCCTTATCGAGGGCGCCTGTTGTTACGGTCATGGGGCACGTTGATCACGGAAAAACTTCCCTACTTGATTACATACGAACTGCGAAGGTTGCTGCAGGCGAGGCGGGCGGTATCACTCAGCACATTGGTGCTTACCACGTTGATACACCTCGAGGCATGGTTACGTTTTTGGATACACCGGGGCATGAGGCATTTACTGCCATGCGAGCACGGGGTGCTCAGGCAACGGATATTGTTATTTTGGTGGTCGCGGCTGATGACGGCGTGATGCCGCAAACCAAAGAGGCTATCAAGCACGCCAAGGCCGCAGGTGTCCCGATAGTGGTTGCAATCAACAAAATTGATAAACCAGATGCCAACTCTGATCGAGTAAAAAGTGAGTTGGTCGCAGAGGAAGTTATACCTGAGGATTTCGGTGGAGAGTCTCCCTTTGTTTCAGTTTCCGCTAAAACCGGTCAAGGCATCGAAGAGCTGCTTGAGCAGGTTTTATTGCAGGCAGAGGTTTTGGAGCTCAAGGCTCCAACAGATGCGATGGCCAAAGGTCTCGTCATTGAAGCTAGCCTGGATAAGGGGCGAGGACCGGTGGCTACGATTTTGGTTCAGTCTGGTACGCTGAACACCGGCGATGTAGTCTTAGCCGGTCAAACATTTGGCCGCGTTAGAGCCATGTTGGACGAGAACGGTCGGCCGATTAAATCTGCGGGTCCATCTATTCCAGTAGAAATTCAAGGTCTGACCGAGGTTCCCCAAGCGGGCGATGAGTTCATGGTGCTATCAGACGAGCGCCGCGCAAGGGAGATTGCCACCTACCGTGCGGGTAAATTCCGCAACACCAAATTGGCTAAACAGCAAGCTTCTAAATTGGAGAACATGTTCACAGACATGACATCTGGTGAAGTTAAGATGCTCCCAATTATCATAAAAGCCGATGTGCAAGGGTCTCAAGAGGCGCTTGCTTCCTCACTGCTCAAACTCTCTGGAGAAGAGGTCAAGGTGCAGATGGTTTACGCGGCGGTTGGCGGAATTAGTGAAAGTGATGTGAATTTGGCAATTGCCTCCAAGGCAGTCATTATTGGGTTCAACACTCGCGCTGATGCGGGCGCTCGAAAATTGGCTGAGAACAACGGCATTGAGATTCGGTACTACAACATTATTTATGATGCAGTCGATGACCTACGAGCAGCGTTGTCTGGAATGCTTACGCCTGATAAGAAAGAGGAAGTAATTGGTGTTGCTGAAATTCGTCAGGTGTTTCGGATCAGTAAGATTGGATCTATTGCAGGTTGTATGGTCACCAACGGAGTGGTCAGACGTGCTGCCAGACTTAGATTGCTTAGAGACAACGTTGTCATATTCACGGGGGAGTTGGAGAGTCTCAAAAGATTCAAAGACGACGTGCGTGAAGTCAAAGAAAGCTTTGAGTGCGGACTCAATATCAAGGGGTACAACGATATCGTTGAGGGTGACCAACTCGAGTTCTTTGAGATCAAGGAAGTTGCAAGGACACTCTAAGGATGCTTATCTTTAAGGGTGCCTATTGGTATGACTTCATATGAGACATAAAAAGAGCTCTACTCCTAATCGTGGATTTAAAGTTGCAGACCAAATTCAGCGCGATTTGGCTGAGTTGATCACTCGGGAGTTGAAGGATCCAAGGGTTGGGATGGTAACCATTCAAGCCGTTGAGGTGACACCGGATTACTCGCATGCCAAAGTCTTTTTTAGCGTGTTGGGTAGTGACCCACAAATGGCTTTGGAGGGGTTGAGTCAAGCGGCTGGTTTTTTGAGAAATCATCTTTTTAAAAAGCTTCATATCCACACGGTCCCGACTCTGCATTTTGTCTTTGATCAGACCACTGAGCGGGCTGCTGACATGAGCTCTTTAATTGCCAAGGCAGTTTCTGAGCGAGCTTTGGATGATTAAAGTTGATTGCAGATCAAAAAAATGAACACCAAGGTGTAGGGCCTAGTTCAAGGGTGAAAAAAGGCACTTCCAGACCCAAACGTTCGCTTCATGGGGTAATGTTGTTAGATAAGCCAATTGGCCTTTCAAGCAACGATGCACTGCAAAAGGTGAAATGGCTTTTGAGAGCTGAGAAGGCCGGCCATACTGGAACACTTGACCCTATGGCCACAGGGGTGCTGCCGATTTGCTTTGGAGCTGCGACTAAATTCAGTCATATGCATTTAGAGGCTGATAAGAGTTACGAGGCAGTAGCACTTTTAGGTGTTAAGACGACGACCGGAGATTCTGAGGGCGAAGTGGTTGAGCAAAGATTGGTGTCAATCAATGCAATGCAAATTAAGGAAGTTGAGAGAAAGTTTACCGGACTGATTCAGCAAATTCCTCCGATGTTCAGTGCTTTAAAAAAAGATGGACGGGCTTTGTATGAATATGCAAGAGAGGGTTTGGAGGTAGAGCGCGCACCTCGTGCGGTGACCATTCATTCTTTATCTATCAAAGATTTGGGGGAGTGCCCCCACCAAGGAGGAGTGCAAAGGAAGATTTCCATGAGTGTTCGTTGTAGCAAAGGAACCTACATCAGAACTTTGGCAGAGGATATTGGTGAGGCGCTGGGCTGCGGTGCATCTTTGACTTCACTGCGAAGAACTCAAACAGGCTCATTCGGCGAGTCCCAGTGTTTAACGCTGGAGGAGTTGACGCAAATGAATCCTGGCGATTACGCTCTTCATCTGATGCCGGCTGATGTTTTGCTAAAAGACCATAGCGTGATTGAACTTGATTCAGCAGAAGCGGGTAAATTTTTGGCAGGTATGAGGCGTCGTGGAGATTGGCCAAATTGTGAAAAAGTTGTCGTTTACGGAACAAATCCCCGGGCCCTGCTTGGGACGGCTCACGTAGTAGGGGGGGAGTTAATCTCTCAGCGCCTATTAAATGCAAATGAAATTCAAACTATCTTAGATCAAACTTTAGAGAAAAAAAATGACACGTCAAATTAGAAATATAGCAATCATTGCCCACGTTGACCACGGTAAAACTACCATGGTGGATCAACTACTCAGGCAATCTGGAACTTTCGCAGAGCATGAAAAAGTAGTGGATACCGTGATGGATAACAACGCCATTGAGCGCGAACGTGGGATTACTATTTTGGCTAAAAACTGTGCTGTTAGTTGGGAGGGAACGCACATCAACATCGTCGATACGCCCGGACACGCGGACTTTGGAGGCGAGGTAGAGCGTGCTTTATCAATGGTCGACGGTGTAGTGCTTCTCATAGATGCGCAAGAGGGCCCAATGCCCCAAACTCGTTTCGTGACCAAGAAAGCACTTGCACTGGGACTGCGACCCATTTTAGTAGTCAACAAGGTGGATAAGCCTGGGGCAAGGCCTGATTTTGTAGTGAATGCAGCGTTTGATTTGTTTGACAAACTTGGGGCTACCGATGAGCAGCTGGATTTCCCGGTCGTTTACGCTTCGGGAATCAATGGTTGGTCCTCTTTAGAGGAGGGCGCACCGGGCGAGCAGTGGGGACCTGATATGTCGGCGCTTTTCAATACTGTTTTAAAACACGTACCCGCTCAAAACGGAGACCCTAAGGCCCCACTTCAATTACAAATCTCTGCACTCGATTTTTCTACCTTCGTTGGAAGAATCGGGGTAGGGCGCATTAGCCAAGGCACGATCAAACCAATGACCGATGTACTGGTCATGGAGGGTGCGGACGGTAAAACTTATAAAGGAAGAATTAACCAGGTCCTCACTTTCCAGGGTCTAGAGCGTGTTCAGGCATCTGAGGCGGGCCCAGGGGACATTGTTCTGATCAACGGTATAGCTGATATCGGGATTGGTGTAACTATCACTGACCCCGCCAATCCTGCGCCACTACCTATGTTGAAGGTCGATGAACCTACGCTAACGATGAATTTTTGTGTAAATACCAGTCCTTTGGCGGGTCGGGAGGGCAAATTCGTAACGAGCCGTCAAATTTGGGATCGACTGCAAAAAGAGCTTCAACACAATGTGGCTTTGCGGGTCAAAGAGACTGATGAGGAAGGTGTGTTTGAGTGTATGGGGCGCGGCGAGCTTCACTTGACCATTCTTTTGGAGAACATGCGACGCGAAGGCTACGAGCTTGCGGTGTCTAAGCCGCGTGTGGTGTTTAGGGAGGTAAACGGAGAGCGTCACGAACCCATAGAGATGGTCACGGCTGATATTGAGGAAGTTCATCAAGGCGGCGTTATGCAAGCCCTTGGTGAGCGCAAAGGTGAACTCGTGAACATGGAGCCCGATGGCCGTGGTCGTGTTCGTTTAGAGTACCGCATACCTGCCCGCGGACTGATCGGGTTTAATAATGAATTTTTGAACCTTACACGTGGATCTGGCTTAATCTCCAACATCTTTGACAGTTACGAGCCGCATAAAGGGGAGATCGGAGGACGTAAAAACGGTGTGCTCATCTCCATGGATGACGGAGAAATCTTCACCTATGCTCTTGGTAAATTGGACGAGCGGGGCCGTATGTTTGTGAAAGCAAATGACCCAGTTTACGAGGGAATGATTGTTGGAATTCACAATCGCGATAATGATTTGATTGTTAACGCAACTCGAACCAAACAGCTCACTAATTTCCGTGTATCGGGCAAAGAAGATGCTGTGAAAATTACCCCACCAATTGAGCTCACTCTTGAGTACGGGGTTGAATTTATTGACGAAGATGAGTTGGTTGAGATTACACCTAAGAGTGTGCGTCTTCGCAAGCGTTTCTTGAAAGAGCATGAGCGCAAAAAAAATAAATTTTGATTGTCAAGAGAGCTTCAACTTGAGCATTGCCTTTTTGCATCTTAACTCAGCATGCCCATAACCTCTAAAGTACTTTTTGGATTTCACGCAGTAAGCGTGCGCTTGAAAACGCATCCCAAGTCAGTCATTGAAGTCTATGTGGATCCTTCGAGGCGTGACGCTAGGATGCGTCAATTTTTAGATAAAGCCAAAGAAGCTGAGGTGCGAATCATTGAAGCTGATGGGGTACGACTCACCAAATTGTGTGCCAGTATGGGTCACCAAGGTGTTGTGGCCAAAGCAGAGGTGATTAATATACAGCACAGTTTAGATGAGTTGCTTGAAGGGCTAGATGCAACCGTTTCACCGTTGTTGCTGATTTTGGACGGTGTTACGGATCCTCATAATTTAGGCGCTTGTTTAAGAGTCGCCGACGGCGCAGGTGCACATGCGGTCATAGCGCCCAAAGATCACGCTGTAGGTATCAATGCCACAGTCTCTAAAGTTGCAAGTGGTGCAGCAGAGACCGTGCCCTACTTTATGGTCACGAACCTTGCTAGAACCATTGGAGAGTTAAAAGAGCGCCAAATTTGGATCATAGGTGCTAGTGATGAAGCAAGCTCCTCTCTTTATCAAGCTGATTTAAAAGGTCCAGTGGCCTTGGTGCTGGGCGCAGAGGGGGCTGGCTTGAGGCAGTTGACCCGAAAATCCTGTGATGCTTTGGTTAACATCCCCATGCTGGGCGCTGTTGAGAGCTTAAACGTATCTGTTGCAAGTGGCATTTGTTTGTATGAAGCTGTGAGGCAAAGAGGTCTCTAGTGCTTAATGTGAGTTTTTTAATGGAGGGTTAATCATGAAAAATCTAAAGTCATCCTATTTGTTTATCAACGCCGCACTCGGCGCATGTCTGGCTTTATCTATAGGTTTAGGATCAACAAGCGTAAGCGCCCAAAGCGTCTCGCCGCCCAGTTCCAATTCAGCGCCCGTTACAGTCGAGTTTCAAAAAATCGATAACTCAGTGGGCGCAGGCGCAGAGGCTAAGTCTGGTATGACGGTTACAGTTCATTACACGGGTTGGCTGTACGAGCCCAATGCGATGAATCATAAGGGTCGCAAATTTGACAGTTCGTTAGATAGGGGGCAGCCCTTTAATTTCCCTCTTGGCGCAGGACGCGTAATTCGGGGTTGGGATGAGGGAGTTGCGGGTATGAAGGTAGGCGGCAAGCGCACCCTCGTTATTCCGCCTCAAATGGGATATGGTCCAAATGGGGCGGGAAATGTGATCCCCCCTAATGCCATTCTCCTCTTTGACGTCGAGTTGCTGGGCGTTAAATAGATCCAAAGCTTACACAAGCGTTTTGTTTGATGACCGTATGTTTTTGGTTAACCCTGTCTTGGCAAGCGCTTGTAATCATGAGTGATCATTAATTTAGAGGCTTCTTGCTTAATATCGCCTCTAAAAAATGATCAACTTGGATAGATCTTTTAAAAATTTAATCAGCGAAGCACCAATACATCTATTTTTGAGTGAGTCAGAACCTGCAGTGTCTCACTCCCAAGCAGTAGCCTATTGATTCCATTTCTGCCGTGGGAGGCCATCACAATTAAATCAGCCTTTTTACTTATCGCAGTTTTGATTAATCCCTCAGAGACCACAGATGATTTAACAACCATCGTTTTGGCGTGTAGGCCTGCTTTTTCTGAATGCTTTTGAGCATTAAGCACAACTGTGTCGGCGGAGGCTTGAATTTTTTTCTTGAGCTCTTCCTTTTGTTGACTAGGAATTGAGATTGTTCCTTCAAATAAACTATGTTTAAGTTGCGGAATGATATTAACAATAGTTAAATCTGAGCCTAGTTGTAGAGCTAAATCTATTGCTTTGGTGCAAGCGATATCAGACAGTTTAGATCCATCGGTTGCTACTAGGATGTGTTTATACATGCCGGGTCTCCTTCGTTTTTATTAATATTTTGTGATCAAGCTATGCAAAGTTTGCGAGG
>Ga0164296_1003216_pt1 | contig 15564 bp, 26 predicted proteins | sample GEODES057metaG_FD_113533 | JGI IMG/M metagenome (GOLD analysis project Ga0164296, IMG submission 113533) | Dystrophic lake water microbial communities from Trout Bog Lake, Wisconsin, USA - GEODES057 metaG | ecosystem: Environmental > Aquatic > Freshwater > Lake | place: USA: Trout Bog Lake... | reverse complement strand
TCTCCTCCAATTTCAAGAGCAAGGGTCTGCGTATTGAAATTGGCAACGGTCGTACTACTACTTGCAGATTGAATGAATGACGAGGTACTGGAACAGAGCTGATTCATCGTCTGATTGTACTGGGTCTGGGCCTGAGTGCCACTGCTTCCGCAGTTTCCTATGCCCCAACCACCTATGCACAATCCGTCACTCATTATACTTCAAGTCTATATTTTATTTACAAATTATGCTCGACCCTTGAATACTTCCAGGACTTCCGCGGTACATGCAAAAGTTCCCAGAGTCATCTATCATGGCAAATCTGGACGCCGTATCTGAAGAGTTTTTCAAATTTCCGGCGGCGAGCTGTGCGTCCTGTTGTGCTTGGAGATTTACAGATGAACCGTCGTTACTAGATCCCGTGGTAGAAACCTGAACTTGTGGAAGCATACACCAGGTTGGGAGTGGGTTCCCCTTTTGGAACACACAGAGGTTTCCAGAGTTGTAGTTGTTTGAGTCAAACTGAAGAATATACGTGTTTGAGGACGAGGCGGGTGTACTCCATAGTGTTGTAGGTGTTCCGGAAGTATTACTTTTTAGAGACAGAACACCGGTCTTATCAAGAGTCATGGTCTTTTTACTCACAGGATTTCCAAGGTAGTAGCTTCCCGAACTATCAATTTGTTGTGATTCTGTTATGGCTGGGTCATTTGTAAGCTGGTTCGCCATAGTCGTGGAACCATAGTACTGACTAAAAATACTTGTGTTTGATGTAAACTCGGTTGGAGCAGTCGTACACTTCTGGAGGTTAAATCCGGCCCAATCTGGAAGTTGGGCCAAGCCTTGGTGATCCGTGTACGTTAGTTTTTGATTACTAAGATTCTGACAATTGACGGTGTTCGGTTTACCGCCCGCTGCTAAAAACGCCTGAAGTTGGTCTGCTGTCAGTTTCGAGCCTGACCCTTTCCAGTTTTGAAGTTGATACTGTTGATAAAAGTACCATCCCCCTACTGCACACAAAGCAAATACAGAAAAGCAAACAAGAACTAACATGATTGTTCCAGTTTGGCTCATTACTTATTGACAACAATACTTTTTCGTAGGATCATCTGATGATATAGGCCCGTCGTTCGGGTAACTGTTCCGTGGAAAAACCTTGGAACACACTGCGTTCTTGTCCACCAATTTTGAATTACAATTGGTTGGGGCGGGTACTGAGGAGCTTGCACGCCGAAAGAGGATAAGAAGAATGACCAACACAAGAGCGACAATGATCCAGTTCTTCATTGAAATATACGACGAAAAAAATATGCAACAACATAAATGGACACTCTTCACAAGGCACTCATTGTTGCTGTGTTTCTTCTGATTTTATGGATATTTTTCAGTCAGTCGAAAAAGACGACGTCTGGATACTCGGACGTTCAGGCAAAGGGACCAAACGATCAGTGTCCCCCAGGATATCAAACACTGGGACCTGTCACATGTGTAAAGCCTTAAAGGATTAGTTTCTTTTTTTAGAAAAATGGTCAAGGTTGTCTTCTGTATGCCCGGTCGTACGTATTCCCGAGAGTTTCTCCTGGCCTGGTCGGATCTCCTGATGCAAGCCTCGAATCGCGGACACCAGGTTATGATCTCTCAACAGTACTCGTCTGTGGTTCATTTCGCCCGCGCAAAGTGTCTCGGGGGTGACGTGCTCAAGGGTCCAGACCAGAAGCCGTTTCAGGGCTCCGTAGACTATGACGTCATGATGTGGATCGACTCGGACATTGTTTTCAAGCCTGAGGACTTTTTCGCTCTTCTGGAGAGTCCACACGACGTGACGGCCGGAATGTACATGATGGAGGATCTCCAGCACTTTGCGACCGTCAAGGAGTGGAATGAGGACTTTTTCACCAAGACGGGTACGTTCAAGTTTATGCGCCCTGACGACGTGATTGGAACGGCTCAGTACCTGGAGGTGGCATACACGGGGATGGGTTGGATGATGATTCGTAAGGGTGTTGTTGAGGACCTCAAGTACCCGTGGTTCTTTTCGGACCTGCAACGAATCAACTCTCCTGATTCGCCGGGCCCGCTTGTCGACATGAACTCTGAGGATGTCTCATTTTGTCGCGCACTTCAGGCTGCCGGTCACACCATCCACGTGGATACGAAGATCCGTGTCGGTCACCAGAAGCTTATGTTGATTTGATTTTGAAGATGTTCAAACCGCGGGTGCCTCGAGTCCAAATTCCTTTTTCAATTCATCAATTGAATTGTAGTACCGCGCAAGGTCCTTTTTGAACCGCGCATCCTGTTTCCCTCCCGTCTTCAAAATATATGCTAGGTTTGCCTTTGAGTACTTTGTACGAGTCTGGTTATCTGTAGGTTTTCGGGGTGCCGCCTTGCGCGTCCCAGTTCCGTTCCCTTCGGCCGGCCGTTTATCAATGAATGAAAGCGATTGCATTAAGGAATCCGCAAGGTCATCTTTCTTTTTGTGGTCATCAAAGAACTTGACCCAGTCCTTGTTCCCTTCCGCGATGAAAGCCCGGGCCCTTTCGATGGAAGCTTTCTTGCGTTTCGCGTACATGGCTTTGCCCGGACCCGCATGGTCCGGAATCTTGTGGCGAGCGTCCCAAATCACAACGTCCTTTTCCTTGATCAAAAAGTACGTATGTAGTAAATTCTCAATACCTTTCATACCACGGTTCCTATCGGGTTGTTTCTCGATAAGAACCGTCTTGGCTTCGAGGATCCAAGTCTTTCCATTCAAGTGTTTGACCATACACGGGAAGATACCATCGGCGTGTTTTGGGGGTATACCCGAGACGTCCCAATGATGAATTTTCTTTGTCAAAGGATCAATGAGGCACATTGCAAGATTCTTGATACCACAGTCAATTGACAAAAGCATCTATTATTAAAGATTCTTAGTTTTTTAAGTTTAATGAGCCAAAGTCCTTCCGTGGCACCTGCCGGCAAAGAGACTTCTAAAAGTGACGGGCAAAAAGGGTCTGAAGACCCTTTCCTAATTTGCTGGTGGTGTGTTCACGCCTTGCCCATAGATCCCCCGATCCACCTCCCAGTCAAATATGATTCAAAATTGAACAGGTTTTCATGTATAGGAAACTTTTGCTCGTGGCAGTGCGCCAAGGCGTACGCCCTCGATATGGGAACTTCCCGGTCCGGTGAGATTCAGTCCTTTTTGGCGATGATGCGTCGTCGGTCCATAGGCAAGTACGAATCCCTGTGGCCCGCTCCAAAGCGCCAAGCTCTCAAGTGTTTCGGTGGGACCATGACCATAGAAGAGTTTCGGAGCTTCGGTGGGCTCGTGGAACCTCCGAGGATCCATTTTCCTCTTGAAAAGTTGTACTTTGCAACCTCGGGTGGTGATGGTCTCGTGAGTTCAAAGACTGGAACTTCATCAAATAAGGTTCAAAATTCAGGAAAGCTCAAAGCGATTGAGAATTCCTCAACAGAAACTGATACTCTTCGCCTGAGGCGAAGCAAACCTCTGAGTCGGGCGACGTCAACACTAGAAAACGCACTTGGAATTAAACGGAAGGAGTCGGGACCGGCGTGATGGCGATGGGACTCATAGACACGGGGGAGGGGCTCATGGCCATGGCCACAGTGGGGTTTGGGCTCGGGGCCGCCATCATCACAGGCTGAGAAGGGCTCATGGCCATGGCCACAGCGGGTTTTGGGCTCGGGGCCGCCATCATCACAGGCTGAGCGGGGCTCTTTGATGCCATCATCACGGGTTTAGCACTGGGTGCAGGTGTTGCATCCATCACACTTGGCTTGGGTTTTGGAGACGCGAGACCAACACCTATAATAGCCAAGTTTGAATCATCTAGCTCGAGTGGCCAAGCGTCCAGGGTATAATAAGAAACCTTGGGTTGGTCTGGAAAACACATGAGTATAGTCCAAGCAAACAGAAACCCAAGACCTATACTCATAAGAGACTGAAGCGTCTTCATTAATTCTGGTCAATATTTATTTCCAGGCTCTCCACTGTTTATTCGTCGGTCTGGACTCGGGAACGTCGAGGTCCGTGCTTCGGACCCACTTCGGTCCTATATGGGCCCTCCACTGGATAGACATTCGGTCTAGGACTTTGCGACACACAACACAGGGAAGGGACGTTCCAAGAGACCCATCGTCGAGTGTTCTGACAATGATAATGTCCCCGTACTTTCTGTGTATCCATCGGGCCAGACACCAGGAGTGAACCCCCTGACGTCCCGCTTCAAGCATCAATTCACGAAGTAAATTGCGTTCGGCACATCTTTGACACGTGTTAAAGGTAAAGTCTCGACGGTGCGCTGTACACGCAACCTTTGGATACATGTCTAAAAAGAGAGGGACGTCTTTAAAAGACGGGGGAGGCCCGCGGACCCAAAAAATCGTGTCCTGTCCAGGGGAAGGGTACAAGCTTAAACACAGTGCGTGAGTGAAGAGTACGGCCCGGATGAACCACCCCTTGCGTGAATACACTCGTCAGGTATTTGCATCCATCATTGATCCTGGTCCCATATCGCGAAACGCAGAAATCAGTACCCTCAATTGGGCCGTTCAGGCCACTCGGCGTTGTAACGAAGATGCATCTTGGGAAAACCCGAGGTTCCGCAAGTTTTATAAGACCAAGGCACATTGGCTCATCACGGAGCTTCGGCGACCCAACCATTCCGTGTCGGTGACCACTGAGGTTGTTGGTGACCGGGTTCGCGTTAAGCTCAATCTCGTGAATCAGTTGGCCTATAGACTCAAGACCAAGGAGATCGAGGCCAAAAACCTGGCCAGGTATCCCGCGGATGTTCTATGGCCTGATGGGCCCATGTCCAAGACCTTGTTGTCTCTCAAGGAAAGGGACAACAAGAGGGAACAGGCCAAGGCGCAGATGGAGGAGGACTATGTGGGACAGTTCAAGTGCGGTAAGTGCAAATCAGTCAAGACGACCTACTACCAGATGCAAACTCGTTCCGCAGACGAGCCTATGGTGCGTTTATTAGTGCTTTTGTTTTCGCTTTTCACCACGACTAACTCGTTTTACAGACAACCTACGTCACCTGCATGAGCTGTGGTTCCAAGTGGAAGTGTTGAAGCGCGCCTCTTCACAAGTTCGCGCCTTTCGGGGTGATCGATATATCCTTGTTTCAATGTAATAGACAGTTTCTCGCGCCTTTCAGGTGTCCATTTCTGTTTCCTAACAGCCATCATCGCTTCTCGGTTGGTCTCCCACATAACTCTCGACTTGCGGGACAGAAGTTCTTTCGTTTCATCAGAGTGTCTCCCCCCTGAACCCCCTTTCGTAAGATTGTACCCGTTCGGATGAAGTGTTCCCATGGCCTCTATAAGTTCAATTTCCTTCGCGTCCAACTCGGCCTGTGAACATTCACCTTCCCATAGGGGTTCAACACAGAAACAGTCTTTACCGTATTTTTTAATGGAATTTTTGAGTTTCGGACTCACTGACGTACCACTATTTCCACAGTGCTCACGCCACCTCTCTCGAAGTTCACGCGTCGTCTGACCTATGTACTTCTTTCCAGTTTCCAAATTCTCTATACAATATATAGTACTCTTCATTCCACTGACCTATGACCACCTCATATTTTTATTTTACCCAAGACCCCTCACAATATTTTTCTCCTTTAATAGTACCAAATTCAAATGGCTCCCCGTGGTCGTCCCGCCGTCCCCAAGGCTCCCACCAAGTTTATGAACAAGAAGCACCGCGTCATTATGATGACCGCTGACGGCAAGTACGTCGTCAAGACGGACAAGGGAATGGCCTACAACCCCAAGGCTGCCTACGTCAAGAGCCCAGGCGGTACCGTGCGCACCCTGACCAACTCCGGTGCTCGCGTGCCCACTGCCATCCGCCCCAAGGCGACCCGTGCCAAGCGTAGCAACTACGGCAAGAAGCGCGGTGCCCGTGCGGGTGTCAAGGCTGGTGCCCTGGCCGCCCTGTTCGCCAGCCCCAAGGCGAGCACGAGCCCCATCGGCCTGGCCGGTATGAAGATCATGAAGCGTCGTGGTCGCCCTGCGCGCGCCGCTATGGTCGTTGCCCGCGTGTCCCCAGGCAGCCCTATGGGTCTGGCTGGCATGAAGATCATGAAGCGCCGTGGACGCCCCATGCGCGCTGCCGCCATGGGTGCCAGCGTGAGCCCCATCGGCCTGGCCGGCATGAAGATCATGATGGCCCGTAAGCGTCGCGCCAACGCCGGCATGAAGCGTGGCCCTCGCCACTTCCCCAAGAACACCGGCCTGTTCATGTAAATTAATTTTCGTGCAAAATAGTAAATGGAAGCCACGAATTTTATGAATTTTAAGCGTCGGGTTATTTACCGGACTGCTCAGGGCAAGTACGTCGTCAAGACGGAAAAGGGGGTGGCCTATAACCCAAAGGCGAAGTTCTACAAGAACCCAGCCGGGTCGACCGTTGCCACCAAGTATGTCAAGAACAAGGTTCCCAGCCCGATCCGCCCCAAATTCAACCGCCTCGAGCGCAAGAACGCGGGCAAGGTGCGTGGCCAGTACAAGCCACGTGCAGGTGGTATGCGCGTGCTCCCAGTGAAGCGTCGCCCATTCATCGTAGAGCTCGAGGAGGGCTACAAGCCCAATCGCCCCGTTGGTCGCCCACGCAAGGTCATGCAGTGGAACCTGCCCAACCCTCTGGGTGAGGGCCTGCGTCGTGCACGCAAGAACAAGGGCAAGAAGCGTGGCCCACGTGGCCTGATGCTTCTGGCAAACACCATTGCCAAGCTCTAAAAAGTGCGTAAAAGCCAGATAAAAACATTTAGAGCAGACTTCAACAGAGAGTGAATGTCTTCGCTCGCGTTCCCCGGGAGTCTCGTCCGTGTTTGGACAGATGTCGGTTCCCGTAAGCCAGTTCCTCTTCTTGCAAAGATTGTTGAGGAGAATGGAGTCATTTTCACCATCAGATACTTGTCCGAATCTGATGATAAAATTTGGCGATACGAAGAAGATACATACGAGGTTGATGACGAGTCTATAGCCGAGTACCTCAAGACGAGTGATGAGTGTGATGTTGGTTTCGCCCCGCTCGAGGATGGAGGGTTTGTCAAGGTGGAGTCTGACGATGACTACGTGCCTTCAGACGAAGAGGACGAGGAAGACGAGGACGAAGAGTCTGAAATATTCACTTCGGAGGAAGAGGACGACGAGGAAGTCGAGGACTCTTTGGACGAAGACGAAGAGTCAGAAGAAGATGTTGAGGAATAATAACAAATGAAAACTCAGGATATGATCCTTTACGTCCTCGTTATTCTCGCTATATGGCTCATGTTTCTCCGCAAGTCCGAGGGGTGCTGTGGCCTTCCGGCTTAAAAAGATTAAATACGTAATATAAAATGTCCATAACGTCCAGGTTTATTAAGGAGTTTCGACCAGATTCGGAAGAGCACGTAAAATGGCTTTCGCATATGGTCGATGTTGCCGAGTCTCTAAGCGCCGAGAATCCCGGTGATGTTATCACCGAGACGAATAAGAATCCTATGAAAATTAAGATTGAGGCTCGGGACGCCCTTGATTGGCCCCATATCCACTTTTGTCTCTTTGCCGTGTACGCCAAGGCGGTACTCAAGGGCAAGGGGTACATTCCAAAAATAATGTAATTCATTTATAGAATGAACACGAGTGTGGTGTTACTTATAGGTCTGATGATCTTTTTGGTCTGCGCATCAGGTATAGTCGGAGCTTTATATGCAACCGGTGTTATAGGTGGTAGCCCGTCTCCGGGTCCCGCCCCCGCTCCAGGACCCGCCCCCGCTCCAGGACCCGCCCCTGCACCGAGTCCAGCTGCCTATGGAGGCCCTTCCTACGCACCGGCTCGACCTCCTGCACCGGTCAACTGTGTGGTTTCTGCGTGGTCTGATTCGGGAAGCTGTTCGGCGACGGATTGTGGAACGTCCGGAACAAAAACACAGACTCGAACCATCACAACACAACCTTCCAACGGTGGGACGGCGTGTCCGGTCTTAACACAGACTGTTTCGTGTAGCGCCCCGACATGTGTGACGTGTAGTACAGGATACGATCTCAATCGCACCTTGAACACGTGTATTCCGACCCAACAACAACTATCTACAAATTTACAACAAGATTTGGGTATTACCGTTCCCACCTACAACGTCCCCACATCGTCCGCTCCAGATGCTATAGATTGTCAGGTGTCTGGATGGACTCCAGGATGTCCCGATCCAGCGACTCTTCCGTGTACAGGAGGAACGATTACACAGACGCGGACCGTAACCCAACAATCCCAAAACGGAGGAGCTACATGCCCCTCTTTAACGCAACAAGTTTCGTGTCCAGGAACTTGCGTCCAGTCATATTCTGGAACTTCACAAATAACAAACTCTTCCGGAAGTTTCTGCGATCCAAACCCCTGTGACAGTAACTCGACATGTATGGACTTTGGAAACGGACAGGGTATGTGTCAGGACCAAGGTTAAACAACTAAAAGTTCTTCAAGTCTCGCAACGTAAAACTCTACGGGTGCTTCAAACGAAAGTAATTTTCCATCAAAATTGAACCCCGTCTTTGTACTTTCGAGATCGTCTACCAATACGAGGTTCAAAAAGTTCTTTGTACACTCCACTTGAAGATCGGAAAAGTCCCATTTACGTAAAAATAAAAAGTCCAAGTCCCCTTCATGAGGTGCTGGTAAAACGAGTTTCCCCGTCGTGTCAGGCCACTCCTTTTGCTTAATGTAATATGATTCAATCATCTTACCAACTATGAGTGCATGATCAACGTTTTTGAAGCCCACCATGGCTGTTGTCGATTCATCATTCATTTTGACTGTAAAAGCGTGATTCGGGTGTGTATGGATCGTCCAACGAAACTTCCCACCTCGACGCGTCGGGACCGTTCGGGTCATAGGACCCCGTGGAGGAGCAACGATGGTCGCCATGCTTCCTTACTAAAGACCAAGAGTCTTTAGGCCGGAGAAAAACTCTTTGTAATTTGTAGGAAATGCCAAGAAAAGGCATCATTTTAGTCATTATGTGCTTCTGTTTCCTCGTCCTCGTTGGAGGAGGAGGGGCGGGCGTGTACTATAATAACTTGGCGTGTCCAACCTTTGGAGCGAGCTGTTCGCCGAGTCCGGTCCCAGGTCCGGTCCCAGGTCCGGTCCCAGGTCCGGTCCCAGGTCCGGCTCGGGCACCAGGCCCATCAGCGTATACTGGTCCGGGCTACGCTCCAGCTCCGGCTCCAGCTCGGGCTCCAGCCGTAGATTGTCAAGTCTCCGGATGGTCCGATTCGGGGTCTTGTTCGGCGACTGCGTGTGGGACGACGGGTACGAAACCCCAGAGTCGTACGGTCACGAGACAGGCTGCAAACGGAGGCGCGGCCTGTCCGTCCCTGACGCAGAGTGTTCCGTGTAGTGCTCCACCGTGTCCCATAGATTGTCAAGTCTCCGGATGGTCCGATTCGGGAAGCTGTTCAGCGACGGATTGCGGGACGACGGGTACGAAACCCCAGAGCCGTACGGTCACAACACCGGCTGCAAACGGAGGCGCGGCGTGCCCACCCCTGACACAGAGCGTGCCGTGTAGTGCACCCGTATGTGTAACGTGTATGGAACGCACGAAACTCAATCCTCAGGCAAATACGTGTGACCCATGCACCCCACCTTCGGCGACTCAGAAATGGGCACAGCCTTCGGGGTGTGACCTCGTGGAGTGTCCACCAAACACGACGGCGGATCCTTCACATCAAACGTGTACGTGTAATTCGGGATACACATTGGGTCCGACGGGGTGTGTTTTGGTCCCAACGACGTGTCCCGTGGGATACACACTGCCGACCCAGGGGTTTGCTTGCGAGCCCTGCCCGGCCGACACCTACAAGGACAACACAAGTATCGGTGCATGTACACCGTGCCAAAACGGTCTGTACCATAGTCCTGCCGGTTCTACATCGGCGTCAGCGTGTCAAATTTCGACAACGTGTGGACCCGGATCTCAGTTGAATGTTGACGTTATAAATCAGACGGCCGGGTGTACCTCCTGTCCTGCAGACACATTCAAGAATAGTACTGATCAGGGTATGTGCACGCCTTGTCCGGCCGGACAAACGACGTACGGACAAACAGGTCAAACGTCGTGTCAAACCAAATCAACTTGGTACCAAGGAACTTCATGTGCATCAAACTATGGGTTTGACGTGAATAATTATAGTAATAAGAGTGATTACTGTAACGATTACTCGGGTGACGGACGTGGAAACAATGACCCGTGTTGTAGACCCCAACCGCCACCGACTGTTTATAGTCCTCCCCCGCCACCGCCACCAGCCATGTCCCCGTGTGATTGTAATGACCGTTCAACATGGGTCAACTCTCAGTGTGGTGGAAACTATAACAAGGTGTGCTAAAAAAACGTGAGGAGGGGTGCGAAGCACCCCTAGAAAACGTGTCTTGTCCTTCCCAAGACGCGTCCAAACTTCTCTTGGATCATCACAAGAGACTAGGGATGGAGTGTGCAGTGTGCTTCTCCGAGGCTGGTCCCTTCCAGAAACTGTGCTGTGGTCACGTTTTCTGCAAAGGATGTATTAAGCAATGGTACGCCAAGGGGGCTGCGGGGTCCTCGTGCCCCATGTGTCGCCGCCCCATGTATTGGCGGGGCTTTCACAAGGTCAAGGAGGAGTGGGACGAGGAGGCCTATGAGCACAAGTGTACCGAGGTGTTTGGCCAGGCGCTCGATGAAGCGTTTGAAGACGCCCAGGACTTTGCAGACGAGTTCCCGCCTCAGTGGCGCTCAAGGATATTCAGGGACCTTATCGAGGACTTTTTGGATCTCGAAAGGACGTACCGGTTTTTGAAATCGCGCGATGCGAGCCCGGACGAGATGGAGGATGTGTTCTACTACGGCGTATACTACTCGGACAGACACATGGACAAGTGCATATGGCTCGACGAGCCACCCAGTGAGTTTGCGACGCGGTACCCGCTGCGGAAAGACGGTACAAGGGGTGGCAAGAGGTGTAGGGCTCTTCAAGACGAGTGGTGTACAGTGAACGTGTGTCTCATCCTCTAGTTATATGGAATGGCCCCCGCGGGCGCGTGTAACATGAATATACCCGCTATAATCGCAATGAGTCCCAGGTACTCGATGGGTCGGTTGAGTCTCTCCCCGAGTATAAAGTAGGCCGCAAGCGTCTCGAGCACGGCAGACACTCCGTCCCACATACCGTTCACATAAAGAACGTTCCCGACGCGCAAAGACCGAATCAGAAAATAGATGACGGCCACGTACCCGAGGGCGCCCTGTGCAAATCCCGGTGCCCCACCTCCCCGAGCAAAGCTTTTAAAGCCAAAGTCTCCGACAATTTCAGCAATTGAGAGAGCCATCACATCAAGGTTACTCATCCTGACTTAAAAGGGGCAAACATATTATTAGTACACAGATGGAGGCGATTGAGGCTGTTCTCGAGTTGGCAAAGGAGCGCGATCAGATTGCGGATGAGCTGGAGACGTATGAGGACTGGTTCGAGTCCCTGGTGGGACGCAAGGTGACACTGTCTCTAAAGTCCAAGAACAAGCACACCCGTTTCGTCGAGTGTGTCGTGACTGAGTTTGTGGAGGGTGAGGGTTGGGAGCTGACGAGCTGTGAGGGCGAGGGTGATGAGGAGGTTTTCATGGTGACTCTGGAGGATATCTTCAAGGGAAAGGTTCAGATTCATCAGGATTAAAAAACTTGGAATAAAATAGATGGCCAAAGATTTTGGTCTTGTAATTATCGTCATTTGCTGTTGTCTTCTTTTGATGGGAGGTGGCATCACGGCCGGTCTTTACTACGGGAACGTGACATGTCCTTCGTTCGGGGCGAGTTGCTCGCCCGGTCCCGCCCCCGGTCCCGCGCCTGCACCCGCCCCCGTGGCACCACCCACCACGTGCCCCGCTGGTAAATACTTATCGGGAAACAACTGTGTAGTTTGTCCGGGAGGTGGATATAAAACAACCACAAGCACTTTACAAAGTGACTGCTTGACTGTTCCTCCCAACGCGTTTCCTACGAATGATCAAAGTGATTGGGTGTGCCAACCAAACTATGTTAAAAATACAGCAGGAACAGGGTGTCAATGGAACGGGCCTATGATTGGTTCATATTACACAAACGCCATCTATTATCCAGATGGATATTATGATAGTACGCAAACAGGAAATATGACTGTAGCAGCTGCAAAGACCCTACTGTCTAGTACTCAGGGAGGTTCAGATCCAATTATCGGATTCACGTGCAACTCGAGTACATACGCTGACTGTACAAATATCACATCTGGAACATGTCAATTTATAAGACAATCTAAAACACCTTTACCGTATCCAAACTGGCCAAATAACTATGGATGCACATATCTTCGAAATGATATAAATCCAGGGTGGTGAATAAATTCTCACCAATAATTAGTAATGAACGCGGCGAGTCTCCTAACGACCCTGTTCGCCTTTGCGGTGGGGTTTTGGGTTCACAAAAACTACCTCAAAGGCCAACCTTTATGGATGGTCATCACAGGAACACTTGCGTTTGGGGAAGTCTTTAAATGGGTAACGGGTATTGAGACGTTTCCTCTCAAAATATTCACAAAGACGCAGGTTGGTTCAGAGGTGGACCAGGAGGCGCAAGGTTTACTCTCATAGACTCGAAGTGTCTGACGGGGTCAGACACTGCTCGAGCTCCTCGCAAAACGCCTTGAGACCTGGTTGAATAACGTTCGACCACATCTCTTCGTCACGGGTAATCTCGTGACTCAATACCTGGTTGTTGTACTGCTCAACGAGCTTTGCATGTACAAGACCCAGCATCTGAAGATACACCTGGACCTGTATCATCTCGTACTCAACGACCCGACGAAACAGACGGTTTGTTCGATTTTTAATTTCTACTAGAACCTTCGACCCGTCCGGACGCTCTTCGATACGATCAATCTTCCCCGTGACCACATACTTCCTGTCCCCGAGTTCACATACGTCATAATTGTAAAACGAATTGTCCTTGACCCACGTCACATTTTCTTGGGCTGTGACCTTGTCGGCCGTCTTGTCCTCTGATCGGGTTCCGTGGCTCGTGTACACCTTGGATCGAAGGTGTTCGATCACATCAGCCTTCTGAGTCGCATTCAATTTTGTATCAGAATTTATCTTTTGAAGAGCTTCCCTGTGAATCTTCTGAACCTCGAGGGAGTCCTTGGCTTTGGTATTCACGGCGGTGGCCAAAACGGCCTGGGCCTCGGACGAGACGCTCAGAGCCTCCTCTGCAACGTCCTTCTTGGTCTTGCCCGTGAAGGTCTGTGGAGAGTACTTTTTCCACATGTCCTGAAGAACCTCTTGACGGGGTTTGTACTGATTTCGCCCCAAAATTGCCGCCACATCACTCGCCTTGAGGACGATACGTGCCATTTTTTAGTATATAAAAAAGTGTCGTCTCTAAGTAAAATATGATACCCCTCGTCTTTGCGTGTTCGAGGCCCCTCCCTCCCCGAAAGCTCACTTCCAAGGACGTGAAGCGGGCTATTCAGCAGGCCCATAACGTCTGTCACACCTCAGAAGATACGCCAGCGTGTCGCGTTATGTGGGATCGAGTTGACGAGCTGTCACATGCACTGGCTCGTCAAGAGGAACGGGAAAAGGAAGAAGAGTTTGAGAAGCGCGAATACGATGTTTAACCTCGTGGGACGTTTAAAAGGAGAAAAATGAGTCCTATAGCAAACAGGGTCCCTACGGCCGGGAACACAACCATGACTCGTTGGACCCGTGTTGGTTGTTGAACAACTGGAACAGGAACAATAATTTGGTTTGGTTCAGTGCTTTTCGGGAGAGGGAGCAGAGAGCGACACAGGGGGCACTTGGGCAAGTAACATTGAATATGGACTTTGTTGTGACAACACCCCATCTGTACAACAGTTCCCGTGAGGGGCTCGAGACATACGGGGCACTCCGAGTCGTCCATACTACAAGGTGAGCATATAATGTTTTAAAATAAGCTCGTGACCTTCCGGAATTTTAATTTTCTTCTTAAATTCATTCTGAAGGTCTTCCCGGGCCCGAGCAACCACCCGACTTCTGAGTTCCATGTATTCATCATGGACCTCTGGAGGTGCTAATTTAGTTGTGAATATGTGAAGGGACTTGAGACGCGAGACGTGAGGCGTAAGTATCTCTTCTATTTCGGCCTTTGTCAAAGTGTGTAAATATTTGTGTGCCTTTGTTTGTTTTTTGAGGAAGCCAAGCTCCATGGTTGTTACTAGAGACGCCGAAAAAACGTGGGTAGGGGTGCAGAGCACCCCGCCCCGCGGACCCGAAATTCGGGTCCTGTCCGACCCAAGACGCCTTTCAAGGACCCCCAGAAACCATATGGAAAAGGAGCCGTCTCGCCGTGAACAGAAGCGCGAGTCAGCACGCAAAGCCCGTGAGCGCGCAATCTATACCAAGAAGGCCGTCCGTATTAAGGAGGCTCGGCTCGAGAAGCAAAAGGCAAATGGAGCACTCCCCGTACGCCAACTACAGCTTCGACAAGGACTTCAAGGGCACCATATGTGAAATGATGGGCTTGATTACACCCGGAGTCCTCTTTGAGTTGGAGTTGGCGCACCAGGAGCCCTCTTCGAAACTCGGGCGTACACCTTCCACGTACGAGTACGGTTCCAGCTTGGAGACCCAACCAATCAAGGGCGAGGCATACATTATGTGTTCCGACGGCAGTATCCAGTCCAAGTGGTTCCCCGAAAAGCCTATCGGATGGGAACTCGTCAAGATGCCTGGGACCCTTTTCGGGGTGGGGTGGCGGGTCACGCAGGTTGGCTTTGAGCCCGAGGAGTGTTGTGTTCGGATCCTCGGACGAGCCGAAGAGACGCCCAAGGGGCGGGGCAAGATTGGGACGATGGTTTTCAAGGCGTATGCCACCTAAAGACAAGTGACGCTATATAGATATGCCAGACGCCCTCTGGGAAGCTCTTTTAATCACACTCACCGTTCCCTTTGCCTACGCCTTTACGTCCAACTTTCCCCTTTTGAGCGCTTTCGTCATCTCGAGCGTTATATATAAAAATTAAACCCTCGTTCATAGTAGGTATGATTACAGCGCCAGGAACACCCTGTAGGGTGGTCCGCGTTGCTGTTCGCAAAGTCCAGCGTCACCCCTTGACCCAGAAGACTTTGCGAACAGGTATTCGTATACAAAAACACATTGTACGAGGTGCGACCCTCGGGGTCCTTCCAAGTGGTATCAACGACCTCATGTTCCATCACGCCCAACTCTCGCTCGATGAGGCGATTCACATTGTTATTGACCAGGCGAGTGTCAGTTCAATGTCCGCCATTCTGACCATTATTCTTTTGGCGGCTCGGTCCGCGTCAGAGTGAATCGAGTCTTTGCGTGTGGATACACGACGTTAAACTGGACCCGAAGTCTCCCTTGGCCATTGAACCCCTTGAATGGTATGATATAGTCCTCGCGAGGATCCAAAACCCCCCACTCCGCCGTGTTTATTTCTATAGGCCCGTCAAAGTGTGGGATCTGAAGTTTCTTGCCGTTGACCGAGTCTTCAAAACTAATTTTGGTCTGAAATATG
>Ga0164296_1003213_pt1 | contig 15571 bp, 15 predicted proteins | sample GEODES057metaG_FD_113533 | JGI IMG/M metagenome (GOLD analysis project Ga0164296, IMG submission 113533) | Dystrophic lake water microbial communities from Trout Bog Lake, Wisconsin, USA - GEODES057 metaG | ecosystem: Environmental > Aquatic > Freshwater > Lake | place: USA: Trout Bog Lake... | reverse complement strand
GAACATAGAGCTTAACGAAGGCGGAAGTGTCTAGAAAGATTTTCAAACAGAGCTTTCTCTATCTTTCAATATGGCTTGACTCAGTGATAGTCCTTTTAGTGCCAAGGGCTGTATATTGCTTTTCCAGGACGGATTTGATGACTCAATAGGCACGATTTGGGCGATTGCTTTTCCATTTCTGAAAACACGAACTGTATCCCCGGCTTCGACTGCATCAAAATAAGTCTTCGCATGATTGCGTAATTCTGTAAATGTAGCCTTTTGCATAGTGTTCCCCGATTAATATGTACATAATTATGTACATATAGAGGATTTTGTCAAGCATTTTTCAGAATATTGGTAATTTGAGGAAAAGCTTGGGAATTAATTTTTTTGTGTACATTTAATATGGGCAAAGAAAGTCTGACATTAGCGCTGAAGATGTTGAATCTGAGTTTGCAGCCAGGTGAGCTACGACTCGTAGACGAATTGCAGCGCAGACTTAACGATCTTGAATTTGTTGTGATGAGTAGAAAGTGATTAAATTCAGGGAGATTTTTTGGTGTTTAGGCTATTTTAATTAAATAATCATTATGCGATAATAATGATTATCGCATAACTGAAGCAGAATAGGGGGGCTATTAAAGATCCCAATAGCCTACCCAACCCCCCCAGTTCCCCTCCAAAACTCAAATTAACAGTGCTCGGTCCCAAACATCCCCTTTATGGGGTTTTAGTTAAAACCTGTGAAGAAGCTTACCTTCTTAGCGGGGGTAGCTAGCAATCCATTTCCATTCCGTTCTCCGACTTGCTCTGTTTGCGCGCAATTAAACAAAAGGCGGTTTGTTCACGAATACGCAATTATTCAGTCTGGAGTAGGAATTAATCCGTAGAAATTACTCAACTCGAGAGCTTCTTAGAGTCCTTGATAAGTTTTACCCAATGCACTACCATTGAGATGAGTTTTAAAAGGACAAAAAAATGAAGAGGCTCGATCACATTGACCAAGGAACCGAGACCGCCGTAAGGCGTTTCCTTGCCTTAATCGATGGTCATTATGAAACGGCAGGCGCAATTATTTTTGGAAGTAGAGCTAGGGGGACGCACCGCCCTGATAGCGATGCAGATGTTGCCGTATTACTCAGCGGCGAGCATCAACGATTTTTGACAACCAAGTTAGCCATGGCCGATGTGGCTTTTGACGTACTACTTGAAACCGGCATTAATATCTCTCCCCTACCCGTGTGGCTCGACGAGTGGGAGCACCCTGAAAATTACTCTAACCCCGCCCTGCTGCAAAATATAGCTAACGAGGGATACCGTCTGTGAGCAGTGAATTAACACCTGTTGCTTTAATGTTAAAAGCGGATCGTGCACGCTCATCGGCACTTGTCCTCCTAGATTTGGGGGATGTTGACGGCGCATGTAACCGCGCCTATTACGCCATGTTTGATGCAGCGCGTGCAGCTCTAATCGGATCTGGTGCACCAGTAAAACCAGATATTGGCAGGACACACAGTGGTTTGATTAACGCTTTCAGCGAACACCTTATTAAAAGTGGACGTGCTATTTCATGAGCCTAAAAATTTTAATTTAAGCAAGATTGAGGCCATGATTAACAATCCTCCTTCTGAATTAATGTCAGAACTTGGAGGCAAAAAGTATCCAAGATACTCCTGACCATTAGCAATCATAAAGGATCAATCGGGATCGGGAATTGGCTACTTGATGCCGTTGATAGATTTAGAAGAATCATTTACTCTAGATTACTATTACGACAAGAACCTACTTTCAAAACTTAATTCACCCGATGAAGCTGCGTTATCTTATAAAGTAGAAATTGCAAAATATCTTAGCTCGGCTATTTATGATCTTCACCAACACGGACATCTTTTTATCGACTTTAAACCGCAAAATATCCGTATATTTAAGAAAACACATGCTGTAACACTGATTGATTGTGATGGTTACACCATTAAATCAGCATCTGGCGAAATATTCCCAGCTGAGTTGCTTTCAACCGATTACATTTCGCCAGAAGCCTATCGTGGTCAAAAGCACGCCTCTGATTTAGATGAATACCAGGATAGATATGCCTTAGCAGTAATTATTTTTCAATTACTAAATAGAGGAATACATCCTTTTCAAGGGATAGTAACAAGTAACGTAAATGCATCTACGAATGATGAAAAAGCAGCAGAAGGACTATATCCACATGGGCTAACAAGCAATTATCGTATTAAGCCACGGCCACAAAGCATTCATCACTTGATAGACGTAAATACTCGTAAACTATTTGACAAAGCATTTACAGCAGTAATTCCATCCTTCAGGCCAAGCGCTCAAGATTGGACAAATCACTTTGGTTCTTTGCTAGATGGTCGCAATCTATCTAGATGTCAACAATTTCCAACGAATATTCAGCACATGCGATTTAAGGATCTGCCCTGCCCTGCGTGTTACCTAAACAATTTGGCTGGATTCGTTCCAACTAAGACAGAAATCAAAGCACAAATACCGTCCTCGAGAGTGAATACTGTTGTCCCACCACCAGCGCCTAAAAACCAAGATTTTCTTGATAAAAATATGTGGTGGATTATTAGTGGATTAATTCTTGCAGTTCTAATCTGGATAGGTAATAGCACAAAAACACCTCCACCAGTTCAAACTACTTATCAACCTCAACAAGTCCCAGCAACAACAGTTCCTGTCGTTACTAATAAGTTTATTTCTCTCTATGTGTCTTCTAACTCAAGAGCCGCGGGTTATTCGCTCGGTAATGAAACACAGTCTCAAGCAGATATGAACGCTTTTAATAGGTGCAATGAACAAATAGAGGACAAACAAGCTGATAAATGTATTCGAGTTTCCTCTGGAATAGGTCAATGTTTGTCAATATCAAGGGCATCAAATGGTGCCGTAGGCTCTCAAATTGGAGAGGATATTTATAAAACCAAGGCTGATGCTCAAAATTTATGTGTCTCTAGCGGAGGAAAAGATTGTCCATTCCCACAAGACACAACAATTTGTCAGAACTAATGGCTAAAAATTTCAAGAAAAATATCATGAAAAATTTAAAATTTTTACTATATTCTTTATTCATATGTACATATTCTCTTGTAATTGCAGACCCAGATGAGCGTTGGATATTCGATCCTTCGAATTTTTGTAAAGTTTTTAATCCCCATCCTATTCCTAACGAACGAATTACTTATGAGGGAGAATGCCTCAACGGATTCGCCAACGGTAAAGGAACAGTTACCTGGTATGAGGGTGAAAAATTCAATGAGAAGGGTGAAGGATATTGGCTTGCTGGAAAAATGAATGGGTCTGGCAAATATTTATGGGCAAATGGAAATAAATACGAAGGAGATTGGGTTGATGGGTATAGGACGGGAAAAGGTTTCTTTACCTATGCTAATGGCTCATCTTATAGAGGAGATTTGAAGAACGGGAAACTTGAAGGAAAAGGTACCTTAATTTGGCCTGACGGAAGTCAATACATTGGAGACTTTATTGCAAATGAAAGGACTGGATCAGGAGCCTATATTTACAGCAATGGTAATAAATATTCTGGGCAAGTAAAGGACGGAATATATTTTGGTAATGGCACATACACCTTTAAGGAAGGAGAAAGTTACACTGGTCAATTCAATGATGGGAAGATAGAAGGCTTCGGTTTATTAACCTTTTCAGACGGAGGCTCATACGAGGGTAGTTTCAAAAATAACTTATTTGATGGCGAAGGTACTCTAATACGCAAGGATATCGATAAGTACGTAGGTCAATTTAAAGAAGGAAACCAATCTGGGGTAGGTACTGTAACCTTTATCAAAGGCGGTTCTTATTTAGGTGGCTTTGAGCATAATAAGTGGAATGGCAAAGGAAAACTAACTAGGGCAGATGGCACAACGTTTTCAGGAAATTTTGTAGATTATTTTCTCCAGGGTAAAGGGGAGGCAGTATTTGCTAACGGAACAAAATATATTGGTGATTTTGATCAGGGTAAATTTTCTGGAAAAGGCGTGATGACATGGACTAACGAAGATAAATATGTAGGGGATTTCGTAAATAATGACTTTGAAGGAAAAGGAACTTTGATATTTGGTAATGGGAACAAATATATAGGTGAGTATAAAAAGGGTATTGAAAACGGCAAAGGAACTTTTATATGGAATCAAGGCGATAAATATATCGGTGACTTTGTAGAGGGTCTTAGAACTGGAAAAGGGACTTACTTTTGGAATGATGGCAGCAAATACACCGGAGATTTTGTCAACAACAAAATGACGGGAAAAGGTATCTATATAAATATAAACCATAGATACTACTAAGCAAATAATTACAAATAAATATAAATTAATCAATGCTTAATAAATATAAATTCTATGTTGGTACTCAAGGCTTTTCCATTAGGGATTACGCTTTTCGATTATTTAAAGGTACTGAACGGTTTAAGATAAATTATCTCGTTTCGTTTTCATTCATATTAGTATTAATGGTTTGGTATTCTGCTTTTAAACTCATTAAAAATGACGAAGAGTCCATCCGAAATCAAACAATTTTAAATATTACAAACTTATCAAGAAGTTTTAAGGCATATACAGAAGAGACAATCAATACAAGCGATCAGGTTTTAAGGTTTCTCAGATTCCAAAACGATAATGATCAGACCTTGAAGTACTCATCTATTAAGGAATTTTTTGATAAAGGGATATTAGATACCCATTTCATTACAAGTGTTAGCTTGATTGATTCAAACGGACAATACCGTTTTACAAGTCTTAACGCTTTTAAGATGCAAAATATATCAGATGCAGAATTTTTCAAAATTCACAAATCTGGTTACCCATATGGTGTATTTGTCAGCTCACCCGAAAGATTTGAGGGAGATGATCATGAGACTATCCAACTTACACGTGGTATTTACGACAGGACAAAGAAGCTTGCTGGAGTTGCTATCGTATCTGTTGATCCTCGTTACTTTATTGACATTTATAAAAACATCAACGTTGGAGAGAACGGCATTATTGCATTGGTTGGACTTGATGGAACTACTAGGGTCGTTAGTAAAAGTACAAATGTAGTTCCAAACCTCACAAAGGTTGTGATACCGTTGCCAACTGAAATACAGTCTAAGTTAGAGGGAACTTTCATTTCTGATCAATTATTTGATAAAGTAAATCGCTTATATGCATATCAAAGGATTGGAAATCAACCCTTGGTTACTTTAGTTGGCAAAAATCTAATGCCATCAAATTCAGATGCTAGCCATAGTCGGTTAACTTACTCGGCCATTGCTTTGCTACTAACGGTTATTATTGTTCTTTTTCTAATTTCCAATTTAGATTTTCTCAATAAATTAGCTCTAGCTCATTTTGAAATTCAAAAAACCAATAAGAAAATTACAGAGGCTAATAATAACCGTTCAGAATTTTTATCTTCTGTTTCTCACGAGATTCGAACACCGCTTAACGGTATTCTTGGTTACGCTGAATACATCATTCACACATCTAAAGAGTCCATGATACAGTTTCCAGCGCAAATCATTTATGAAAGTAGTCAACATTTGCTTAGACTCGTGAATACTTTGCTTGATTTAACTTTGGTTGAATCTGGTAAGTTGGTTATTCAGAACTCAAATTTCAACTTTTATCAAATCGTTGAAGAAGTTTGTCAAACATACCAGGTTAGGATGACCCAAAAAAATATCAAACTTGTGGTTGAGATCGATGATCATTGCCCCCAATTGATTTGCCTTGACGAATTAAACCTAAGAAGGATTCTGAATAATTTAATAGACAACGCTATTAAATTCAGTAAAAATGCAGGTGAAATTACACTCTCATCGCAGTATCTGTCCGAAGTTAATTCTATTTATATATCTATAAAAGACAATGGCATTGGAATACCTAAAGAGAAGCACTCTCAAGTTTTTGAAAAGTTTTGGCAAAACGAGGACTACATCTCGCGATCCCACGGCGGCTCTGGAATGGGATTGGCTCTTACCCAAAAGTTGGTTAAGTTGATGGGAGGTGAGATTCACTTTAATTCCTCCCCTAATGATGGAAGTATTTTTTACTTCTCACTCCCCCTCGCAAAAGAGGTTGAATATGCTTAAAACTGTTTTAGTTGTTGACGATGAAATAGCAAACAGACGATTACCTGCGCTCATATTAGATGCAGCTCAGTATAGAGTTATTGAATGTGAAGACGGCAAAGAAGCAATGGATATATTGAATGAAACCTCCATTGACTATATTCTTCTCGATATTTCCTTGCCCCTTGTAAATGGAATCGATATTTGTAAATCAATAAGACAATCAAGAAAATTTGACAATATTAAAATTTTTGCCTACACAGCACACGCGATGCGCGACGAGACCCAAAACTTTCTCGACTCTGGTTTCGACAACATACTCATCAAGCCCATCAACCGAAGAGATTTACTTGCATTGTTTACACAATAACCAACTTTCAATCATTCTTAAGTTTGGTTTTTTAGGTTTGCTCTCACTAACATTCGCCTATCGGTAAACATAAAACCCTTAGTTGCCTTTACTAGTATTTACCCTTTGTTGAGCTGAAATTCTCGTCAAAAGTGATACTATTTTTCAATTCATCCTTGATAATTAGTAACATATTGAGCCGTATTGTGAATTGGCAAATCCATTCCTAACCTGTTTGAAACTGGGAGATCTTGATCTTCCCAGTTAAAGGTTAGTTAATACTCAGTATTTCGTTTTGTTAATACATTCAACACTTCATTTGAGTGGAACTCTATGATGCTCTCGTCCTTTTTTCAGTTTTTATTCTCTGGGATTACCGTAGGGGCTACTTATGCATTGGCAGCCCTTGGGTTTACTCTCATCTACAACGCAAGCAACGTCATCAACTTCGCCCAAGGCGAGTTCATCATGTTAGGTGGGATGCTTGCGGTGTATTTCGCCCAAATGGGGTTCCCTCTTCCTGTAGCCTTAGTTCTGGGCATTGTGCTACCCGCTTTGGTAGGGATTTGCATGGAAAAGTTTGCAATCGAGCCAGTTAAAGGTGCAGACACTGTTTCGTTGATCATCATAACAATTGGTGCATCCTTGGTTATTCGAGGTCTTATTCAAGTATGGCTGGGTAAAAGCACTTTTACCCTCCCCCCTTTTTCTGGTGATACACCGATTCAAATTTTGGGCGCTACATTACTTCCTCAAAGCCTATGGGTACTAGCCATTACGGCCGTTTTAGTATTTGCACTTTGGTATTTTTTTAGCCGCACCCTTACTGGAAAGGCAATGCTAGCTACCTCATTTAATCGAACTGCAGCTGAGTTGGTGGGAATCAATACAGATTGGGTTTTATTTTTGAGTTTTGCGATGTCCGCTGGGTTAGGGGCGATTGGAGGTATCTTAATCACACCCATAACCATGACCTCCTATGACGTCGGTATTTTGCTTGGCCTAAAAGGTTTTGTGGCTGCTGTGGTCGGCGGTCTTGGTAACGGACTTGGTGCAGTTCTTGGAGGGCTATTGGTCGGTGTTTTAGAGGCGATGGGGGCTGGTTATATCTCCTCAGCTTATAAAGATGCAATTCCTTTCGTGCTAATTTTGTTAATACTATTTTTTATGCCTCGAGGTCTCTTCGGTGGCAAATCAACGGACCGCGTGTAATTATGCAAAAAAATGCTTACCTAGGGCTAGGTCTTTTAATTGTCGTACTGATAGCGCTCCCATTTGTTCTCCCCAATAGCTACTACACCGATTTAGCCATCAAAATAGCCATCAATGCGATTATCGTGATTGGACTCAATTTATTAATTGGATTTGCGGGTCAGATCAGTCTTGGTCATGCAGGTTTCATAGGAATTGGGGCCTATGCATCCGCTGTTTTGCCCGCGCATTTTGGTCTTCATCCTGCGATAGCGATGGCCGTTGGCGCCCTCACTGCAGCAGTGATTGCAGGTGTTGTGGCCAAACCGATCTTCAAGCTCAAGGGCAATTATTTAGCCATGGCGACGCTTGGTCTGGGGATCATTCTCAATATCGTTCTTCGCAATGAAGCGCAGTGGACTGGCGGACCCGACGGGATGTCCGTTGAGGCGCTCTCACTATTTGGCTTTGAGCTGAGTAGTGATAAACAGTGGTATTGGGTTGTCGCTGCGCTCTTAGCCTTCAGTGTGTGGGCGTCCCTGAACATCATTGACTCTCCATTTGGTCGCGCTTTGCGCGCACTACACGGCTCTGAGGTAGCCTCTCAAGTGGTGGGTGTAAACGTAGTTCGGTATAAAGTGTCTATCTTCGTGCTCTCAGCGGTATTTGCTAGTTTCATGGGAAGCATTACTGCTCATTACGTCGGGTTCGTAACCCCAAATATCGCAGATTTCTTTCATTCGATTGAGCTCGTCACAATGGTTGTCATTGGTGGAATGGCATCGATTTTTGGATCGATCGTAGGAGCAGTGCTATTAACTGCTTTACCCCAAGCGCTTGCGACGTTTGAGGGCTGGGAAACAGTTGTCTTTGGTTGTGTGTTGATGCTTTGTATGATATTTTTGCCTAAGGGCCTGGTACCAACATTGAGCGCGAAACTGGGTAAGGGAGATTAAGCAATGTCTTTACTAGAAGTTGAGGATCTCTCTATTCACTTTGGCGGCGTAAAGGCTGTTCAAAACGTCTCTTTCAGCATTGATTCAGGAATTATTTACTCTGTCATTGGACCCAACGGGGCTGGTAAAACCACGCTCTTTAATCTGATCACTGGTGTGTATCAGCCCACCTCAGGGGAGATTCGCTTGGACAAAGAGATGATCCAGGGGAAATCTCCCGACCGATTGGCGGAGCTGGGAATTGCAAGAACATTTCAGAACTTACAAATTTGTATGAATATGAGTGCCCTTGAAAATGTAATGATTGGGGCTCACCTAAGGCTTGATCGAAATTTGCTAAAGGCAGCGATGCGCTGGCCCTCCCTTCGCCGCAGGGATAACTTACTTCGCGAGGAAGCCGCTGAATTAATGAAGTTTGTTGGGGTTGAACAATACATCCATTCACGCTCAGACTCTATGTCCTACGGCGCGCTGAAGAGACTCGAAATTGCGCGTGCCTTGGCGATGAAGCCAAGGATCATTTTCTTAGACGTGCCTGCCGCCGGATTGAACCCAAAAGAAACAATAGAAATTGATGAGTTGATTCGTAAACTATCTGGCTCAGGCATCACCGTTGTCCTAGTTGAACATGATATGAAGATGGTGATGAACCTGTCAGATCGAATCTTGGTGCTTGATTACGGACGAAAATTAACGGAAGGAACAAGTGCTGAAGTTCGTAAAAATCCCGACGTTATTGCTGCCTATCTAGGCACTCACGCTTGAAGGTAGGATATGCAAGCTCTTAGAATTATTTCTGACGAACATAAAAATTTCTGGCGTATTGCTGTATCTTTAGAACAAGTCGCAACCGAGATTGATCGTGGGGGGAGAGTTGACCCAGCATTTTTCGACTCCGTCTTTGATTACATTGAACAGTTTGCTGATGAAGTGCATCACCGTAAAGAGGATGATCAGCTATTTCGCTTAATGCGTCTGCGCTCAGATAAAGCTCAACCACTGATCGAAACGCTTGAGGAAGATCACCGTTTAGCAAAAGCACAGCTAGTAGAGCTCAAGCGAAAATTTTCAATGGCGCACTCCAATGACTACTCTACCCTAACGCAGCCCCTTCGCGACTATGCTGCGCACCTCAAGGATCACATCACCAAAGAAGAGACCCAAGCAATGCCCCTATCTCGTCAGATACTGACAGAGCAGGACTGGCAGGAAATAGATACTAAATTCCTTGACAACAATGATCCCGTATTTGGCGAAGTAGTTAATGCAAAATTTCGGGAGCTCCATCACCGGGTTGTAACGCTTGCGCCTGAACCCGTGGGCCTTGGCGGGAAAAGTAGTGGCACATTGGACCAAATCAAAAGCCACGGGGCAACCGATGTTCTCTTAGAGGTCTCTCAGCTCGAGAGTAGTTACGGCAGAATCAAAGCACTCAAGGGCTTGGACCTGGTGGTAAGTAGGGGGGAAACAGTAGCGCTTATTGGTGCAAACGGTGCTGGTAAAACAACTTTTTTGCGAACCTTGTCCGGCGTACAGTCGATGGACAAAGGCGAGATTTGGTTTGACGGGGAAAATATTTCTAACGTTCGATCAGACCAAAGGATGCGCCGCGGAATCTGTCACTGCCCCGAGGGGCGACAAGTCTTTGGACCGCTCTCGATCGAGGACAACTTGGTGCTAGGCGCCTACACGAGACCCAAAATCCATCTGTCCCAGGACCTGGAGCGTATCTATACGATGTTTCCTGTATTAAAAGAGAAACGTCGGTTGCCCGCAGGAACCCTCTCTGGGGGGCAACAACAAATGCTGGCAATAGGCCGAGCACTTATGGGTCGCCCCAAACTCTTGTTGCTTGATGAGCCCTCAATGGGCTTGGCCCCTTTATTAGTGGAGGAAGTCTTTAACGTTATCAAAGCGCTTAAAAGAGAAGGAATGACCATCATTCTTGCAGAGCAAAATGCTTTTGCCGCCTTAGCTTTATCTGACCGCGGGTACGTGCTGGAGACAGGGGAAATAACGCTTACTGGAACGGGTGAGGATTTAAGCAGTAATGAAAAAGTTAGAGCTGCATACCTGGGCATGTAATTAATTTGTAGATGAATGGGGTGGGTAAACCCCGAGGTTTTCGTAAATTAATACGATACATTTTATTGTTTTTTACAATAAAATTTGTAACATATTAAATGGGTTGCGAAAACCTTACTCGTCTCATAATTTCGTTTTGGAGTCCCGTACATGTCTCACCCCTTGTTTGAAAAGCACCGCGTAACTTTGGATGGGGCCCTTAATGCCATCGCAACCAGGGGGTACTGGTCTCCTTATAGTGAAATGCCAAGTCCTAAGGTTTACGGTGAATCGGCCGTAGCGGACGGCAAGGCTGCATTTGAGGCGCATTTGAACAGGCAGTTCGAGTTGAATCAACCTGGGACAACGGGTTGGGTAGGCGCTGAGGTCTCACCCTACGGTGTAGGGCTGAATGTCCAGTATCCACTCTGTGACTATCAAGAGCTTTTAAAAGCCGGGCAAGTAGCCATGAACCAGTGGCAATCTATTGGGGCAGAGGGAAGAACGGGTGTTTGCCTAGAAATACTGGATCGGCTGAACAAACAAAGCTTTGAAATCGGCAATGCAGTGATGATGACAACGGGTCAAGGGTGGATGATGGCTTTTCAAGCTGGGTCTGCACATGCACAAGACCGAGGGCTAGAGGCGGTTGCTTACGCGTGGCGAGAGCAAAGTTTTATCCCTAAGGAGACGATTTGGGAAAAGCCGCAAGGAAAAAACCCTGCTCTTGTTTTGAAAAAAGAGTTTGAAATCGTCGGCAAAGGAGTTGGACTGGTGATTGGTTGCAGCACCTTCCCCACATGGAATACGTATCCGGGTTTGTTTGCTGCCCTCGCAACCGGCAATGCAGTCATCATCAAACCGCATAGCAATTCAATCTTGCCTGTTGCGATCACAGTAAAGACTATTCGTCAGGTTTTATCTGAAAGTGGAATAGATCCTAACTTGGTAACGATGTGTGCCACTGATAACAAAACTACCACACAAGCTTTAGCAACACACCCCATGGTCAAGTCAATTGACTTTACTGGGGGCAACGCTTTTGGCCAATGGCTTATAGACAATAGTAAACAAGCGCAGGTTTATGCCGAGTTAGCTGGGGTGAATAACATCGTGATTGACTCTACAGATGCCTATAAAGCGATGTTGGGTAACCTTGCTTTCACCCTATCGCTGTATTCTGGCCAAATGTGTACGACATCACAGGCGATCATCGTGCCTGCCAACGGGATCCAGACGGATGAGGGTCATAAAAGCTACGATGAGGTGTGTTCCGATTTAGCGAAGTCAGTTGAAAAATTCCTCAGCAAACCAGAGGTTGCATTCGCAGTCCTAGGTGCGATTCAATCTGATGCAACATCGGACCGAATCGATTTAGCCAATAGCGGCAAACTTGGTAAGGTTGTGCTGGCCTCAAACAAGCTCACCAACCCAGAGTTTAGCGGTGCAAATGTTCGCACGCCCGTTCTTATTGCCTGCGACGCAGCCGATGAAGGCGCGTATATGGAGGAGCGATTTGGTCCCATCAGCTTTATTGTTAAAGCTCCCGACACGAAGTCTGCAATTGAACTCTCAGAGCGTATTGTCAAAACACACGGAGCGTTGACGGTTGGACTTTATACAACTAATCAAGAAACCATTAATGCAATGACTCACGCTACATGGCGTGGCAAGGTGGCTTTATCCATCAACCTAACGAGTGGTGTATTTGTAAATCAATCATCAGGATTCTCCGATTACCACGGAACGGGAGGCAACCCATCTGCGAACGCATCTTATGCTAATTCAGCATTTGTCGCCAATCGCTTCTTGGTCGTACAGCGTCGTTATCACGTGTAAGGACGGGTTGAAGCGATGAATTACAAGCTGATAAAGTTTGAAGTCACCGAAGGGGTGGCTAAGCTCACCCTCAACCGACCAGACAAAATGAATAGCTTCAATGCTGAGATGCATTCAGAGCTGAGAGCGGCCCTGGACAGTATCGAGGTCCAAAAAACGATTCGGGTGTTGGTAATTACGGGCGCTGGTCGCGGATTTTGTGCGGGTCAAGACTTGGCCGATCCTGAGGTGAGATTTACTCCCGGTCAAACGCCGCCGGATTTAGGTGAGGTGGTAAAACGCCACTACCAGCCGCTGGTGATGCGACTCAGCAATCTAAGAGTTCCAACCATCGCTGCGGTGAACGGCGTCGCTGCGGGAGCGGGAGCAAGCCTGGCCTTAGCTTGTGACTTAGTGCTGGCCACTCAATCTGCATCTTTCGTTCTCCCCTTTGGAAAAATTGGATTAATTCCAGATACCGGATGTTCCTGGCAGTTACCCAGGCGTATTGGTCAAGCTCGCGCTTTAGGGCTTGCAATGACGGGGAACAAAATTTCAGCACAGCAAGCAGCAGATTGGGGGATGATTTGGGAATCGATTGAGGATGAGTCATTTACATCAAGAGTGGATGAACTCAGTCAACAAATCTCGCTAATGACCACAAAGGCGTTGGTCAGAACTCGGCAAGCGATGCAGGCTGCCAACACCAACACCCTGGAGGATCACTTATCGTATGAAGCTGATTTGATGAGTGAGTTAGGTCAAAGTGTGGATTACGTTGAGGGCGTTTCAGCGTTTTTAGAAAAAAGACCACCTAAATTTACTGGGGCATAAGTTTGAGCTCTAGAACAACGCACTCCCCAACCACGCTCAGTACTAAAAGGGTACATGCTTTTTTGCAAAATCTGGGTCAATTCTTACTGAGGACGCAGCCTGCCAAGACTACCTCAAACACAGGAAAAAACATTCATGTCTGATACATCAGCCCCCGCATCTGCTCAAGAGTTAGCGCAGGCCGCAAGCCAAGCCATGTGGTCCAGAGACAGTGCCACTCACGCACTCGGAATGGAACTCATCTCGGTTGCACCTGGTAAGTCCGTTATTCGCATGAGAGTTCGACCAGATATGGTCAACGGTCATCAACTCTGCCACGGCGGGTTAATCTTCACTTTGGCCGATAGCGCATTTGCTTACGCTTGTAACAGTTATAACTTAAACACAGTTGCGTCAGCTTGTAATATCGATTTCCTCGCCCCAGCGAGAGTTGATGAAGTATTAGAAGCTACTGCAACCGAGCGCTCTGCAGCGGGTCGTACCGGCGTCTACGACGTAGAGGTGAGCGTTGTAGGCGGCAAACAAATTGCTCTTTTTAGAGGTAAAAGCTACCGAATCAAGGGTGAGGTGATAGCTGGATTAGAGAGCAGTATTTAGACCAAGGCAATTCAGGGGAAGGGATAAAAATGACACAAAAGCAAAGACCTAGCGATAGCAAGCTTGAAGCAATCGAATTAGCAAGCAGAGATGAAATCACAGCGCTTCAACTCGAGCGTCTCAAGTGGTCCATTAATCACACCTACACCCATGTAGCGCCCTACCGTGAAAAATGTATTGCCAAGGGTGTTACTCCTAGCGATCTTAAATCGCTAAGCGATCTGTCTAAATTCCCGTTCATGACTAAGTTAGATTTGCGTGATAACTATCCATTTGGCTTATTTGCTGTACCCAAGAGCAAGGTAGCGCGTTTGCACGCATCGAGTGGAACTACTGGTAAATCTGTTGTAGTGGGCTACACCTCGAAGGATCTTGACGACTGGGCTAATTTGATGGCTCGCTCATTAAGGGCGGCGGGCGTAAAAGCAGGTGAGATGGTTCACAACGCATACGGCTACGGTATGTTCACCGGTGGTTTGGGTGCTCACTACGGAATTGAGCGCGCGGGTTGCACCGTAGTGCCAATGTCTGGGGGCCAAACCGAAAAGCAAGTTCAGCAAATAATGGACTTCAAACCTGATGCAATCATGGTAACGCCCTCTTACTCGCTGGTGATTGCCGAGGAATTTGAGCGACAGGGCATCAAGCCTGAAGATATTTCTTTGAAAGTTGGTATTTTTGGTGCCGAGCCATGGGGCGAGGGCATGCGCAAGGAGATCGAGTCTAAGCTGGGTATAGACGCGATTGATATTTATGGATTAACAGAGGTGATGGGTCCCGGTGTAGCGTGCGAGTGCATCGAGTCAAAAGATGGCCCGGTCATATGGGAGGACCATTTTTACCCAGAAATCATTAATCCCGAAACGGGTGAGGTCTTGCCCGATGGGTCTCAGGGCGAATTGGTATTTACCTCACTCACAAAAGAAGCGTTTCCCGTTATACGCTACCGCACGCGTGACTTAACGCAATTACTCCCCCCCACCTCGAGGTCGTTTCGGCGAATGGGGAAAATCACAGGACGATCGGACGATATGCTGATCGTGAGAGGTGTTAATGTCTTTCCAAGCCAAATCGAAGAGCAAATTTTGCGTGATAAACGACTCGCAGCCATTTACCAAATCCACCTGAGCCGTGATGGTCATATGGACAGTGTTGAGGTTCACTGTGAGTTACAAAATAATGTGAATTTATCTGGCGGTAGTCACGATATTCAAAAAATTTCAGATGAATTACAACATCATATTAAAACTGTAATTGGTATTTCAACCCGAGTTCATGTTCTCCCGGCCAATAGCCTTCAGCGCACAGAGACAGGCAAAGCGCGCCGGGTTATTGATAACCGACCCAAGCAACTTTAACCATACGAAGTGAGTCCCACAAAAATGAATCAAGCTTATATTTGCGATGCCATCCGAACTCCCATAGGTCGCTACGGGGGTACTTTAGCCACAGTTAGAACAGATGACCTTGGTGCGATTCCCATAAAAGCCTTAATGCAGCGCAACCCAAAGGTTGACTGGACTGCAGTGGATGACGTTATTTACGGATGCGCAAATCAGGCGGGCGAGGATAACCGCAACGTTGCCCGTATGTCTAGTCTATTAGCGGGATTGCCTGCAGATGTTCCAGGCACAACCGTAAACCGCCTGTGTGGCTCCGGCATGGACGCGGTGGGGATTGCTG
>Ga0164296_1003212_pt1 | contig 15573 bp, 15 predicted proteins | sample GEODES057metaG_FD_113533 | JGI IMG/M metagenome (GOLD analysis project Ga0164296, IMG submission 113533) | Dystrophic lake water microbial communities from Trout Bog Lake, Wisconsin, USA - GEODES057 metaG | ecosystem: Environmental > Aquatic > Freshwater > Lake | place: USA: Trout Bog Lake... | reverse complement strand
TGCGCGCCCACGGAGTACTTGGTAATTGCGTTCTTGGCGCTGTCGAACTCGGCATCGGCGCCAAGGGTGAGGGAGCCAGAGGGCGCCCAGCCGACGCTGGCGGACATCTTGCCGGACTTTGAGCCCGCAACGCCGATGTCAGCCACTACGGTGGACTTGCCACCCACAAGGGGTGCCTTGGCGAAGGCGTAGTTGAGGCCAACGCTCGCGTCATTGGAGCCCCCAGAGAGGACCGCAGTGAGCTTGGCCTTGAGGCCTGACACGAGGTTGTCCTTGTTCGCCACAGCCGTCACCTTGCCCTTGTCCGTGACCACGAACTCCACGCCGGTGGCGGAGTCAACCTTGTAGGCGAGCTTCGCCTCGACGGGCAGGCTGCTATCCTTGGCGGAGTAGGTGGCCACGCCGCCGACGCTGCCGAAGCCCGTCTTCGCGCTCCACGTCGCCTTGTGGTCATACCCGAAGCCGGTGCTCACCTGCGAGCTTGCGAGTCAGCGCGCGAGCTCACAGTGCGCGTCTCCTCTCTTCTGCCGCCGGCGGAAAAAGCACGCTTCGACTGCACCCCCAATCGCCGTCCGGCGGGCCACGCGAACGGCAGCAGCACAGGCTCCCCGGAGCGAGCAGGCCCGTAGCTGGGGCACGTGCCTCCTTGTATGCCTTGCCGATATCCGCGAACGCCATCGTGCTGAGTAAGGACTGCAACGACCGAGAGCGAGCGAGTCACGCGCGTCAAATACCAACCTGGTCACAGCGTGTGCAGCACCAGGCGACGCAGACACTTGGCGCACACGCACGAGGGACGTACGTCTTGTCTCCGCGGTCACACGGGCCCTCCGACGAACCTCGAGTAGTCTCGCCACGGTGGACGCTGACTTGGAGTGTGCTTCTCACCGCCAATGCGCCAGTGCTGCGACGCTCACTCTAACGCTCCCGCCGGCTCCACAGCGCGGCGATTTTTTCGAGCGCTGCGCACCAGTCGCAGTGTGGGCTTGCCGCAACGCTGTCACCGACGGAAGCACGCGTGCAGCGCGGTTGGCAGTGATGGCGATGTGCAAGCAGACGCACTCGCAAGTGTCGCGCAGGCAATTCAGGACGCGGACGCGCTGAGCCACGGGGAGGGAGGTGGTCTCACATCGGCCTTGGAGGTGGTCGCAGTCGACCTCGACCATGAGGTCCAGAAGCGTCGCTGCTTCGCCATCATCGCGGTGCGTGACTGTGGCGACCTGGGCGCAGTCGAAGCGGCGGGCCTGGCTGCTTGTGTCCGTCACACCGTCCTGGTCTCTGTGCTCTGTGGCACTGACGCTCCGACTGGACCAGCACCCTGACGCAGGCAAGACGACACTGACGGAGAAGTTGCTGCTCTACGGTGGTGCTATCCACGAGGCAGGCGAGGTTCGCGCGCGTCGGGGCGCGAAGAACGCAACGAGTGACTTCATGGCCATCGAGAGGGAGCGCGGGATCAGCATCAGCAGCACGGCCATGAGCTTCAATTACAAGGGCATGGTGCTCAATCTCCTAGACACGCCTGGCCACGCGGACTTCAGCGAAGACACGTACAGGACGCTGAGCGCCGCGGACAATGCACTCATGCTCGTTGACGGCGGCAAGGGCCTCGAGCCGCAGACGCGCAAGCTGTTTGAGGTGTGCAGATTGAACAAGCAGCCCATCTTCACGTTCATGAACAAGATGGACCGCCCTGCGTTGAGCCCGCTGGACCTGCTGGACGAGATCGAGAAGGAGTTCGGATTAGCGACGTTTGCATGCAATTGGCCCATCGGCTCTGGCGATGATTTCAGGGGCGTGTTCCACAGACTCAACAAGCGGCTGTACCTGTTCAAGAAGGTGGCATCCGGCGCCAAGGAGGCGGTTGTCACAGAGATGGCTCTGGATGACCCGCGCGCTAAGGGGCTGCTTGGTGAGGAGCTGTATGCGACACTAGTGGACGACTTGGCCCTGCTTGACGAGCTGGGTGGTGAGCTGGATGTGGATGCCATCTGGGAGCAGAAGCTGACGCCGGTTTTCTTCGGGAGCGCCATGAACAACTTCGGCGTCCAAGTGTTTCTGGACTCCTTCCTGGACATCTCCGCAAGGCCGCGCCCCATGCGTCTGCAAGTGGATGGCCCGACTGAGGACGCACCCGTTGCGGCGCCAACAGACGCGCACTTCTCTGGATATGTGTTCAAGCTCCAGGCGAACATGGATCCGCGGCATCGCGACAAAGTGGCCTTCTTGCGCGTCGTCAGCGGCGAGTTCCGCAGGGGCATGAAGGTGCTCCATCCGCGGACTGGCCGCGTCGTGGCCTTGACGCGCCCACAGAAGATGTTCGGCCAGGAGCGCGAGACGACAGATGTTGCGTACGCGGGCGACATCATCGGCTTGAATAACCCCGGCTTGTTCGGCGTGGGCGACACCGTGTGCACAGGGCCCGCACGATCATTTCCTGCGATCCCCAGCTTCAGCCCGGAGCTATTCGCCACGCTCCGCAACCGTGACACGGGCAAGTACAAGCAGTTCAACAAAGGCGTCGCAGAGCTCCTGAGCGAGGGCGCGGTGCAGGCGTTGTACAGCATGGACGACTTCCAGGCGAACACACCCATCCTCGCGGCTGTTGGACAACTCCAGTTTGAGGTTGTTCAAGAGCGGATGCGCACGGAGTACGGCTGTGAGACGGTGCTAGACCCGCTGCCGTACACCGTTGCCCGCTGGGTGCGTGGCGGGTGGCCAGCCATGGAAACTGTGGGCCGCATCTTCAACGCGCAGACCGTCAAGGATGGCTGGGGCCGCCCTGTTCTGCTGTTCAGAAACACCTGGAACGTGGACACGCTTTTGTCGGAGCAGCCGAAGCTCGGGGAGCTGAGCCCCATCGGATTGCCGCCCACAAAGGAAGAGCTAGCGCAGGCAGCTGCTCGCAATAGATAATATTTGAAATTGACACTCATCTTGCGCCCACCACTTGGCGCAAGGCCTTATTCACGTCGGCGTATTGAAAGTTGTATCCTTGCGCCACTGTTCTTGTGGGAAGCACCTGCTGGCCTTCCAACACGACCTTTGCGCCCTCGCCCAGTGCGACCTGGATGATGAACTCAGGTACCGGCGTCCACGCGGGCCTGCCCATCGCGGCGCCAAGAGAGCTACACAGCTCATTCATGCGCACTGGTGCTGGGGCAGTGGCGTTATAACATCCGTCCCAGCTGCTATCCTCCATCGCCTTCACAAAGATGCCCACCGCATCATCTCTGTGCACCCAGCTCATCCATTGCTTCCCATCCCCAAGAGGACCGCCTGCAAAGAGCTCGAACACCGGCGCCATCTTGGCAAGAGCGCCGCCACCGCGGTCCAACACGATGCCGAGACGCAAGATGACGACGCGCACGTCCAACTGCTTCGCCTGCTGCGCTTCCGCCTCCCACTGGCGACACACTGTTGCCAAATAGTCCTGCCCGCTCGGGCTCTGCTCGTCGTAGCGCCCGCTCAAGCTCGTCCCGTAGAAACCAACAGCACTGGCGGACACGAGCACGCGCGGCCGCTGCTCAGCAGGGCACAGCCGCAGGGCTGACACCAGCCTGGCAGTGGCACCCACGCGGCTCTGGAGGATCTCTCTCTTCGTCTCTGGCGTCCAACGAGTGCTGATCGCCTCCCCCGCGAGGTTAACCACGTGACTCGCGCCCCGCACGCCAGCTGCCCAGTCGCCCTCCCCGTGGTATTGCAGCTTTGACGCCGCGCTACCAACCAGAGGCTGTAGCTTGCGCCGGGCTGCGACAACGTCGCGTGTCAGCACTCGGACGACAGCGCCGCGCCTCACCAGCTCCTGCGTCAAGCGCGACCCGACGAAGCCGGTGGCGCCCGTCACAGCAACCACGTCGAGGCTGTTATCAGCCTGCTGGGAGACCACAGCACTTGCTCTGCAGCGACTGCGCCGAGCCAGAACTCGAGCATCGATAGACGTGCCGCCCAAAGAATGCCTGGCGCTCACTGAGCGCATGTGCATCGGTCGTGCGATGGCAAACCGTTTGTGGCACACAAGAAATTCAGTCCACTGTGGCGTGCACTTTCCTTCGCAAGGACGATGATGATGTCGACGACAATGCGAGCGAGGCCGTGCAGCGCGTCCTGCGAGCACACCCGCCCTCAGACTCGGGCACTGCATGCCACGCCGCGGGCGGAGAGTGGCAGCGAACACACGGTCGCGGCGCAGCGCAGCAACGACACAACTGTATTGCGGCGCACTGTGCTCAGCGCTATTGCACTTGCGCCGCTGCTTCCGGGGAGGCAGGTGGTTGCCGCACCAAGCACAACTGTCTTTCTTGACGACACAGACAAGTTCTCACTCAGCGTGCCTGCTGGCTGGGAGCGGGGCGAGGGTGCAGCTAGCGGGGCGATCGGGACGCGTCGTGTGGTGGCCTTCCACCCTCCGGGCGAGCTTTCGACGAATGTGTCGATAACGTCGACCAATGCCAGCGTCGAGCTGACAAAGATCTCAGCACTGGGCAGCCCGTTCGAGTTCGGCTTCCGCCTTGTTGTGTCGCAGAACCGGCCGAAGGACGGTCAGGCAGCAGAGCTGCTGGATACAAAGGAGCGTAACGGTGCTTACCTGGTCGAGTACACGATTTCTCGACCTGATGAGGGCATCAATCGGCACCTGTACTCGCTAGCGCTGCTGCGCTTCGATGGCAAGTACAACCGGTTCTTCACCGTCACGGGCCAGTACAATGAAAGTGACGCTGACAGAGTCAGCAGCGTTGTGCAGGCAGCAGTTGACAGCTTCACGCTGACGCCCTTGTAATTATTTTAATCTTTTATATGCTGGTCCATTCGTGCTATGTCTGTCGGGGCTCCCCATAGGCAATGAGCTGCGGCACGATGCACGTTACAACATCTACAGGCACTGCGAACGCGAGGCTTGATGGCCGCGTGAGGCCCAGCGCGGACGCGCGTGTCGCATTAGGCGGCGCTAGAAGCATGCCCATGAGGCGACCGCTGCTGTCCACAAGCGCTCCTCCACTTGTCATGTTGTCCACCGTTGCATCTGTCAGGAACGCGCCTCCAGGGAGCAGCAGGCCGGGAATGCCAGAAGGCACAGGCCTGCGAGCACCGCTGATAACGCCGTATGACAGCGCGTGCGATGACTGCCCGAATGGCAGGCCAACAGCAAAGGCGGCTTGGCCCACCCGGATGTCGGCATTCGAGCCAAGTTGGACGGGCGCCAGCGATTCCTGCGGCACATCAGAGAGCAGCAGCACGGCAAGATTATGCAACGGAGAGGTGCCAACCACAGTCGCCGTCCATTGCTTCATCTGCCCGTCTGACGCGTCCAAGATTGACACCCTCAGCTGCCGCCCTGCGACAGGCATCGCGCTCTGAGCCACACTTGCGCCCTTCACGAGCGGCGCAGCAGGCGGCACAGGTGCGCCGGAGCCTGGTGCCGCTGCCGCTGAAGAAGACTGTGAGGTGCTTGCTGCTGGTGCTGAGCCAGCGCGTGCGACGCCGCCGTAGGTGGTCACCACATACCCCCGCTGGTCCCACACAAGGCCGGAGCCGAGGGGAGTGACGTCTGAAACTGCTCCGTCAACAACCTGAGTCGTAGAGCGCATCAGCAACGTCCCTGTTGCAGGCACTTGCCGCCTAGCTGGTGCCGACTACGCACCCTGAAGTCTGCGATGCCAACTATGCTTGACCGCGTCTCCTCATACACACTGCGAAGAGGCCCAGAGGCTCGTCAGAGTCCACAGTCAGAGTCACTCAAAGAGACGCACCGCTGCGCGACTGACTGGTCAGGCACAGGCCTCGCTGCCCCGTTCTGTGCAAACTGCAGCGTCGTTGTCGCCAGCGCAGCATGAGCGGTCCAGACGCAGGCGCGTCGAGACAGTACTGTGGGTCTGCAGAGAGTCTGCGTGTTCCCCTGGGCGGCGCAACACGGTGACGGGCCCCGTATGCATCGCATTTCAGCCCTACAGCAAGGCGCTCGTTTTCGCGAAGCGAGACGGGTGCATTTGGTTCCAAAACTGCACACACTCACACCTTTCGCTCGAGCCATGCCGCCGCGACGAGCCGCCGCAAAAGAAAACGCGGCTTCGAATGCATCTGTAGCCACAGTGCTGACGCTAGAGGTGACAGCGGGGCCGTGCAAGGGGACGGTGTTCGCGGACCAGGCGCGTGCTTAGGCAGAGCAGTGCGCTGCTGACGCTACGCACCCGAGACGCGCGACTCGACAGTACGCGGAGCTCCTGCGCGTGTCGAGAGCTCTGGAGTGCACACGCGAGGCTTGGGTCACGCAGCGCCGCGTGTGTCGCTGTCTGAACGGCTTTGAAAGAGCAGCTCGAGCTGTTGAGAGAGGCCAGGGCGCACACGCGTGTGAAGCGCGCATTTTGCCACTCCGGTGCCGTGTCGTTAATGTGCGCTCTCCCTCGATCAGGTGGAGCGGCGTCGAATTGGCCGCGTCAAGGGCGCAGGGAACAACGTGTGTGTGAAGGACCCGTCGGTGTCTCAGAAGCACGCGGAGCTGGTGTGGACAGGCGCCGCGTGGGAGCTGACTGACTTGGGCAGCTCAAACGGCACATTCGTGAACGGCAAGGAGCTGCAGGAGGGCGGTGCGTGCTCGGGTTCACGAGCGATGTTTGCACGGTGCGGACTGACGTCGCGCCTTGCACGCAGTTGCTGTGGCGCTGCACGACAGCGATGACGTGCTCTTTGGCGAGAGCAGCATGGTGAAGGTGCATATATCAGCCGCGGCGCAGCAGCCCTCCGCTGCAGGAGCAGTTGCAGGGAGTGGGCTCACAGTCGAGCAGTTCCTGACAGAGCAGTGCGACGCGCTGGTGCAGCGCCTGCAGACTGACATGGAGCGGGAGATGAGCGCGTTGCGGTCAGAGGCTGACATCGCCATTGCTGAGCTGCAACGCGCAACTGCCGAATGATTGCATCTTGTAAGCTCAGCACGCAACGCAGTGTCTAAAAGTCAGAGCCGGGCACTGCGATGTCGAATCCAAAGCCAGACGGTTCCACAACTGTGCCGTCCTGCGTGACGCGCTGCCCTGGTGCCAGCCGTCGTGCAGGCGCACCATCCTCTGCCACGCCTCCATCCTGCTGCTTGCGCTTGCGCTTCGCTTTGGGCTTCTTCGCTGGTGCAGGCGCATCTTGGTCTGGAGGCAGCGCCAGGCTGGGATCCTCCCGCCCCGTGAGCTGCGCGATGGCCTTGTACAGTCGCTTGGACCGCACTTTGGCGAACGCCTCTCCATCCTGCGGCCGGAAGAACGATGTCACCGTGCGCTGCGTGTCTCGCAGCGCGGCTTGGCGCATTACATCCGCGAGAACAGGCTCCGTGCGATCAGGCGGCCAGCCAAGGCGCTGTGTGCAGAAGTGACGCAGAAGCAGCTCGTCTGGTGCGCCCCACTCGAAGCGCTCGCGACTGCTGTCCACCTGAGGGCGCAAATACGCGTCCACCACAGCCTGGCTGGGAAAGCCCTCTGAGAGGACGAACGTCTTGCGTGCACTTGCATGTCGGCGCTTGAACTCCAATGTCGCAGGACTATCCTCTTCCTCCTCCGCCGCACCATCCTCCGCGGCAGGCTGCGCGGGCGTGTCGTCATCGCTGTCATCGATGACCAAGGCTGCATCCGCATTGTCCCCTGCGCCACCCTTGTCTGGAGCCTGTGCCTTGTTGCCCCGTACGCCGCCTCGCGCCTTCTTCGGCTGCTTGCCGAGAAGCTCGGCCGCTAGGTCACTCTCCGGCGCCTCCACCCACGCCTTGAACCGTCGCAATCCGTCCATACCCGGGAAAGCAGCCACAATCTCCGCAGCATGGACGATGCCCACGCCGGTGACTCCGGGCGTGTAATCCGACCCCAGCAACAGGGCAAGCCATGCGAGATGCTCCCGGGTGAGGCCCAGACGCTGCTGGATGGCGTCTGCGGTATACAGCTCCACGAATTTGCGCGCCTCGAAGATGTTTCGACACACCGTCTTTGCGCCGAAGAGGAAGACGTCGCTGTCGTCCGTGACCACAGCATCCACAAGGCCAGCTTCCTCTAGCCATGCGCACTGGGCTTCCGCCTCAAAGGGTGCGATGATGAAGGGGATGCCGAACATGGTGAGCAACTCCTGCACCTCCACATACATCTCCGGCGTCACTGTGTCAGCAGCCTTGCTGGCTGCGCGCTGCTCTGCACGCAGCGCAGCGCGCTCAGCCTCGAACTCCTCCTCGCGATGAAGCGCTTCCGCAGCTACAGCTTCGTGCGTGTGCCAACTCGGCCCGGCACCAGTGCCACCATTGCCGCCTCCTGGCGGTGGGCGGTACTCTGCTGCTGCGCCCTCCCAGCGCGCGTCCCACGCAACAGGCTGGCCATTCACATGAGCCTCCTCGGGCGCGGCGAACATCACTTTCGCCTTTCCCTTGGCACCGCCCTGAGGCTGCTTCTGTTGCTGCTGAGCAGGCGGCGCCACCACGCGCGCATTCAACGCACGTTCCTGCACATGCTGAGTCGATTGCGCACTCGCCTCGCGTCGGATGCGGGTCAGCGAGTCAAGCACAGGCGTATCGACCAGCCACTCAGCTCCTGTGCCCACATGAATGATGCGCACGGGCTGCGTGTCCAGCACATCTGGCATCGGCAGCCACGGTGGCCATTCGCGCTGAACAGCGTCCACACACGCGGAAAAAGCTGCCCACGTCAAAGGCCACGTGCGGCCGTCATGGCAACTCACAATCATGGCGGGTGCATCAGCTCTATCTTCGACTTGGGGCCCTTCATCGTCGTCCAATATGATGACATCGGGGCCATCTGCTGGCCCGGTAGTAGGGGTACGCGCGTGATCACCGCTTCCGTCCTCCAGACTGCGAGCGATTGCGAGCGCAAGATCGCCATCGCCTTCGCCATCTTCGTCCGCCGATGTGTGCCCCGGATTGAGCAGCGGCACGACCTCGTCTTCCTGCGCCCAGTCGTTGAGATTGCGGCCAAGCAGGAAACCGTGCGAGCGCGCGTACAGTTGGCGACGAGACAGCTGCACAAGTGCAGCGTCTGCATCTCCCCCAGCTTGGGCTGCACCCGGCGCCATGGCGATGCCTGGCGATGTTGGTTTGTCCTCGTCGCTCACAACTCGCAGGATGTCTGCGACGGAAGGAGGTGGAGGCGGAGGAGGGGCGATGCTGCGAGGCGGTGGATGATGAACCACAGCAGGCATGATGTCCGTGCCAGGTGCATCCACATCCTCCCACTCCTCCTCGTCGTCCATCTGTGCATCTGCATCGGCGTCGTCGACTGGCACCTCGAAGGAGATGGCTAGGTCAGGCTCTTCAGGCAGAGAAGATTCAGGCTGAGGCATGACAATCGCCGCCTCTGCTGGGCTAATCTGGGCAGATCGCAGCGTCCCTGGCAGAGGCGGCGGCAATATTGTGTGCAGCGGCCCCGCGCCCAGACGCATGACAGGTCGTCCGGCGGGCATTTTAACAGGAATGACACTGCCGCGTTTTCGCAGAGCCGCGATTTCATCTAAAGGGTCGTACCCTCGGTCCTCCATGCCTGTGAATACGAATTCGCATGCCTGGCACACAGAGTGGGTTCGTCAGACAGAGGGTGCGAGACACGAGGGGTTTCCTGCAAGCACACCCAAAAACGCACCGCATCTCCTGCAATGCGCTGTGCGCGCATGCTGTCATTCCGCACAGTTCCAGGGGGCGCGTCATCATCGACTGCGGCTGGCAGGCCCGTGATGGGTGGCGCGCGTATCAAGCTGTCCAGCTGGCGCTTCACCTTGCCATTGGCGATGTAGGCCTCAAGCTGCGCGCTGCTGAATGCGCCGGGAGCACGCGCACTGGCAGCTTGTAGCTTCACACGGTTGGCTGCACTGCGCTGGTCTCGCATGCGGGCGATGAGCTGCAACTGCAGAGACGTAGGCAGTGCTGCAAGCACCGACACATCGTAGGATTCCCCATCTGCAAGCACAGGCAGCTCCAGTGCCGTCATATCGCCATCGTCATCCTCCTCGCTCTCCTTTGGCTCAGCCTCATCATCGTCGTCGCCAATGACGTTTACTTCATCGTAAGGGACCACCCGGCATGTGGGCTCTAACTCATCCGCCACTTCCGCATCTGTCACCATCCCAGCGCCAGGAGGCACGATGGGCACATCAGCTGCGGCAGCGCCGGAGCTTGGTCCCGGTCCTGAGTTGCCCGCGTTCTTTGCCTGAAGTTGCGGCACGTTTCGTTAGCCCGTGACTCATTCCGCGCACGGCGTTCAAGTTCCACAGCACACGCGCACGCACCGCCAAATGCTGCTTCACGTGACTCAGCAGCAGCTTCTCCGCCACGCGCTTCAGCTTCATGTCTGCTTGCGCCCTCTGGCGCCGACGAGCAGCCACCGTCTGGCGCTTCATGGCTGGCGTCTCGCCGTCGAACACGAACACGGGGCGGATGCGGTTGCACAGAAGGCGCACAATGCGGCGGAAAAATCCCAGAAGATGCGCGTTGGGCACCACTTCACCTCGCTCGTCGCGCATCGCCTGCAGCCAAAAGCGTAAGGATGTCGAGTGCTGTGACGCGCGGGCGAAGTGCGAGTGTATAACAACACTGTGCCGCACCTTGAAAAACTGGACGAGCCAGATGGAGGCGTCTGCGGTAGGGCACGAGAGGCGTTGGGTTAACAGCGCCCGCGGTGGTGTTCCTGGTTTGTGGCAGTCTGACGCACCCACAGCGACACGCTTGCCAGAGAGCGCCTGTATTTCCAAGCGAGAGCCTGTGTGTGTGCACGTTGGTGGCCGAGAGACACGCACGCGGTGAGCACAAAATTATACGTTCAGACACAAGAAGCAATGGCGGTGCCGCAACGCGCCTGTGGGCCCAAGCAAATCCCACAAACTCTGCACACCCATGGCGGCTTACGAGGACACCAGGCTACGTGGGAGCGATGAGCTCCATGGGCGGTGGACTGGCGAAGGGGTGCGACAATGGTATTGGCGTATTACGGCTTTGCTTTGCTGCCTAGCGCTTGGGCGAACTGCTGCTGCTGCAAGAGCACCTGCAAAGCCGCAAACTCGGACACCAGCGCATCTTGCGCCGCCCGCGCCTCAACGACTTCAGCCTGCAATCTGTCGAGCTGAGCAGTCAACGCGTTCGCATGCGCACGAGCCTCATCCCGCTGCGCCACCGCCACATCAAGCGCCGCGCGATCAGCCGCCGTCTGAGTCTGCCCCGCCGCCTCCGCTGCTGCCAAGGCCTCTAAAAGAGCAGCCTCCCGCCTTGCAGCTTGCATTGCTGCTGCTGCCGCATTCTCCTTGGCCTCCGCCAGCGCAACCGTTACAGATGCAGCTTCAGCCAAGGCGGCGTCGCGCACGGCCATGAGCTCAGCTGTCACCGCAGGTGCAGCGACGGGCGCGGTAGGTATCACAGGTGAGCGAGATGCCGCCTCCAGCTCCGCAGCCTGCATCTGCGCCTGTGCTTGCCACCGCGCTGCTGCTGCTGATGCATCTGCAAGGTCAGCATCGCGCTGTGTCAGCGCCGCTTGCAGAGCCAATGCCTTGTTTGCAGCAGCCTCGACAACAACCATGGCAGATTCGAGCTGCTCGCGAGCCGCCGCCTCAGAGACTGTGACCTCACGCACTCGCTCCGCAAGCTGCTCAAATTCAGAACGAAGGGTGGCATCGCGTTCCGATACCGCGTTCGCGAATGCCGCTAATCGAGCAGTTTCGGCTTGGAGCGCGGCCAGTGCGCTGCCATCCATTTCCGGGGAGGCACCATTTGAGGAGCGCGCCGTAGCAGCCGCGCGCGCATCTTCCAATTGGCGCGTCAGAGAAGCCATATGCGTCTCCACATCACGCACAGCCTGCTGAGCTTCAACCAACTGCTTCTTGGCAGCTGTGGCATCCGCCTCAACCGCCTTGAGTGCCGCATCCGCTCTGCCTGCGTTTCGAACCTCGCGCTCGAGAGCGCGTTCGAGCGCCGTCTCTCGCAACGCGGCCTCAGACGCTGCTCTCTGGGCCGTCTCAACAGCAACGTCTGCAGCCTTCAGCCGGGCAGCCAGCTCCTCTGCCTGCACACGCTGTGCCGCTAACTCCTGCACCATGCTACTCTCTCGACTCTTCAGCGCTTCCAGCTGCTCTTGCAGCGCCAGCTGAGCCTCTGCAGCCCCCAATCGCTCACGTGAAGCTCCCTCTGATGCCGATGCCGCCAGCATCTCAGCCGATTTCAGGCGCTGACTCAGTGACACACTCTCCGCCTCTCGACTACGCAGCGCATCCAGCGCAGCCGTGAGCTGCATGCGCAGGTCGGCAGCTGTCTTTCGCACGCTGGCGAGCTCGAACTGCGCAGTGGACGCGTCGAACGCCGCCGCCGGCGCAGATGAGGGTGCCACCGGGAAGCGGGTGCTCTCCGCCAGCAGTGCTGAGGAGGGCGGCGGCAGGCCCAGCGGCGCTGAGGGAGGGGGAACTGCAGCTGCCTCTGGCGCAACAGGGGCGCTTTGCGGCGCGCCCGTCCGCGGGGATGCACCGCTGCCAGTGGCACTTCCAGCACGGAGGGCAGCAAGCTCAGCGCGGATAGCTGCGAGGCGCGCTTGGAAGTCGCCCTCGCTGCTCTGAGCTGCCGACGTCTGAACGACAACTCTGCTCCGCCGTGCTGGCTGGCGAGTGTGCGGCACCCGTGTGTGGCTCACAGCTCCTGCTGGCCCAGCAGCGCCCCGCCCACGAGCGGGCACGATAGCCTCGAAAGGACTGAGCAACATCACTGTGGTGCACACCCTGCAAGGTCGCTGCGCCGCGAGTGAGGCAGTAACACGACACACAGGTGCTGTGTTGCAATAATGTCTCTACGGACGGGCTTTCTGCGTGAGAGGCCGTCGATTCCGTCTCCAAAACTGCGCTTGGCCCTTGTCTTTCTGCCCTTCGCGAGTCGCGTCCCTCGCCATGCAACTGACATGACAGTTGGACGAGCGTGCGACGGATGGCATCGCACGCGAGGCTGAGCGACTCTGATTTCGGCGGACCAGCTGGTGCCGCGAACGAGCCTCCTCCTGGGTCAACTCATGCACTCCGAGTCGGAAGAGCCTACGTTCTCGCCACTGTGCTGACTGCAGCTCTGCTGTGCGCGCGTGTGTGGAACTCCACAGACCGTTCGAATGCCTTCCCGGGAGCATGGGCCTCAGTGGTTGCCACCAACAGCAGCAACGCTGGGGCGGCGCTCTCTCAAAGCACTGAGCTGCTTTGGAATGTCACCATCAGCGAGTTGAGCAGTGAGACATCGCTTAGGGGCGCGCTCGAGAGCCCTGCTCCTGCCCCCAGCTTCCACAACTTGACTATGCTCGTTGGCACGCACGAGCTGCTTAGCTTGCAGTCTGCCTCGGATTCAGACTCACCCGTCGAAGTGGTATGGCAACAAAGCAGCGGCAGAAACCTGACTGGCGTGCTGCTCTTGGCGCACGGCTGCAGCCATAGTGCGACTGATTGGTGGCCTCCATCGGACAGCTGTCCACGATGCATCGGTCTGCCGGAGGAAAAACGCATCGTGACAGCCGCGTTGGATTCTGGCCTCTTCGTCATTGCGGTGTCCAGCGTGGACAGGGACTCTCGTTGTTGGCATGTTCAGTTTGATGCGCCTCGAGTGCTGGACGCCTTGGACACGGTGCTGTCGCGGCTCAACATTTCACGAGACGTGCCGCGCTTCGCGATGGGGGCATCATCTGGCGGCGCATTTGCTGCGCTGCTGCCCGTCTACACTCGAGCACCTCACCCGCCCTGGCGTGCCGTATGCTCTCAAATCATGGGCGTTCCGCCAGAGATGCTGACCAAGCCGGACGCATCAGATGGGAACAATGGCACGTCCACGCCGGCGATATACCCGCCCAGTCTGTGGGTGCATATGCCCAGAGACCCGCGTCTGGCTGGACTCGTGGCTGCCGACGTGGCGACGCTGCGAGCAGCAAATGCAACGGTGGAGGAGCTGCAAGTGCATCCGTTGCCAGTGACCCCGGAGTTTCTACGCAGCCGCATTCCTGGCATGGACGACAGTGTTGCTGCCTCGGTGCACAGCGCCTTCGCAGAGGCTGGCCTCCTCGACAGCGACGGCTTCCTGCGGAATGACCCGCGGAGCAGTTCGTGGCGCGATGTGTTGGCAGAGGCAAGCGTGCTTGGTGATGACGGCACACTTCCTAGCGGTGATGCGCTTCAACCCGACGAGAGCGCGCTGGCTGAGGTGCTCAACCTCGCGTACGCCGTGCACGAGATGGTGGGCACACCGAATGTGACGCAGCACATGCTCGACTTCTTCCTTGCGCAAAGATCGGGGTGACATGATGTGCGACAAAAACGACTCGCTCCAGGCTTTGGCACTACCTGATGAAAGCCCTCCGCCAGAGTTGTCCCGCAGCTGCTATGGAGTATTTTGAGCCTGCTGCCGGCTACCTGCCATTCTCTGACGAAGGACCGGTGCGTTGGCTCAAATGCTGTACGAGTTAGCAGTGCGGACTCCTGCAGCTCCTCACACGGCGCTCGTTCCAGGAAGAAGGCGTCGCCGGTGACGCTTGCGACAAGGTGTGCATGCTCTGTATCACGCGCGCATTCGTTGCCGCGTGAATCTAACACGAGTCTTCTTCGTACCAACGCAGTCGGATCCAAGCAGTGACGCACTGTGTTCAGAAGACGGCGTGCCCTCGGTCGGAGGTGACAAGGGTGATTGTATGAAAGATATGCGGATGCCGTTAGCTCCTGTGCCGCTCCTGCCGCGACAGACGCCGCCGGAGCAGGCGGACGGGGCCCTTTCTCTTCCGCTCACTTTTCCTGAGCCACTTGCGCTCGCTCGCGCGCGCCGCCAGCGACAGACGCCGCTGCGGGGTCCGTCAGTAAGTGAAGCAGCGCCCAGCGACTATGTTGGCCTCTGCGTGGCCCGCACAGACGACAACGGTTGCGCTGTTGACTACGGCCTCCTTATCGGGACGGGAGTTCATGAGGATGGCAGCTTGTACTGGAGCGTGCAATGGGGCTTCACACCATTTGTGCAGAAGCTGGAGTGGCCTGCACTGCGCGGCACAATTGAGTGCTTTCAAATGCGAATGGAGAGCCCAGCGACCGCTGTGGAGGCAGCCGCTGCCCGCGATGCATTGGCGGCGCTGATCGCACATCATGGTCGCGCGCCTGCGGCTGCGGGTGCACCGGCACCATCGCGTGGTTCCAAGCGCCGCCGTAATGCTCACGTCGCATGAGACTTGCAACTGCGAGCTGGTTGTTGTTAGAATAATGAAATCATGATGTGGAGCTGATGATGGAATGATATACCGACGAACACTGTGATTCCCTCGGTTTCTAAGCCGCAGCTTGTGATTGACTGTACCCAAAATGCGCCGCAAAGACGGACGCCGCCTCAAGTGCAATGTCGTCCACGCGTACAGCGCGTCCTGTCTCCTTTGCAAGACTCGTAACCCCCTGCGTGGCGCACCTCAGTCAGAAAATAAGATGGGCGTGACCAGCGAGTGGCAGCGGCAATGCTCGCATGTGCGCGTCATCGCTTCATCTCCTCAGTCATGGCATGATTAGTGCCGGGGTGTGTTCTCGTCAGCTCGCCCCGGTTAAGGGGCGTGACATCTGTTACCATCCTAGTGTGGA
>Ga0164296_1003211_pt1 | contig 15573 bp, 15 predicted proteins | sample GEODES057metaG_FD_113533 | JGI IMG/M metagenome (GOLD analysis project Ga0164296, IMG submission 113533) | Dystrophic lake water microbial communities from Trout Bog Lake, Wisconsin, USA - GEODES057 metaG | ecosystem: Environmental > Aquatic > Freshwater > Lake | place: USA: Trout Bog Lake... | reverse complement strand
TATCGAGGACGACAGCGCGACCGCGCAAAGCATCGAATTGATGCTGAAGTCCGAAAATTTCAACGTCTACACCACCGATCTTGGCGAGGAAGGCATCGATCTCGGCAAGCTTTATGATTACGATATCATCCTGCTCGACCTGAACCTGCCAGACATGTCCGGTTATGAAGTGCTCCGCAGCCTTCGCGTCGCCAAAGTTAAAACGCCCATTCTCATTCTGTCCGGCCTCGCGGGGATTGAAGACAAGGTTCGCGGCTTAGGCTTCGGTGCCGATGACTATCTCACAAAACCTTTCCATAAGGACGAGTTGGTTGCCCGAATCCAGGCGATCGTTCGCCGTTCGAAGGGCCATGCCCAGTCGGTCATCATCACCGGCGACCTCACCGTCAATCTTGACCAAAAGACGGTTGAAGTCGGCGGCGCCCGCGTCCACCTGACCGGCAAAGAATATCAGATGCTTGAGCTGTTAAGCCTTCGCAAGGGCACAACACTCACCAAGGAAATGTTCCTCAACCATCTCTATGGTGGCATGGACGAACCTGAACTGAAGATCATCGACGTCTTCATCTGCAAGCTCCGCAAAAAGCTTGCGAACGCTTCCCATGGCACGAACTATATCGAAACAGTTTGGGGCCGTGGTTATGTGCTACGCGAGATCACGGAAGCGGAAGAACGCTTAAGCGCATAAATCATTCGGCATTATACAGTCATCCAGTGAAAAGCCCCGCTCCGGCGGGGCTTTTTATTAGGCGCTTCTTAAATCGCAGCAGCCTGAATATTTGCCTCATCACCATGCAATGAAAGCGAAATCATCATACCTGCCGTCCGTGCAATCAGTCCCGTATAATAAGGCTGAATAGCATGCGCATCGATGGTGCCTGTCTCACTTTCGCCCCGAAGCAAGGCTTCGACATTGGTAGGAATTCGCGCGCTCGTTCCTGTGGCACGAATATCAAATCGGCCTTGTTCGCCCTCAACATCCACTTTGGCGCGAATAACGCCGCCACGCGGGATCGTCGAGGTTGCTGTCATCAAGAGATTCAGCAGCAATTTAACCTGATTTTTCGGCAATAAAACGCGCGGCGCGTCCATCTCCAATTTAATTCGATCATCCTCGATAAAGCCTTTGGCAATTTGAACCGCGTCACCCAAATCAATGGCGGCGCCAGCGGAACCGGCCGCACCAAAAGCAATACGGGCGAATTGCAACCGAGCAGATGCCTGTTTGGCGCTTTTTTTGATGAGATCATGCGCAAACTCGCGCATGGATTCGTCTTTTTCTTCCTCAAGGACCTCAAGACCATTCACGATAGCACCCACCGGACTGATGACATCGTGACACACGCGGCTGCAGAGCAATGCCGCAAGTTCGAGTGGTTCGAGAGATACAACGGCCATAAATAAACCTTCAATCTATGCGGAATTTTGCCGCGAAACAGTAATCACCCCAGCATTTACGCGAATCGCGAGGATGCTTATGGTTTTATTACTGGTTATCATATTTTGATACTCGTAACGGAAAGTTACGATATGGGCGGTTAGATCAGTCACTAAAGTGTGGCAAAGCTGTGAGGGGTTAAAAATGAAGCATTGGCATATGATAATGGCCGCGATCGTTGCGGGTTTATTGACCATTTCCCCTGCTATGGCTCAAAATAAGCCCATTCCAGCAAAGCCGCTTGGCTCATCGGCCAATGAAGCTCCGGCAACCTTTAAGACCGATGATCTCGTTAAGTCCGGACACGCTTTTTTCGGATCCGTATCGCAAGGTCTAGCCTCGGTGATTGAGGCTGCAGTGCAACGCTGGGGACAGCCCAACGGATATATTCTCGGTCAAGAAGCCTCAGGCGCCTTTTTTGGCGGGCTCCGTTATGGCGAAGGTAAGCTCTACACAAAAAATGCGGGCGATCGGCCAGTTTTCTGGCAAGGCCCTTCGGTAGGATTTGACGTCGGTGGCCAAGGCGCTCGCACCATGATGCTCGTTTATAACCTGCCTTCAACCGAGGCCGTCTATCGCCGCTTTGGTGGTGTCGATGGTTCGGCTTATTTCATCGGCGGGTTTAACGCGACAGCCTTGGCTTCCGACAATATTGTTGTCGTACCGATCAGCTCCGGAGTCGGCGCGCGGCTTGGCGTCAATATGGGCTATTTGAAATTCACGAAAGAAGCGACCTGGAACCCTTTCTAAGGGTTCCAGTATCGAAAACCGCCTAAGCCTGATCGAGCGCTGTTAATACGTCCTTGATCAAATCATCCGGATGTTCCAACCCGATCGATAGACGGACTAGTCCATCACCTACGCCCATTTCAGCCCGTTCTTCTGGTGTAAAACGCTGATGTGTCGTGGTGGCTGGATGAGTAATCAAGCTTTTCGCATCGCCCAAATTGTTCGAAATTTTAATGAGCGAAAGCGCATTTAAAAAGCGAAAAGCGGCATCTTTTCCGGACTTAAGCTCAAAGGCGATGAGCGTAGAACCACCTGCCATTTGCTTTTTAATGATATCGGCTTGCGGGTGGTCGGCGCGTCCACAATAAATCAGCTTCGATAATTTCGCATGGCCTGCCAATGCATCGGCAACCGTTCCTGCCGTTCGCGTCTGCCGCTCAACACGCACAGCAAGTGTTTCCAACCCTTTGAGCAACACCCATGCATTAAATGGCGAAAGCGCAGGACCCGTCTGGCGCAAAGGCGTTTTCACATGATCATTGATGAATTGGCTTGATGCCAGGATCACCCCACCCAAACAGCGACCTTGCCCGTCAATATGCTTGGTGGCCGAATAGACAACGCAATCTGCGCCAAGCTCCAACGGCTTTTGCTGCATCGGCGTTGCGAACACATTATCGACCGTGAGTTTCGCGCCTACCTCATGCGCAATCTTGGCAACCGCCGCGATATCGATGATTTCCAGCGTGGGATTGGAAGGGCTTTCGAGGAAAAATACTTTCGTATTCGGACGCGCTGCCTTTTTCCAAGCCGAAAGATCCTTGCCATCCACAAGGGTGGTTTCAACACCAAAGCGCGGCAACCATTCTTCGATCACATAGCGGCATGACCCAAACAATGCACGCGCGGCGACAACGTGATCGCCGGCCTTAACCTGCCCCATCAAAGCTGCCGTCACTGCCGCCATGCCTGTCGCTGTCGCGCGTGCAGCCTCAGCGCCTTCCATCGACGCCATACGCGCTTCAAACATCGCAACGGTCGGATTGGAGAAGCGCGCATAAATATAACCCGGCACCTCGTCCTTAAACCGCGCTTCGCATTCCTCGGCGGAGGCGTAAACATGGCCCTGGGTTAGAAACAGCGCTTCCGATGTCTCGCCAAATTCGGAGCGAAACGAGCCATCATGGACAAGGCGCGTTTCAAGATGATGTCGGGCAAGATCATTCGTCATAACAGGCTCCATACCAATTCGACTGGGTGACTATACCGAAGCAAAGCGTTCGTAAAGCCGGATTATTGTACTTTATATCGAAATAATTTAAAGACGGCCAAGTTTAGCCTTAGATTTATATAAATTACATAAATATTTTGTAAATTAAATAAATCTCGAAAAAAAATGGAAAATATATTTATTGACGATAAATTCCGTGGCATAGGACTAAAAAGACTTTTCGCATCCGTCACACTGGTTTTGAGCAATATGAGCAAATCACCCGCCCTTCCCGCCATTTTGATGGCCAATGATCTTTTGGACGGTGATGTCCTGTTTCTCGGCCCGTCCGCATGGGAACGCAGCCACCGCAAGGCCCAAATCGCGCATGGCGCCGCTGAAGCGGAAGGCTTAGTGGCTCGCGCGGCCCGCGACTTCAAAGCCAATGTGATTGTTGATCCCTATCTCGTTCAAGTCACCATCGGCGCGGATGGCGAACCCATTCCCGTTCATTACCGCGAAAGAATGCGTACCCTTGGGCCAACCACGCGGCTCGACCTTGGCAAGCAGGCAGAGGCTTAATCCATGTACCGTTATGATGAATTCGACCGGACCTTCGTTAAAGAGCGCGTCGCTGAATTTCGTTCGCAGGTCGAGCGTCGTCTCGATGGCTCGCTCTCGGATGACGAATTCAAGCCACTTCGTTTGATGAATGGCCTTTACCTACAACTTCATGCCTACATGCTGCGCGTCGCTATTCCTTATGGCACGTTATCCGCACGGCAAATGCGCCAGCTCGCGATGATTGCTGATAAATGGGACAAGGGTTACGGGCATTTTACAACACGTCAGAATATCCAGTTTAACTGGCCAAAACTGTCGGATGTTCCAGCAATGCTCGATGCGCTGGCCGAAGTCGAAATGCACGCCATTCAAACCTCGGGCAATTGCATTCGTAATGTTACCGCCGATCAATTTTCAGGCGTAGCCTTTGACGAAGTAGAAGATCCACGTCCGACCGCGGAATTGCTGCGTCAATGGTCATCGCTGCATCCTGAATTCACGTTCTTACCACGCAAATTCAAGATTGCCGTCACAGGCGCAACCCATGACCGCGCAGCTATTAAAGCGCATGACATTGGCTTGCGGGTTTTACGTCATTCAGAAACACATGAAATTGGCTATGAAGTTAGCGTTGGTGGCGGTTTAGGACGCACGCCGCTGATCGGAAAAATCATTCGCGAGTTCCTGCCGCGCAATGATCTATTGCCTTATCTCGAAGCACTCATGCGGGTTTATAATTCCGAAGGCCGCCGTGATAATAAATATAAAGCCCGCGTGAAAATTCTGGTTCACGAAACCGGTATTGAGGAAATACGCAAAGCCGTTGAGGAAGAATTTGAAGCATTAGACGGACCATCCGTCGCAGCAGATCCAAAAGAGCTTGAGCGGATCGCTGCCTATTTCGCGCCTCCTGCCTATGAAAAGTTACCGGCGATCAACGCATCGCTTGAAGCCGCAATAAAAAGCAATGCTGAATTTGCCCGCTTTGTTGAGACAAACGGCTTTAAACACAAAGCCCCCGGATACCGTGCTGTCACGGTTTCCTTAAAGCCGATTGGTGGTGCACCGGGCGATGCAACGTCGGATGAAATGCGGGCGCTTGCGGATGCGTCTGATCGCTTCAGCCTCGGCGAATTGCGGGTAACGCATTTGCAGAACATCGTCTTGCCGCATGTAAAAGATGATGATCTTTTTGCATTATGGTCGTTCTTGAAAGAACATGGTTTAGCGACAGCAAATATTGGTTTGATCACTGATATTGTAGCCTGCCCCGGCATGGACTATTGCGCCTTGGCAACCGCGCGTTCGATTCCGATTGCGCAAGCGATTGCAACCAAATTTTCTGATCCTGATCGCCAGAAACTCATCGGCGAATTGGGCATTAAAATCTCGGGTTGCATCAATGCGTGCGGTCATCATCACATCGGCAATATTGGCATTCTTGGCCTCGAAAAATCCGGCGAAGAAAGCTACCAAATTACCCTTGGTGGCGATGCTACCGAGACCGCTGCGATTGGCGAGCGTTTAGGCCCTGGCGTCACCGCCGATGCCGTGCCCGATACCATCGAGCGTTTGGTCTATATTTATCTCGCCGAGCGCGCACCAGATGAGCGTTTCATCGATACCTATCGCCGCGTTGGCCTTGATCGATTCAAAGGAGCTATCCATGCCGTTGATGCGTAATGAAGGCTTTGTGGCCGATAGCTACCGTCTTATTGCCGACGATGAGGCCATCCCCTCGTCCGGCGATATTATCGTACCGCTGGCACGCCTTGAGGAAGCTGAGGGTCGATTGGCCTTAGGCAATGGCAAGCTCGGCATTCATGTGCCAAACACGGTAAAGCCCGCGAGCCTTACCCATCTCTTCAATGAAGTGGCACTTATTTCGGTATCTTTTCCGGCCTTTAACGATGGTCGCGGCTTTTCCATTGCCCGTCGTTTGCGCCGCAATGGCTTCACCGGAACGCTGCGGGCAACGGGCCCTTTGATCTCCGATCAATATGCGTATGCCAAAGCCTGCGGCTTTGATGAAATCGATCTGCCGGAAGGGTTAGCCGCCCGCCAAGGCGCTGATCAGTGGAAAAAGGGCGCATCCGCGATAAGCCTATCCTATCAGCGTGGCTATGCTCGTCCCTCTACCATCCTTGATCGCCGGAGAGCGGCGCACTAGAACATCCTTATGTCACGTAAGCCGACCGAGACCAGCATTGCCCGAATCCAGCCGCTCGCGCGGCTGCCGGTGTTCTTTGCGCTCGAAGGCCGCCGCGTCGTGATTGCGGGTGGATCGGAAGCTGCGGCTTGGAAGGCAGAATTACTTGCCGCAGCGGGTGCCCATGTTGAGCTTTATGCTGAACACCCGTCTGAAGAGCTCCTTACAGTCCTTGCATCTCTCGCTAATGATCGCATTGATCTACGCAGAAGGCCTTGGTCCGTCGATGTGATGAAAGGCGCAGCCCTCGCCATCCTAGCGACAGAGAATGATGCCGAGGCAAAAGCTTTCCGCTGCGCGGCCCAAGAAAACGGCGTGCCATGCAATGTGGTTGATCGCCCGGCCTTCTGTGATTTCTCCTTTGGCGGAATTGTTAACCGCTCGCCTCTGATCATCGGCATTTCAACCGATGGTGCCGCCCCCGTCTTCGGCCAAGCCATTCGCGCGAAAATCGAAGCGATGTTGCCGCAAGGCCTGACCCAATGGGCGGAAGCCGCGCGGCAATGGCGGCCTTCGGTGCAGGCTTTGAAGCTTTCCTTCCAACGTCGCCGCGCGTTTTGGGAACGATTTACGGAACTGGCGCTGGCCAATCCGAATGAAACACCAAGTGAAGCAGAACGGGACGCATTGCTTGCGAAAAGCGCTCACGATGCGACCTCACCCGAGCGTGGATCAGCGGTGCTTGTTGGTGCAGGACCGGGCGATCCAGAATTGCTCACGCTTAAAGCGGTTCGCGCGCTGCAATCGGCGGACATTATTCTCTATGACGATCTCGTCTCGCGCGCGGTCCTCGATTTCGCGCGCCGCGAAGCCAAAACCATGTTGGTCGGCAAAACCGGTCATGGTCCTTCGTGCAAACAAGAAGACATTAACCGGCTGATGGTTTCGTTCGCGCAGCAAGGCAAACGCGTCGTCCGGCTCAAAAGCGGCGACCCGATGGTGTTTGGCCGCGCGACCGAAGAACTCGAAGCCTGCCGTCTCGCGGGCGTTCCGGTTGAAGTAATCCCCGGCATTACAACCGCGCAAGGCGTTGCAAGCCGGATTGGCCGCTCGCTCACCCATCGCTCGATTGCGCGCCGCGTACAGTTTCTCACAGGGCACGACACTTCCGGCAAATTACCAGGTGATATCGATTGGTCAGCGATTGCGGATCAAAATGCCACAACGGTTGTCTATATGCCTGCGAAAACCATTCGGGCATTGACAGAAGCGGCGCTTAGCCATGGCTTGCCGTCGGATATTCCGGCGATTGCCGTTTACAATGCCACACGCACCAATGAGCTGGTGGTTGAATCAGACATCACCACATTGCCAGATCGCATGGAGGCGACTGGCGCGTCAGGGCCCGTTATCGTGTTAATCGGTAAATCGATGAAAGGGGCAGAAGCCAATTGGGCCAGCCAGTGGGGTGCACCTTTAAGCTCTGACGAAACCATTCGAGCAATCGGCTAATTATGCTTAAGCGCGACGCCACTCGGCAAGCCCGATTCCGCCCAGCACAAGAATAAGCGCTACGGCATGAAAAGGATGAAAAACTTCGCCTAAAACAATAATGGCGATGATTGGCCCAAAGATCGGCACCAAATTCGTAAAAACAGAAGCTCGGCTTGGGCCAATCAAATCAACTGCCCGCAAGAAAAACAATTGCGCAAGCAGCGATGGACCAATCGTGATAAACGCCAAGAGTTCCCATCCGCGCAGTGTAGGCCATTGCGTTTCACCACTCGCTATCTCCCAACCAATCAAAGGAATCGCTGCGAAAAAAGCTGCGACCGCCAAAATCGCAAAAAAACCGATGCCCGATACTTTCGGACGATTGCGGAGTGTGAGCGTAAAAACAGCGTAAAGCAGACAAGCAACAATCAGCCAAATATCGCCAACGTTAAAGGACAGGCTCATCAGCGTATCCCAATCGCCTTTTGAGGCGACCGTCATAACGCCTGCAAGCGTTAAAAGAATACCAAGCGCCCCTAAAAGACTTATTCGAGTGCGATGAAAGGCAAGCGCGCCAATGAGTGTGAAGATAGGCAGCGAGCCTTGCAGGATCGTCATATTGACGCCGCTTGTGTGATGGGCGGCGAGATAAAACAGCGCATTAAAGGCCGTAAATCCAAATACGCCGCCAAACGCCACAAGCCAGAGATGGTGCTTTAAAACCTGCCAATCCTTTGCAATCTGCTTATGGGCGAACGCAAACAACAGCGTTGAAGCCAAAAGCCAGCGCAAGGATACGATCACCATCGGTGAAATTTCGCCAATGGCCAAGCGACCCGCAATCCCGTTCGCGCTCCACATGAGCGTGGTAAGAATGAGCAACAAATAAGGATTTGCGCCGAGTTTTCTAAAAATGGCCGGAAGCTTGACTATCATGACCCGCCTTTTGGACTGGTTTGGGGCTATGGGCAAGTCGTGTTGATCAAGGCATAGAAAATAGCATCATTTGATGCTATAAATACGACATGGGAGAATTTTGCGATGCGGACTACGATTGCCATTGATGATAGTTTAATCGACAAAGCCCGGGCTTTGACCGGATTGGTTGAAACAAGCGCCCTTGTAAAAGAGGGACTTAAAGCAATTATCGAACGTGAAAGTGCGCGACGCTTAGCCCTGCTTGGCGGCACCGAGCCCGACGCCAAAGTTACACCACGGCGGCGCTCAGACCCACAATGATCCTCGCTGATACATCCGTCTGGATCGATCATTTTCGATTAAAAGATCTCAAGCTTTCAGAACTTCTTGAAGCGAATGAAATAATAATCCATTCATTTATCATTGGTGAAATCGCATTAGGTTCTTTTCGCCAGCGCAGTGTTATTCTTGAACGTCTCGACGATTTACCCCGTCTCGATTTGGCAAGTGACCAAGAAGTTCGCTATCTAATCGAACAAGAAAAATTATTCAGCAGAGGTATTGGATATGTTGATACCCAGCTCATCGCCGCCGCTCGTCTAAAGCCGGGCACGTTGATCTGGACGAGGGATAAAAGATTACATGATGTTGTTGAACAATTAGGCCTCGCCTCGCTTCAAGTCTAAAAGAAATTTAAGTTCACCGTTTCTGTGCCTATCTCTGCATGATACCCAATATGCGTCCAACTCAATCCTACCGGATAATAGCCCATGTCTCTTAGATTTCTCGTCGTCGAAGGCAATGTTGAAGGTCCGCGCGAGCGTCACCGCGATACGTTCGGTAAAACCTATGCGGAATCCTATGGGGCTGTATTACAACGCATCGAGAAGGATGCGGTCTACGACATCGCGCTTCCCGCCGATGAAGGGGCCAATATTCCAGATGCAGCAGGTCTTGAAGGCTATGACGGTATTTTTCTCACCGGTTCAGCGCTGAACGCCTATCACGCAACACCCGAAATTCTCCGTCAAGTCGAACTGATGCGGGCGGCTTTTAAGTCGCATACGCCTGTTTTCGGCTCCTGCTGGGGCCTTCAAATGGGCGCAATGGCCTCAGGCGGCGATGTCCAAGCCAATCCCTTAGGCCGTGAAGTGGGCTTTGCCCGCCATATCGTCAAAACGGAAGCTGGCCAAACCCATCCTTTGCTGATTGGTCGACCCGCCTCATGGGATGCGCCCGCAATCCATCTCGACCTCGTCACAACTTTGCCCGATGACATCACCGTCTTGGCTGAAAACAATGTCACGCCCGTCCAGGCCGCTGAAATTCGACAGGATGGCGGTATTTTTTGGGGCGTCCAATACCACCCCGAATTCAGCCTGATCGAATTATCCGTCATCCTTGATCGCTATAAGCCGACTTTGCTCGCCGAGGGCTTTCTTCAGACGGAAGAAGATCACGCAACCTATGTCAAAGACCTTCGCGCCATGGGTGAGGACCCGAAACGCTTTGATCTGGCCTGGAAACATGGATTGGACGCCGAAATTCTTCACGAAGATCGTCGGTTGACGGAAATTCGCAACTTCATCACGCATTATGTGAAGCCTACCAAATCGGCTCGCGGGCGCGCTTAGCGGGTATTTGCACGTTTCCCCAAGCTTTCGCGGCTTAGGAATTTCCATTTTCCAAAAAATACACTATCAGTCTGCCGCAAGCCTCGGCGTTCCGACTTGCGGAATGGACCGAGGCTTTTTGCTGCCGAAAGGATAAGCGGATGGGTAACGTAGTCGTTGTGGGCGCCCAATGGGGTGACGAAGGCAAAGGCAAATTGGTCGATTGGCTGTCGGAACAGGCCGACACGGTCGTCCGTTTCCAAGGCGGGCACAATGCCGGTCACACGCTCGTTATTGGAGAGAATGTGTATAAACTCTCCCTTCTGCCCTCAGGCGTTGTCCGTCCCGGCAAGCTGGGCATTATCGGTAATGGTGTCGTGCTCGATCCCTATGCGCTCGCCGCCGAAATTGACCGTTTAGCCAAGCAAGGCGTGATCATCACGCGCGACAACCTACGGGTTGCCGAAAACGCCGCCTTAATCCTGTCCGTTCACCGCGAATTGGATGGATTGCGTGAATCAGGTCCGGTAGGCACGACGATCGGCACAACGAAACGCGGCATTGGTCCGGCCTATGAGGATAAAGTAGGCCGTCGTGCTATTCGCCTGATGGATCTCGCAGAACCAGAGGCTTTGCCTGCTCGTGTTGAGCGGCTTCTCTTGCATCATAATGCCTTGCGTCGCGGCGCTGGTCTTCCAGAGTTTGAAGCCTCAGCGATCATCAAGGAGTTGATGGATATAGCCCCGCGCGTTCTGCCCTTTATGGATGTGATCTGGCGTCTGATGGATGAAGAGCGCCGCGCTGGAAAGCGGATTTTGTTTGAAGGCGCACAAGGCGCGTTGCTGGATGTTGACCACGGCACCTATCCCTATGTCACCTCATCCAACACCGTAGCAGGACAGGCAGCAACGGGATCAGGCGTTGGACCGGGACAAGTTGGTTACGTCTTAGGTATCGCCAAAGCCTATACGACACGGGTGGGTGAAGGCCCCTTCCCGACCGAATTGCACGACGAAATCGGCGAGCGCATTGGCGTGCGCGGACACGAATTTGGCACCGTTACCGGACGCAAGCGTCGCTGTGGCTGGTTTGACGCGGTTTTGGTGCGGCAAACGGTGCGCACATCGGGTATCCATGGCATTGCGCTCACAAAGCTCGATATTCTTGACGGCTTTGACGAGATTAAAATTTGCACCGGCTATCGACTCGACGGCAAAGAAATTGACTATTTGCCCGCAAGCCAAGCCCAGCAAGCCCGTGTGGAAGCGATTTACGAGACGTTCAAAGGCTGGGAAGGGGTAACAGGCGGCGCGCGTTCTTGGAAAGATCTTCCGGCACAAGCCATCAAATATGTCCGCAGGGTTGAAGAATTGATTGGCGCACCCGTAGCTCTCGTTTCAACGAGCCCCGAACGTGAAGACACAATCCTCGTCCAAAATCCATTTGAGGCTTGACGCTCTGAGACTTTCATCGTGAATACCGCGTGATGGTCGATTATTACGCGCTGATCTCTCCTACGATTGAGCCGCTGGCCGACGCCTCTCCGGAGGAGCGGAAAGTGGTCTATGATCGGTTGGTTAAGATGCTTGACCAGCAATTGCGGGCGGCTGACCCGCCTCGAAGCGATAAAGATATTTTAAAAGAGCGCATCAATCTCGAAGCAGCGATTCGTCGCGTTGAGCGGCGTATTCTGAGCAATAAAAAACAGAATGCGGTTTTAACGCCCAATCCGACGCCAACGACACCAAGCCAACCTGCTGTTCAAGAAACCGTTGAGCCTGTGAAGGTAGAGGCAATCGCTCCGATTGAACCGCCTGTAGCAGACGTTCCGATCAGGATTGAAGCCCTTCCAAGAGCCGAATGGCCTGCCGCGGATGATACATTTCACGCGCCAATGATGCCCAAGTTAAATGCCGAGCTCGGTGGCATCGGCATAGCATCGGCATCACAAACGGTTACCGTTGAAATAGAACAGGAGCCTGCTCTCTCAACGCCATCCGAGCGCCCCGTTGTTAAGCCTCTTCAGGAAGAGGAGATCACCGCGGATGAGGTGGTTGATCGCGCTGATCCTGATATCGATCAAACGCCTAGTGAGAGCTTCATTCAAGACGATGAAGCCGTCATTTTGGAAGAGCAAGAAACAGCACCTCTCGATCGGGGAACAGATATCCGACCTGGCGTTCCTTCCGGATTAGCAGCGCATCGTCGTGGGTTTGGTTTGTCGCCACAAGCCAAAGGTTTGTGGCTTCGCATTGGCATTATCGCCCTTGTTATTTTAGCCTTAGTAGCAGCCATTGGTGGCGTTTCTGAATATTTGTCGCAACGCAATACAGAGCGATTGGCTAGCCGTATTCAAACGCCACAATCGGATGCACCAATTGCAGAGCAAAAACTAAACGACCGATTGCCGATTGCTCCTGATGAGCCATCAAATACACAGACGCCTAATTCGCGGCTCTCTCAAAATACAACCGATAATAGCAGCGAACAGGATATCCTGATTCAACGGGCAATCTTGTTAGAAGAACCGCCCGGTGGTGTGGGCGATCCAAAGCGAACAATGGGTAAGGTAAGTTGGAAATTGGAAACCATCCGATCCGCCCTCACCACATCATCGGATATTGGCGCTCGCGCTACTGTCGATTTGGGAGATGCGGGGCTTACAGCCAATATTGTCTTTAGACGCAACCGCGATCAAACATCCGCCAATACGCATCTTATCGAAATTACGATGACGCCTTCCGCCGATAACCCGAATGGCAAAGTGCGCGATATCAGCGTTCCGGAATTGCGCGTCGATGAAAAATCGCGTGGCGCAACCTTGGCCGGCATCGCTGTTCCAGTATCGGACAATGTCTTCCTGATTGGCCTTAATGGCCTTGCTGCGGATATGCAGCGCAATATTGAACTCTTGCGCAGTCGCAACTGGTTCTTGATCCCGATGCGCTATTCAAATGGCAAGCGCGCTTTGCTGCTGTTTGAAAAAGGAAAGCCAGGCGAACGCGTCTTTGAAGACGCGATGCAAACCTGGCAATAATTCCTCGATGCTTTTAGCGGGCAGGTAACGACAAGGCCGCAGCTGGAAGCTGGGGTGGCATATCGCGCGCCACCAGCTGTTCACGAACCGCCTGCTGAACCTTTTCGAACGCCCGTACTTCAATTTGACGGACACGTTCCCGCGACACATCAAATTCCTCCGAAAGCTCTTCAAGCGTGATCGGATCTTCCGCCAAACGACGCGCTTCAAAAATACGCCGCTCGCGAGGATTCAAAACCGACAAAGCGCTTTGCAACGCCGTATGCCGCCAGGATGATTCCTGATCATCCGCAAGGATCGTCTCTTGGCTCGGCTTGTCATCGACTAGCCAATCCTGCCATTCGCCATCGCCTTCGGAATCTGTTCGCAAAGGAGAGTTCAATGATGAGTCACCCCCAAGGCGACGATTCATCTCGATCACTTCTTGCTCTTCAACGCCCAGCTTGGTTGCAATGATCTTGACCTGATCGGGACGAAGATCACCCTCTCCCAACGCCAAAATCTGGCTCTTGGCTTTTCGCAAATTAAAGAACAGCTTCTTCTGATTGGCCGTGGTGCCCATCTTAACAAGCGACCACGAACGCAAAATATATTCTTGAATGGCGGCCTTGATCCACCACATCGCATAGGTCGCGAGGCGGAACCCTTTATCGGGCTCAAACCGCTTAACGGCCTGCATGAGCCCAACATTGCCCTCGGAAATCACTTCGCCGATCGGCAGACCATAGCCCCGATAGCCCATAGCAATCTTAGCGACGAGCCGCAGGTGGGATGTTACAAGTTTGTGCGCGGCTTCGGCATCGTCATGCTCCCGCCAGCGTTTGGCGAGCATGAATTCCTCTTGCGGCTGCAACATGGGAAAGCGACGGATCTCGGCCAAATAGCGCGCAAGACCGCCCTCTGCTGAAATCATGGGCATTGTTGATGATGCCATCTCGTCCTCCATTCACGGCGCCTAAAAGACACCCGCCAGGCTAGCTTACGGCCAACCTTCCGCTTGGATACATATAGTGCGCAAAAAAATGACCGAAAGAGGGCAGGTAATCTCTTTTTCTTGCATAATTGCAAACAGACTATTTTAGTTAACACTCAAACTTTTCAATAATGCGCTAAAATCATCCGGTAAGGCACTTTCGAAATGAAGTGTTTCTTTGGAACGCGGATGCATAAACCCAAGTTCCCTCGCATGAAGCGCCTGACGGGAAAATGTTTCCACAGCCGCCCTCGCCTCGCCATCCAAACGGGCCACTTTCGTACGAAATCCCGCCCCATACACAGGATCTCCGATCAGCGCATGGCCGATATGCGCCATATGGACGCGGATTTGATGAGTCCGTCCGGTTTCAAGGCGGCAGGTAACAAGAGCGATCAACGGCTCGCCATCCCGCCCTAAAAACTGATCCTCAACCATGAAATGGGTAAGCGCCTCACGGCCCTTGCCCGGCTTGACGACCGCCATACGGTCGCGGTGCGTGGTGGAGCGATCAATCGGCGCATCAACAACACCATGGGGGCGCGAGGGCACGCCCCAAACGAGCGCCGAATAGGCACGCTGCAAGGGGCCTGTTCGGCCATGATCGGCGAACTGATCGGCGAGATGCTTATGGGCCGCATCGTTTTTGGCCACAACCAAAAGACCCGATGTATCCTTATCGAGCCGATGAACAATGCCAGGCCGCTTCACGCCGCCAATACCGGACAGGCTATCGCCGCAATGGGCAATCAACGCATTGACCAACGTACCCGTCGCGTGGCCGGAGGCGGGATGAACAACCAAACCCGCCGGCTTATCGATGACTAAAAGATCATCATCCTCATAGACAACAACCAATGGAATGGGCTCGCCTGCAGGTTCCGCCGGAACCGCTTCGGGCAATGCAATGGTGACAAGGGATCCGGCACTCACCTTAGTACCCGGATCAGTAATCGTCGCAGCCCCCAGCTGCACATGACCATCGAGAATGAGGCTTTTAAGCCGCGTACGCGAATGCTCGGGCAGACGAAGGGCCAAAAAGCGATCAAGCCTCTCGCCAGCCTCTTTCTCGCCCACAACAAGCGCTCCGTCTTCGGAAACGATAAGCGGCTCGGCCTCCATCGGATCAGGAGCGGGTAATGGTGGATCTTCAACGAACATTCGATTTTTACGCATGAAAAGCCAAATAGCACAGTCCAAAGCAATCAAGCGACCCAAATCGTCGGCTGATTTCAATTCCTTCGGTCGTACCTTAACGGACAGATCACCGTTTGACGCACCGCGCTATCGAGCCTATACGACACCCCTCGGCCAAAAAGCGCTTAACGCTCCCATCGTCTAGTGGCCCAGGACGTCGCCCTCTCACGGCGAAAACAGGGGTTCGACTCCCCTTGGGAGCGCCAATGATTTCAATGGGTTAGCTGATTTAGTAGCGCTGATTTTCCTTT
>Ga0164296_1003210_pt1 | contig 15574 bp, 15 predicted proteins | sample GEODES057metaG_FD_113533 | JGI IMG/M metagenome (GOLD analysis project Ga0164296, IMG submission 113533) | Dystrophic lake water microbial communities from Trout Bog Lake, Wisconsin, USA - GEODES057 metaG | ecosystem: Environmental > Aquatic > Freshwater > Lake | place: USA: Trout Bog Lake... | reverse complement strand
GTTCAGGCCGGGGCGCTGAGTGTGTCGGGGCTGGTTTCCGGCCTGCTCGCCTACCGGCGGCGGCCGTAGCGGTCGGCGAGCTTGTCCTGCGCGGTGGGGGTCGGCCTGGTGGTGGTCTTGGGCGCGGTGGTGGTCTCGGGCGTGGTGATTGCGGTGGTTGCGCGCCGTTTCTCCGCGCGACGGACCGTGATCTCCGAATACGCGAAGTAGCCGAGTCCGATCGGCGCGAGGACGCCGAACGCGATCCACTGGATGCCGTAGGACAGGAACGGTCCGGCGTCGAGTTGCGGCACGCTCAGGACGCCGAGTCCGCCGGGCTGTTGCTCCACCAGTTGCAGGTAGGGCGTCGCCAGTCGAACCTTGGTGAGTGCCGAGACCTCCGCGGTGTTGATCGAGTAGATCTGCTGCACCCCGTCGGCGACGAACGGGTCCTTGCCCGGGATGACGGGCTCGGAGTCGCGCAGCCGCGCGGTGACCGTCACCGGTTCCCGTGGAGGGCGGGGGATCGCCGGCACCTGCGATCCCTGCGGCGGGCGCACATAGCCACGGTCGACCAGCACCGTGGGTCCATCGTCGACCACGAACGGCACCAGCACCTCGAACGCCGGATCGGAGTCGATCACCCGCAGCCTGGCCAGCACCTGGATGTCCGCGAGATAGTGCCCGGTGGCCGTGACGCGACGCCATTGCTTCCCCGCAATCGGCGAATCCTGCTGCGGTAAAAGTGTTTTCAGCGGGACGGGGGCGGTGTTGAGCGAGTACTCGATTTGGCTGTTCTCCCGCGACGTCCGGTAGTGCTTGCCCAACTGCCAGGGCGCGAGCACCATGAAGCACAGGTAAGTGAAGGCGACGACCACCAGCGCGAGAGCGATCCAGCCCGGTCGCAGCAGGAACGCCAGGTGCCGCAGCACGGTGCGCATCAGTCGCTCCCGGCCAGCCGCGCGTCGACCCAGTCATGCAGGCCGGGCAGGGCGGCCTCGATGACCGTGAACACCTCTTCGAAGTCCCGGACGTCGCCGTAGTAGGGGTCCTCCACGTCTGGGGCATGGGCGCCCGAGCGGGGGTCGAACGACCGCAACATCCGCACGCGGTCCTGGTCGACGCCCAAGTGGCGCAGCATCCGGAGATGGTTACCGGCCATCGCCACCACCATGTCGGCCGCCAGGTGGTCGTCGTCGACCTGCGCGGCGCTGTGCCCGGTGGAGTAGCCGTGGCTGTGCAGGACCCGGGCCGCGCGCTCGTCGGCTTCCGAGCCGACATGCCAGTCGCCGGTCCCCGCGCTGCTCACCCGCACCACGTCGCCCAGGCCGCGCCGATGCAGCTGGTCGGCGAACATCTTCTCGGCCATCACCGACCGGCAGATGTTGCCGGTGCAGACGAACGTCACGTGCAGCGTGGGGTCAGACACCCAGGGCCCTCCGCAGCTGGTTCATGGTCGTGACGTGTGTGACATCGGTCGCGGCGTCGAGTCCGTCGGTGAAGTCGTCGTCACGACCGTAACCCCAGCCGACCACCACGGTGTCGATGCCGTGGGCGGCCGCGCCGTGGACGTCGTGGCTGCGGTCGCCGACCATCAGCACCCGCGCAGGCAGCGGCGCCAGTTGATCCAGGGCGTGGGCCAGCACCTCGGCCTTGGTGTGGCGGGATCCGTCCGGGGCTGCGCCGGCGATCACCTCGAAGTGCTGGTCCAGCTCGAAATGAGCGAGGATGCGCGCCGCGGTGGGCTCCAGCTTGGAGGTGGCCACCGCCAGCCGTACGCCGGCAGCGCGCAGATCCGCGAGCAGCGGCCGGATGCCGTCGTACGGGGTGTTTATCGCCCATCCGCGGCTGGCGTAGTCGGCTCTGAAGGCCGCGATCGCTGCGTCGGTGTCTTCGCCGAGACCCAGCGACCGGAAGGTGTCGTCCATCGGCGGCCCAACGATGCGCGCCGCCACGTCGTCATCCTCGGGTGGCGGGGCTCCGACGTGGTCGAGGGCGTGCAGGAAGCTGGCGACGATCCCTTCCGCGGAGTCCGTAAGGGTGCCGTCGAGGTCGAAGATCACTAACTGTGGCTGCACGTCCTCATTATCGCGTTGACTCTGCGTGCATGGCGACGAAGTGCGAGTAAGGACCACCACCAGCGCAGAGTCAAGGGCAACTAAGGTGACACAGGTGGCGAGTCCGGCGGTGCGGTATCACGGCGATCAGGATGTCGCGCCCGGAATGCTCGACTTCGCCGTCAACATCAGGGCGCCGCGGCCGCCGGAATGGTTGATCCGGACGCTTGCGGCGAAACTCCCGGACCTGGCCCGCTACCCGAGTGCGGCGGACACCCGGCAGGCGCAGGACGCCGTCGCCCGCCGGCACGGGCGCGCCCGCGACGAGGTGCTCCCGCTGGCCGGGGCGGCCGAGGGTTTCGCGTTACTGGCCAACCTGCGTCCGGCGAAGGCGGCGATCATCGCGCCGTCGTTCACCGAACCCGCCATCGCGTTGAGCGCCGCCGGGGTGCCGACGCACCACGTGGTGCTCGAGCCGCCGTTCCGTCTCGGGGGCGGCTGTCGTGACGAGGGCGCAGTGCCGGAGGACGCCGACCTGGTGGTCGTCGGCAACCCTACGAACCCGACGGCGGTGCTGCACACCCGCGAGGAGATCCTGGCGCTGCGCCGGCCCGGGCGGATCCTGGTGGTCGACGAGGCATTCGCCGATTCGGTGCCCGGTGAACCCGAGTCGCTGGCCGGCGAGTCGCTGCCCGACGTGCTGGTGCTGCGCAGCCTGACCAAGACGTGGGCCCTGGCGGGCCTGCGGGTGGGCTACGCCCTGGGTTCCCCGGATCTGTTGGCGCGGTTGACCTCTCAGCGTGCGCACTGGCCGCTGGGGACCCTGCAACTGACGGCCATCGACGTGTGTTGCGGGGTGCAGGCGGTCGACGCGATGGCGGCCGAGGCGGTGGCGATCGCGGCACTGCGCGGTGAGATGGCCGCCGGGCTGGCCGCCGCGGGCGCCGAGGTGGTCGACGGCCGCGCACCCTTTGTGTTGTTCCGCCGGCCCGACGCCCCCGCGCTACGAAATATGCTGAGGGATAACGGCATTGCGATTCGCCGCTGTGATACGTTCGTCGGCCTGGACGATCGGTATCTGCGGGCTGCGGTGCGCCCGGAATGGCCGCTGCTCGCGGCTGCCATCAACGATGGACGTTGCCGATGAGTGTGCGCCTGGCCGACGTGATCGCGGTGCTGGACGATGCCTATCCGCCGCGCCTGGCCCAGTCCTGGGACTCGGTAGGCCTGGTGTGTGGCGACCCGGACGACGAGGTCTCCTCGGTGACTGTCGCTGTCGATGCGACGTCTGCAGTGGTCGATGAGGTTCCCGCGGGCGGTCTGCTGTTGGCCCATCATCCGCTGCTGCTGCGGGGAGTGGACACGGTAGCCGCCAGCACGCCCAAGGGCTCGCTCGTGCACCGGCTGATCCGGACCGGGCGGTCGCTGTTCACCGCGCACACCAATGCCGACTCGGCCGCGCCGGGTGTCTCCGACGCGCTGGCCGAGGCTCTCGGGCTCACCGTGGATGCGGTGCTCGAGCCGCGATCGGTCGCATCCGACTACGACAAGTGGGTCGTCTACGTCCCGAAGGACAGCGCTGAAGCCGTGCGGACGGCCGTGTTCGACGCCGGCGCCGGCCACATCGGCGACTACTCACACTGCAGCTGGAGCGTGAGCGGGATCGGGCAATTCCTGCCACACGACGGCGCCTCCCCGGCGATCGGCAATGTCGGCAGCGTCGAACGGGTCGAGGAAGACCGGTTCGAGGTCATCGCACCGGCGCGGCTGCGCGCCGCCGTGCTGGCGGCCATGCGGGCCGCCCATCCGTACGAAGAGCCCGCGTTCGATATCTTCGCGATGGTTCCCCCGCCCGGTGACACCGGGCTGGGCCGCGTCGGGACGCTGGCCCGCCCGGAACCGTTGAGCACCTTCGTCTCCCGCGTCGCTGCGGCACTACCCCAGACATCGTGGGGCGTGCGTGCGGCGGGCGACCCCGACACGATGATCTCTCGGGTGGCGGTGTGCGGCGGCGCCGGTGACTCTCTGCTGGCCGCGGCGGCCGGCGCCGGCGCTCAGGTCTACCTCACCGCAGACCTGCGCCACCATCCCGCCGACGAACACCGCCGGGCCTCGACGGTGGCACTGGTCGACGTCGCGCACTGGGCGAGCGAATTCCCCTGGTGCGAACAGGCTGCCGGGCTGCTGCGCAGCCGCTTCGGCGTGGCGTTACCCGTCAGCGTGTGTAGCATCTGCACCGACCCCTGGAACATGGGTGCGGACAAATCGGGAGGCTGTTCATGAAAGCCGAAGTGGCGCAGCAACGGTCACTTCTCGCGTTGTCGGAGCTGGATGCCGAGCTGTCCCGTCTCGAGCACCGGTCGTCCCATCTCCCGGAGCGGGCGGCCTATGAGGGGCTCCGGGCCGAGCAGGCGGCTTCCAGTGACCGGCTGTCCGCGTTACGCATCACGCTGGAGGATCTGGACGCGCAAGTGGCGAAAGCCGAGGCGGATATCGAGGCGGTGCGTCAGCGCGAAGAGCGCGACCGTTCCCTGCTGCAGTCGGGGGCGACCGACGCCAAACAGCTACCGGATCTGCAGCGCGAACTCGATACCCTCACCCGCCGCCAGGGTGTCCTGGAAGATTCGCTGCTGGAGGTCATGCAACGCCGCGAGGAGGTGCAGGCCGGTGTCGCGGCCGAGCAGGCCACCATCGACGGCCTGGACGCCGACCTCGTCTCCGCCCGGCAGGCCATGGATGACGCGCTGACCGAGATCGACCAGACACGCCAGCGTCATTCGCCGCGACGCGACGCCCTGATTGCCGAGTTGGACCCTGCCCTGGTGGACCTCTATGAGCGACAGCGCGCCAGGGGAGGCCCGGGCGCGGCACCGTTACAGGGGGCCAAGTGCGGTGCCTGCCGATTGGAGATCGACCGCGGTGAACTGGCCCGCATCTCCGCAGCAGCCGACGACGAGCTGGTGCGCTGCTCGGAGTGCAACGCAATCCTGTTGCGGGTCCGGGGATCCGGCCAGTGAAGGTCGTCATCGAAGCCGACGGCGGTTCGCGTGGCAACCCCGGCCCGGCCGGATACGGTGCGGTGGTGCTCAGCGCGGACCGCGCGACCGTGCTCGCCGAAGCTAAGGAAGCGATCGGGCGGGCGACGAACAATGTCGCCGAATACCGCGGACTGATAGCGGGTTTGGACGACGCCCTCAGGCTCGGAGCGACCGAGGCGGCGGTGTTCCTGGACTCCAAGCTGCTCGTCGAGCAGATGGCCGGGCGGTGGAAGGTCAAGCACCCCGACCTGGTCGAGTTGCACGCCCGCGCGCGCGGGCTGGCCGCACAATTGGACCACGTGACCTACGCGTGGATTCCGCGGGAACGCAACTCCCACGCCGACCGACTGGCCAACGAGGCGATGGACGCGGCGGCCGGCGATCCGCCGCGCAAAGCCGCCAAACCCCGCACAACCATCGCCGAGCAGGCCAACACGGGGACCGGCTGGACCGGCGTGCGGGGAACGCCGACCCGGTTTCTGTTGCTGCGCCACGGGCAGACCGACATGTCGGCGCAGCGCCGCTATTCGGGCCGCGGCAATCCCGCGCTGACCGACACGGGCCGGCTTCAGGCCAGGGCAGCGGCACGATATCTCGCCGAGCGCGGCGGCATCGCGGCCGTCATCTCGTCACCGCTGCAACGCGCCTACGACACCGCGGCAGCGGCCGCCAAGGCGCTGCGCCTCGACGTCGCCGTCGACGACGGCTTGATCGAAACCGACTTCGGCGCCTGGGACGGCCTGACCTTCAGCGAGGCCGCAGCCCGCGACCCGGAGCTGCACCGTCGCTGGCTCAGCGACGCCGGCGCCACGCCCCCCGGCGGGGAGAGCTTCGACGATGTCCTCGACCGGGTGATCGCGGCGCGCGAGCGGATCATCGCCGAACACCAGGGTTCGACGGTGCTGGTGGTTTCCCACGTCACACCGATCAAGATGTTGCTGCGGCTCGCCCTGGACGCCGGCCCGGGCATCCAGTACCGGTTGCACCTGGACCTCGCGTCGCTGAGCATCGCCGAGTTCTACTCCGACGGGGCGGCCTCGGTGCGGCTGGTCAACCAGACGTCCTACCTGTAGCGCTCCGTCAACTCAGGTGAGCCGGCGGACTTATTGGTACCGGCGGACGTTGTGGATCGGTGCGTTGCTGATGGGGACCACGGCAACCGGAACGCCATAGGTCGAGGCGTGGACCATCTTGCCTTTGCCGACGTACAGCCCGACGTGCGATGCGTCTGAGTAGTAGGTGATCACATCGCCGGGCTGCATCTGGTTCAGCGGTACCGGCTGCCCACCAGCTGCCAGTTGTTGGCTGGAGTGCGGGAGGGTCACCCCGGCCTGTTTGAACGACCACACCACCAGGCCGGAGCAGTCGAAGGCGTTGGGTCCCGCGGCGGCCCAGACGTAGGGATCGCCCAGCCGGGTGAGCGCTGCCTTCACGGCGATCGGTCCCGCAGTGCTGGCGGGGCTCGGGGGCAGGACGCGCAGGAGGGGATGCTCGGCGGCCACCACCTGTGGCGCCCCGCGCAGGGGTTCGCGGGGGTCGACGCGGGGGTCGACGGTGAAGAAGGCCACCGCTGCGGAAACGACCAGGGCCGTTGCGGCCCTCAATACCAGGTATCGGGGACGTGCCGTCCGGTATCGAGGACGCGCCATTCTGGCCTCCGGTCATGAATCTCGGCGGGTATACGCGGCTGTTACTTGACCGTGATGTCGGTTGATCTGATGCTGGCGTTACACACACGCCCATCTCGGCATTGCCGGGGCCGGGTATCGCCCCCGGCGGGCGGGTGAGCAGGATATCCGCATGACGACGATGAGAGAGTCGGCCCGATGAGGGCCGTGGTGCTGCGAGAAGCCGGGCAGCCGACGACGGTGGAAGACCTCACGCTGCGGCCCCTGGGCAGGCACGAGGTCCGGGTGAAGCTGCGCGCCAGCGGCGTGTGCCACAGCGACCTGTCACTGCGCAACGGGGCCATCCCGACGCGGGTGCCCTCTACGCTCGGCCATGAAGGCGCCGGCGTTGTCGCGGAGGTGGGCGACGACGTGACCTCCGTCAGCCCCGGCGACCACGTCGTGCTGACGTGGAACGTGCCCTGCCGGTCGTGCGCGCACTGCCTGCGCGGCGAGGCTCACCTGTGTCTGCACGGCTACGACCACGCCTATGGCGACCCGTACGCCGAGAGCGCCACCGGCCCGGTGTGGCCCTCGATGGGTGCCGCGTCGTTCGCCGAAGAGACGCTCTTGCCGGCCGCGGCGGTGGTGCCGATCGACAAGGCCGTCCCGTTCGACCACGCCGCCCTGCTGGGCTGCGGCGTCGCCACCGGCGTCGGCGCCGTCATGAACACGGCGGCCGTCCGCCCCGGCGACACCGTCCTCGTACTCGGCTGCGGCGGAGTGGGTTTGGCCGCGATCCAGGGCGCCCGCCTGGCCGGTGCGGCGCGGATCATCGCCGCGGACCGAGTGGCCGCGCAGCTTCCGGCCGCGATCGCCAACGGGGCCACCGACACGGTCGACGCGAGCGAGGCCGACGTCGCCGCCGCCGTGCGCGACCTCACCGGCGGCACCGGGGTCGACCACGGGATCGAGGTCGTCGGCAAGTCCGACACCATGCGTGCGGCGTACGACGCCACCCGCCGGGGCGGACGGGTCACCCTGGTGGGTTCCGCGGCTGTTGCCGACTCGGTGAGCTTTCCGGCGCTGATGCTGATGACCGAGGGCAAGCGGATCCAGGGCAGCGTCTACGGGGCCAGCAACCCGCCGCGCGACATCCCGGTGCTCGCCGACCTGGCCCAGCGCGGCAGGCTCGACCTCGAAGCGCTGGTGACGCGGCGGATCGGCATCGACGACGTGGAGGCCGCATTCACCGACATGACGGCCGGGCGGGGTGCGCGCAGCGTCGTGCTCTTCGCCTGAACGCCCTCCGCGACCAGCGCGCCTAGAGCGACAGCGTGATCGCCCCTTCCGGGCAGTTCTGCTCACCGATGCTGGCCGCAGCCTCGAGTTCCCCCGAGACCTCGACGACCAGCACGGTGCAGTGGCCGAGGTCGTCGGGCTCGAAGACCTCGGGCGCCAGCGAGTAGCAGCGCCCGTGGCCGGTGCACAGCCCGGTGTCGACCGAGACGCGCGTCATGACGGCGGGAACACCAGGGGGAGTTCCTCCACCGACCGCAGCGCGGCGGTGAAGGCCAGCTGGACGCCGGGCTTGATCTCGTATTCCGGTATCCGCCGGTGGAATTCGCGCATCGCCACCCTCAGCTCCATGCGGGCGAGGTGGGATCCGAGGCACCGGTGCGGGCCCCCACCGAACGCGCGGTGCCGGTTCGGGTTGCGGCGGAAGTCCACCAGTTCCGGGTCGGGGAACTCCGCTGGGTCGGTGTTGGCCGCGCCGAGGAGCGGGCTGACGCGCTCGCCCTTGTTGATGGGGCACCCGCCGACCTCGATGTCCTGCATGGCCACGCGCGCCACGCCGGGAACCGGCGTCTCCCAGCGCAGCAGTTCCTCGATCGCGCTCGGCAGGATGTCGGGCTCGGCCACGAGCTGCCGACGGTGCTCGGGATGACGGGCCAGGTAGACGAAGAAGCAGTCGAGCGAGTCGGTCACCGTGTCGAGACCCGCGATGAGGAACAAAAAGCAGATGTCGAGCAGTTCCTCCCTCGACAGCGGCCTGCCGTCGTGCTCGGGCGTCTTGTCCACCCGGGAATCGATCATCGCCGTCAGCACGTCGTCGCGGGGTGAGGCGATGTGCTCGTCGATGGCGCGGTCGAAGTAGGCGTAGATCTCGTTCGCCACGCCGGAGGATGCCTCGTGGCGGCCGTCGTAGTTTGTCGCGCCCTCGGGGCGGATCACGCCGTCTTTCCACTCCAGGAACTTGTCGAGGTCGATCACCGGCAGGCCGAGTAACTGCAGGAACACCGTGCACGGCAACGGGACCGCGAACTCGGCGTGGAAGTCGCATTCGCCCCGGCCGGCGAAGCGGTCGATCATCTCGTTCACCAGAGCGGTGACCTGGGGTTCGCGGCGGGCCATCTCACGAGGGGTGAACAGCGGGTCGAGGATCCGGCGGTACTTGGCGTGCTCGGGTGGGTCGACCTGCAGCGGGATCATCGGCCGGATGTTGCCCAAGTCGACCGCGTCCATGTTCGACGAGAACACCTCGGTGCGCTTGAGGGCCATCTCGATGTCGGCGAGCCGGCTCAGAACCACCACCTGCGGGGTCCGCAGCACGGGGGTCGATTCGCGCATCGCCTTGTACATGGGTTGCGGTTCGGCGAGACCGGTCATTGCCTGGTCGACGAAGCCGTCGGATTCTGTCATGGGGTCATGCTGACATCCACATCACAGTTGGGCAATGACCGGGGCGTGTAGCGTTGTTGCTTGCGGACGAGTTGGCCGGGCGGCCGCGGGCCGCCGCGAGGCGGTTCGAGGAAAGTCCGGACTTCGCAGAGCAGGGTGATTGTTAACGGCAATCCGAGGTGACTCGCGGGACAGTGCCACAGAAAACAAACCGCCACCCTCGCGGTGGTAAGGGTGAAACGGTGCGGTAAGAGCGCACCAGCATCTCGGGTGACCGGGATGGCTAGGCAAACCCCACCCGAAGCAAGGCCAAGAGGGCCGCACCACGGTGCGGCTGCGCAGGCGTTCGAGGGCTGCTCGCCCGAGCCTGCGGGTAGGCCGCTCGAGGCACCCGGCGACGGTGTGTCCAGATGGATGGTCGCCGCCCCGTCGCATGCCGGCGGGGAACAGAATCCGGCTTATAGGCCAACTCGCCCGCCCCTATAAAGCACCGTAATTATGTTTGGCAGCAGAAAATTTCGGGGGCTATCGAGGTGCTATCGAGGTGCTATCGAGGGGAAGAGTCACTGGTGGCGATACCCAGTTCGAGTGCCTGCGCGCCGTTTAACCAGATCATGTCGTAGGTGAGGTTGCTTTCGTCGGTGCGGTAAACCCAGTCATAACCAGCCGGCGGCAGCATCTCCTTGAGGTACGGCGCGATCACGCCGCGATAAAAACCGTCCGATGCGTTGAAGTCCCCATCGTCATTGGGGTGGTGATAACCCAACCCCGTGTGCTGCTGCGGGTTTTTGCCAGTGTGGATGTACCCGGCATGAGAATAAATCCGCTGCGATCCGCCGGCGAAAACACGGTTGCATGCACTTGAGCACTGGTCGCTGCGCCCATCAACCCAGGTGGTGATGGCATGGTCGCGCAGGTAGTGCCCGATTTTGACTGCCTCAAGGCCAAGTCCGCCCGTCATGTTCAGCCGCACGATTGCGGAGGGCGCGCCCGCAGTCGACATGTAGTGGATAAATTTTTCTCCATCATCGGCACACAGGCTGCCGCTCAGCTCAACGTCGCGATCGTGCGTAGTCATCTGCAGCCCCGGCCCTGTGCACCGGGGCTCAGTTGTCGTGCTCGACACGGCTTTCGGCCCCGACCCGCACCCGGTCAGCATCACGCTCACGACAAGGGTTGCGACAGCTGCCAATCGGGCCGTCGCTCCGGTCACCTGCCCGCTTTGCGCACGGCGTCGGCCAGCTTGCCCAGCGCGTCCTCGAGTTGCAGACGGCACCGCTCGGCCAGATCGGATTCCTGTTGGTAGAGCAGGCCGTAGGTGAAGGTGTCCTCCCCGGCGGCATGGGCGGCCCGCGCCTCGTGAACCAGGTGCTCGCGGCTGACGACGCTGTCCTGGTGGTCGCCGAGCAGCGTCTGGATGACCTTCGCCTGTTCGGACACCTTTCCTGCGGCAGTCGCCGCCGCGGTGTAGCGAAGTCGCTTGGCGCGCTTGCGGATCAGGTGCAGCGCATCGTCGTTCTCCTGCTCGGCCCTCGCGGCCTTGGCGGCCTTGCGGACCTTGCGGTAGGCGGAGTCGATGGTCACCGGAGCCCGCTCCTCGCCGGCCACAGTGGCCGGTTCCAGGGCCACGATCGCATCGAGGGTGTCGAGCATGCGGAAGTACCGCTGCGACCGCATGGCGGCCAGGGATCGGCGCAGGCCGGTCTGGTAGCGCGCTCGGGCGCCATCGACGAGGCGCTCGCGCACGGGTCCGCGGAGCAAATCCGGTTCCAGCTGGTCCAGTGCGGCGCTGTAACGCTGCGCGAGAACCTCGGCGTCGCGTGCGACGCCCAGGACGGCGGCGAGCTCGCGCAGCTCGTCGAGAATCCAGGTGTCCTCGGGCACCCCGAACGATTCCTGGTAGTCGCGCAGCAGGCTGCGGATCTTGCGGGTGGTCACCCGCATCTGGTGGACGGAGTCGGCGGCGTCGGCGCGCACGGCCCGGTCCCACACCTGCAATTGGCCGATCTGCTCGACCAGCGCGCGCCGCAGCGGCTCCTCGGGCGCCAAGGCGGCCGGCGGTTGCGCCGCCGCGCCGAGCACCCGCGCCAGCTTCGAGCCGTGACCGGCGGGCACGGCTCCCGCGTCGAACAGCCGACCGCTCAGCCGGTTCAACAGCTCGGCGTCGGCGTCGCCGCCCGTCGCGGCGTTTTCCGAGAGCTCCAGCTCCCATTCGCGCCATTCCTGTTGTTCGGGAGCGCCGTCGGGGCCCACGGAACCGACCGACCAGGCGATGACGTGGTCGTTGCTGAACTCCGCCAGCGCCGCGCCGTCGGCGCCGTACAGCACGCGGCTCTCGCGCTCGGTAGTGATGCGGGCGACGGGTGCGAGTGGGCGGTCGCGCACGATGGCGAGCACGACGTCGCGCAGATCGGCCGGCACGGTGTCGGCGGGCGCTGCGTCGGGGGTGTCCAGCGGCGCCCGGATCTCGGTCCGGGCGTCGGGACCGCTCGGCAGCTTCAGGTGCCAGCCCGCGTCATGGCCCCCGGTCCGCCGCCGCAGCGTGACCCTGTTGCGCGCCAGATCGTGCGCCGGGGTGTCGAAGTAGGTCGCATCCAGAGACTGCGTCGGCAATGTCTGCACGCGCGCCACCGCGGCGATCCCCTCGAACGACGGCGACACCGTGGACTCGAGGACGTCGAACTTGCGCTCGACCTCGAGATGCCGCGAGGGTTTCGGCGCTTTCTTCAGCATGCGTGGATCAGAAGCAGTGCTCGTCGGCGGGGAAGGATCCGGTGGCCACCTCGTCAGCGTACTGCCGCGCCGCGCGCCCCAATTCGGCACCGATCTCTGCGAAGCGCTTGACGAATCGCGGGGGCCGGCCGTCGTTCATGCCGGCCATGTCCTGCCAGACCAGGACCTGGGCGTCGCAGTTGGGCCCGGCCCCGATCCCGATGGTCGGGATGGTGAGCTTGCCGGTGATCTGGGTGGCCAGTTCGGCCGGCACCATCTCCATCACGACGCCGAACGCTCCGGCTTCCGCGACGGCGATCGCGTCGGCGATGGTCTGCTCGGCGGCGTCGCCGCGGCCCTGCACCCGGAACCCGCCCAGGTTGTTCACGCTCTGCGGCGTGAACCCGATGTGTGCCATCACCGGGATGCCGGCCGCGCTCAGGTGCGCGATCTGCTCGGCGACCCGCTCGCCGCCCTCGAGCTTGACGGCGTGCGCGCCGCCCTCCTTCATGAAGCGGGTGGCCGCCGCGAACGCCGCGGACGGTCCGCCCTCGTAGCTGCCGAACGGCAGGTCGGCGACCACCATCGCGCGGCGGGCCCCCCGGGCCACGCCCCGGACCAGGGAAATCAACTCGTCGACCGACACCGGCAGGGTGGTGTCGTAGCCGTAGACGACGTTGGCCGCCGAGTCGCCGACCAACAACACCGGGATGCCGGCCTCGTCGAAAATCCGGGCGGTCGAGAAGTCGTAGGCCGTGAGCATGGCCCACTTGTGGCCCTCGGCCTTCATTCGCTGCAAGTGGTGCGTGCGGATTCTGGCGGGCGGTGCGCTGGCGGGCGCGCCCGACCCATAGACGTTTTGTTCAGACATGGCTGTCCTCAGGTGCGATCGGATCGATCCTCGTGGCCCTTGTGGTTTTCACTGCTGGCAGGGTCCCCGGGTTCGCGTGACGGCCTTATTGTGCCACTCTCGGCTTGCAGGTGCACGGCGGTCCGGATGTGATGCGGGCCATGCGGACGGCCGGTCGGCTGCGGCGCTCATGAGAATCTCAGGTCATCTCTGGCAGCATGGTTGACCATGGGGTCCAATCGCCGCGTCTCCGTCGCGCGCACGCTGCTGGTCTGGACGGCGATTGCTGCCGTGACCCTGGTCTTTGCCGGCTGCGTCCGCGTGGTCGGGGGGCGCGCGGTGATTGCGGGGCCCCGGCTGGGCCAGCCGATCGAGTGGATTCCGTGCCGCACGTCGAATCCCAAGGCCAAGATCCCCAAGGGCGCGATGTGCGGCAGGCTGGCCGTCCCCGTCGATTACGACCACCTCGACGGCGATGTGGCCTCGCTGCCGTTGATCAAGTTCCCCGCGACCGGAGACAAGATCGGCTCGCTGGTGATCAACCCCGGCGGGCCGGGGGAGTCCGGCATCGACGCGGCCCTGGGCGTCGTGCAGACGTTGCCCAAACGGGTCCGCGAACGTTTCGACCTGGTCGGCTTCGACCCCCGCGGGGTCGGGATGTCGCGGCCGGCCATCTGGTGCAACTCCGACGCCGACAACGACAGGCTGCGCACCGAACCCGACGTCGACTACAGCCCGTCCGGGGTGGCCCATATCGAGGAGGAGACCAAGCAGTTCGTCGGACGCTGCGTCGACAGAATGGGCAAGAGCTTCCTGGCCAACGTCGGTACCGTCAACGTCGCAAGGGACTTAGACGGGATCCGCGCGGCGCTGGGCGACGACAAGCTGACCTACCTCGGCTACTCCTACGGCACCCGGATCGGCTCGGCCTACGCCGAGGCCTACCCGACCAAGGTGCGGGCGATGATCCTCGACGGCGCCGTCGACCCCAACGAAGACCCCATCGAGTCGGATCTGCTGCAGGCCAAGGGTTTCCAGGGCGCGTTCAACGACTACGCCGCAGACTGCGCCAAGCAGCGCGGGTGCCCGCTGGGCACCGACCCGGCCAAAGCCGTCGACGTCTACCACAGCCTGGTCAACCCGCTGGTCGACCCGAACAACCCGATGATCGGCAAGCCGGCACCCACCAAGGATCCACGCGGACTCAGCTACAGCGACGCCATCGTCGGGACCATCATGGCCCTCTACTCGCCGACGTTGTGGCGCCACCTCACCGACGGCCTGACCGAGCTGACCCACCACCACGGCGACACGATGCTGGTCCTGGCGGACATGTACATGCGCCGCGACGCGCGCGGCCACTACAGCAACGCCACCGACGCCCGCGTTGCGATCAACTGCGTCGACCAGCCGCCGGTCACCGACCGCGCCAAGGTGGTCGACGAGGATCGCCGATCCCGCGAGATCGCCCCGTTCATGAGTTACGGGTCGTTCACCGGTAACGCCCCGCTGGGTACCTGCGCGTTCTGGCCGGTGCCGCCGACGAGCACCCCGCACACCATCTCGGCTCCCGGCCTGGCGGCGACGGTGGTGGTGTCCACCACCCATGACCCGGCGACCCCATATAAGGCGGGCGTCGATCTGGCCAATGAATTGCGCGGCTCGCTGCTCACCTTCGACGGCACCCAGCACACGGTCGTCTTCCAAGGTGACAACTGCGTCGACGACTACATCACGACGTACCTGATCGGGGGCTCCACGCCGCCGAGTGGTGCGAAGTGCTGACACGCGGGATCTCGCGGCGCCGAACGTGCACTGAGTGCGAAAAATCCGCGTTTTCATCGCACTGAGTACACGCTCGGCGCGCCCGGATACGAGACCAAGCCGTGACCGTTTCGCGCTGCCCGGGTTACCCCGGGCTGCGACGATCTAGACCCATGTCGCGCCTGAAATCGTTGAGTTCGGCGCTGCTGTCACTGGTTTCCTCGGGGGTACTGGTCGCCGGGCACGCGTGGGCGTCGCCCGAGCCAGGTCCCGACGAGACCCCGGCGCCGGCCCCGCCCTGGGCCCTCGTGCCTGGGCTGAGCTGGGGCGGCTGCGGCCAGTTCCTGGGCAAATCCAGCGACGTCCCCGCCGCCGCGCGGTGCGCGAACGTGCCGGTTCCGGTGGACTACGACGCTCCCAGCGCAGGGCAGGCGAAACTCGCGGTCATCCGCGTGCCGGCGACCGGGCAGCGAATCGGGTCGCTGCTGGTCAATCCGGGCGGGCCCGGGGGATCGGCGGTCGACATGGTCGCCGGGATGGCGTCGGAACTGGATGGTTCGCCCATCAGGCGCAACTTCGACCTCGTGGGCTTCGACCCGCGTGGGGTCGGCCACTCCACCCCGGCGGTGCGGTGCCGCACCGATGCCGAGGCCGACGCGTTCCGGCGCGAACCCATGGTCGACTACAGCCCGGCCGGCGTGGCGCACATCGAACAGCTCTACCGGCAGTTCGCCCAGCAGTGCGTCAGCCGGATGGGTACGGCCTTCCTGGCCAACGTCGGAACCGCATCCGTCGCGCGGGACATGGACATGGTCCGCCGGGCACTCGGCGAAAACCAGATCAACTACCTCGGTTTCAGCTACGGCACCGAGTTGGGTTCCGCCT
>Ga0164296_1003209_pt1 | contig 15574 bp, 20 predicted proteins | sample GEODES057metaG_FD_113533 | JGI IMG/M metagenome (GOLD analysis project Ga0164296, IMG submission 113533) | Dystrophic lake water microbial communities from Trout Bog Lake, Wisconsin, USA - GEODES057 metaG | ecosystem: Environmental > Aquatic > Freshwater > Lake | place: USA: Trout Bog Lake... | reverse complement strand
CACAGAGTCCATTCAGCCCCAGCTTCAACAAAGGCAGCCAATTGCAGGTGGATGGCAAATGATCGACTATCCTTACCCGGTATACCCTGATCCAGCATGTCCTGAGCAGGATCGTCCGAGACTTCCTTATGCACCTGTATAGAATTTGGCCTTAGGACCGAATGGCCGGCAGCTGGCCTGGTTGACCGATTCGCTACCGGTTAACCTAAAAGCGGCACGATCATTGACTGTGTGTGTTGTATCGTGTATAATTACATATTCAACCAGGAGAGCTCAATGACAAGTCGTGTGTTTACCACAGAACAAACTGCCAAACTAAACCAAATCATCAACGAAGGCATGCAGGTCACGCATGAAATCGAAACTTTGACCGAAGGTCTCAATGACACAGTCAAGGCCATAGCCGAAGAGCTGGAAATCAAACCAGCCATTCTCAAACGTGCTATCAAACTGGCACACAAGGCCGAGTTTGGCCGCGTACAGCAGGATCATGAAGTGCTGGAACAGATCTTGACCACGGTGGGCAAAACTCTCTAATCCAGATGGAAGCGTTTAGACACCAGCATCTGGTCTATGTGCCCATCACCAAGCATGCCAGTACCAGTTATCGACATCTGTTCCGAGATCAGTTGGGATGGCAACCCATGCAAACCGACGAAATTGATTGGACTGTAGATCATGTGTTTGGTCACCTGTTGCACCCGTATACTCGGCATTTGCAAGGCATCACAGAATGTGTGCAGAAATACAATCTTGTACATCTGGTCGACGATGAATGTTTTTTAACCCTGTTGGGTACCGCAGTGTTTGATCTGCATTCATACCCGCTGTCGGCAGGATTTGGTGACAGTCTTTACAAAATTGACTGGATCCTGCTGGATCACCATATATACGACAGTGACTATATCACACGGAATTTTTTACAACAGCACGGTATCATGATAGACACCATACCCAGGTTGAACACTGCTAGACCCAATGAAAAGGTATTGTTGGAAAAAATACAGACTGTCAGAGACAGCAAAGATCTTACCAACACGCTGACCTATTTTTACGAACAGGATGTGGTCTTGTATGATCGGGTGAATCGACACAGCAGATACCATGAGCTTGAAAATTTGCCGTGGTCTGAATGCAGTTGGTTGACCAACTATGTACCAATCAAGGTCGAAGTTGATCTGTAACATAGATCCTTACCTGGATCAAATCTGGCAAAAAAGCCAGTGCAGAAAACATGAATGGGCGATTTTGGGTACCCTCGAAAATCTCGTGAACACTCTTCCTGATAAAAGCAACACATATATCTGTTTGGTTGATGCAGTGCCCGAAAATGTTATTGTAAACTATCGTACCATAATCACTGATAATATCTTGAAGACCGATTCGGTCCAACTATGGCCAGAATTTTGGGGCACTTTCAGCTACGATCCAGAATATTCGGATCGTGCTCCACAAAAACTATTCAACTGTTTTATGCACCGGACCGGAGTCATGCGACAGACATGGTTCTACGAACTGATCCGACGAGAATTGTTGGATCTAGGATCAGTTTCATTCTTGTTAGATTATAGAGACAATGCTGGTTATACCAAAGGCTGGAGCACTGTAGAAGAAAAACAGGCTCTGTTCCAATGGATATTTGAAAAACTTGATGCAGAATTTCTGGCCGAGCACGAAAGCATACGATCGTTGGTACCTTATCGTAATTTCCACACTGATCTTGACCAGGCCGTCGTAGATTCAAAAATAAGCCTGGTACTAGAGACCTATTACGACAACTCGATGGCCATTGCATTCAGTGAAAAGGTATTTAGGGCTTTACAATTGCCTCGTCCTATGTTACTATATAGTGGTGTTGGTGCCATCAACGAGTTACGGAAAATAGGATTTGATCTTTACGATGACATAGTGGATCATGGCTACGACCTAATTGTGGACTCCAATCAAAGACAATTAGACATTTTATCCAGGCTAGAAAATTTTAAAAGTTTTAATTACACAGACAACACTCTTCGAGATTTTGAACAACGAGCTAACAAAAACAGAAACATCTTGAAAAATTTAAAACAAAATTGGCCTCATAAGCTCGACAAAATTGTTGCCAGCCTCAGAGATCACAACAACGGAGAATAGATTGAGTTACATTGATGCACTCTACGATCGCGAACACGATCGCATACACATAGTCGAGCGTCGCGATGGCGCAAGACACTATCGCGAATATCCGGCCAACTATATCCTGTACTATGACGATGCCAGAGGAAAATTCCAAAGCATTTTTGGCACACCGGTGTCGAGATTCAGCACCAGGAACAACAAAGAGTTCCGCAAAGAAGTAAAGTTGCAGTCGGGCAAACGCCTGTACGAAAGCGACATCAATCCCATATTCCGTTGCCTGGAAGAAAACTACAAGGGACAAGATGCTCCCCGGCTCAACGTGGCCTTTTTTGACATCGAAGTGGACTTTGATCCCGAGCGTGGATTCAGTCCACCAGCAGATCCATTCAATCCAATCACGGCCATCTCGGTCTATCTGGGCTGGTTGGAACAGCTGGTGACTCTGGTCATACCTCCACGTCACATGAGTGAGACCACTGCACAAGAAATAGCCAGTGAATTTGAAAACACCATCATATTCCGAGACGAAGCCGAAATGCTGAAAACCTTTCTGGATCTGATCGAAGATGCTGATGCACTGTCGGGCTGGAACAGTGAAGGGTTTGATATCCCGTACACAGTCAATCGAGTGACTCGTGTGCTCAGTCGAGACGATACCAGAAGGTTCTGTCTATGGGATCAGTATCCCAAGAAACGCACGTTTGAACGCTTTGGTGCCGAAAACGAGACCTATGACTTGATCGGTCGTGTACACATGGACTATATGCAACTGTATCGCAAGTACACCTATGAAGAGCGACACAGCTACAGCCTAGACGCCATTGCCGAACATGAATTGGGTGAAACTAAAACAGTGTTCGAAGGTACCCTGGATCAACTGTACAATCAAAATTTCCGTACCTTTATCGAGTACAACAGACAGGATACCATGATCCTGGCCAAGCTGGATCGCAAACTGAAGTTTTTGGATCTGGCCAACATCCTGGCACACGAAAACACAGTGTTGCTACAGACCACCATGGGTGCGGTGGCCTTGACCGAACAGGCCATCATCAACGAAGCACACGAGCGTGGCATGGTAGTGCCCAATCGCAAAGAAAGATACAGCGACGAAGACACACAGGCCGCAGGTGCCTATGTGGCCTATCCCAAAAAAGGCATACACGAATATGTGGGCTCCATAGACATCAACAGTCTATATCCCAGCGCGATACGAGCACTCAACATGGGTCCCGAAACCATCGTTGGGCAGTTGAGACCCATCATGACCGATCGCTATATTGCAGACAAGATCCGAAGCGGTAGCAGTTTTGCTGCTGCCTGGGAAGGACTGTTTGCCACATTGGAATATACCGCAGTCATGGAGATGCAGACTGGTACCGAAGTCACAGTGGACTGGGAGGACGGCGATGAAACTGTGCATAGTGCAGCCGAAGTCTGGCGGATCATATTCGACAGCAACCGGCCCTGGATGCTGACAGCCAATGGCACCATATTCACCTACGAACGCGAAGCCGTGATACCCGGCTTGCTCAAACGCTGGTATGCCGAGCGTAAAGACATGCAGAAAAAACTCAAAGAATGCGCCAATCAAGATGACGAAGAATACTGGGACAAACGACAACTGGTCAAAAAGATCAATCTCAACAGCCTGTACGGTGCTATTCTCAATCCTGGTTGTAGGTTTTTTGACAAGCGTATCGGTCAAAGTACTACTCTCACAGGGCGCAGCATTGCCAAACATATGGACGCCTATGTGAACGAATGTATCACAGGCCGATACGATCATGTGGGCGACGCCATCATCTACGGTGACACAGACTCGTGCTATTTTACAGCCTATCCGTTTCTCCGAGAAGATATCGAACAGGGTCGTATGACCTGGACCCGAGACCTGGCAGTACAGTTATACGATTCCATAGCCGAACAGGTCAACGACAGTTTTCCTGGTTTTATGGAAACTGCGTTCCATGTGCCCAGAGAGATGGGCACAGTGATACGTGGTGGTAGAGAAATCGTGGCATCAAAAGGTCTGTTCATCACCAAAAAACGCTATGCGGTCATGTACTACGACAAAGAAGGCCGGCGTGTGGACACCCACGGCAGTCCAGGCAAGGTCAAGGCCATGGGACTGGATCTCAAAAGATCCGACACACCTCGAGTGATCCAGGATTTCCTGAGCGAGATCCTGAACGATGTGCTGGTAGGTGCCACCCGCGAACAGATCGTGGAAAAGATCCGCGAGTTCAAATATGTGTTCCGCGATCGACCCGGATGGGAAAAAGGCAGTCCCAAGCGAGTCAACAACTTGACCAAGTACAGCAAAGAAGAAGAACGTCTGGGTCGGGCCAACATGCCTGGTCATGTGCGTGCGGCCTTGAACTGGAATGCCTTGAGAAAGATGAACGGTGACCGATACAGCCTGCAGATCGTGGATGGCATGAAAACCATCGTGTGCAAGCTCAAGGACAATCCGTTGGGTTGGACATCTATCGGCTACCCAACCGACGAATTGCACTTGCCCGAGTGGTTCCGAGAACTGCCATTCAATGATTCGGAGATGGAAGCCACCGTGGTAGATCAAAAGATCGACAACCTGTTGAGTGTGTTGGACTGGGATCTGGCCAGTGCTACCAATACCGACAATACCTTTGAGACCTTGTTTTCATGGAACTAGATTTTGTACAACTGGTGGCTTACCACAATCTGCTAGAGCATCAATCGTGCATGAACATGCGAAAAACATTATCACCGGGTCTGGACCATATCTTGCATACTGTGGAAAGGCATGCTGACTTTGCCAGTTTGGCACTGATTGAAAAACAACAGCAGATACAGACTGCTTTTGATCAGTTTGAACAAGAGCTGGATCGTATCAAGTGGCAGGTACGGGACAAGATTGCCCAGCAAGAAACAGTCTGGTACCAGCGTAGCTATCAACAGTATAAAGGTACCTTGCAGGATCGACTTTCACAACGTCCAGAATTCGTGCAGGAATATCGCAATCAACGCAGGTCAATCAGCGCAGAAATGGATCATGTGTTGCAGTCTCGTGTGATGCGATACGGTGATTGGCGTCATGCTGGCATGATCATACATCCGGGATCCGAACAATTCCTGGATCACCTGGTCGGGCTAGATCCTCTGTATCTTGTAGACGAAAGCCTGTATCTGTTGGAACCGGTGTTGGCACAACACACCGAAGTCTATCAACGCCGACTGCGTACCTATACCATTGAAGAAAATCTTGACCGATCAATCTTGAGCCAAATACCCAATGATCAATTTGCTTTCTGCTTGGTCTACAACTACTTCGAATTCCGACCGGTAGACATGATACGTCGGTATTTGGACGAGATCTGGCACAAGCTCAAACCCGGCGGAGTCTTGGCCATGACCTTCAACGATTGCAATCGAGTCAGTGCAGTACAGCTGGTAGATCGTAACTTTGCCTGTTACACTCCGGGTCGGGTCATACGAAATCTAGCACAGTTGCAGGGCTACGAGATTGAGTTTGAATGGTCAGATGAAGGACCCACGACCTGGTTGGAACTGAAACGACCGGGGACCTTGACCAGCTTGCGTGGTGGCCAGACTTTGGCCAAAATAGTTCCGTATTCAGTTGAAAATTCTAAATAAACCCTGTACAATACATATTCAAGGAGAACGACAATGAGAGATCACTTATTAGATTTGGTAGGACACACACATGACCTGGGTTGCATTGACCTGGTGCGTATCGCCGGCACAGCCGACAAGACCACGATCGAGGCCTTGGCCGAAGATCGCAGCGTGGTGTTGCAAGGTGAATATGCCACACCCGTGGCTGACTTCATGGGCACGTTTGGCATGCCCAATCTTGGCAAGCTCAAGATCATGCTGAACCTGCAAGAGTACAAAGAAAATGCTGTATTGACGCTGGGTAAAAATTCTGCAGGTGAGCCCGAGCATATCAGTTTCAAAAATGCCGCAGGTGATTTCAAGAACAACTACAGATTCATGGCCGCCGCACATGTGAATGCCAAGCTCAAGACCATTGAATTCAAAGGTGTGCCCTGGGTGATCGAGTTTACACCCACGGTGGTGGCCATACAGAGATTCAAGATGCAGGCGCAGGCCATGGCCGAGGAATTGAACTTTGATGTCAAGACCGAAGGCGGCGATTTGAAATTCTACTTTGGTGATCATTCGACCCATGCTGGCAATTTTGTGTTTGAATCCGGTGTGACTGGTGTTCTCAAAAGAACATGGTCATGGCCAATCAAGACCGTGATTTCAATTCTGGATTTGGCCGGAGACAAGACTTTCCGTATCAGTGACAGTGGTGCAGCCATGATAACTGTGGATTCAGGACTGGCTGTTTACAACTACATTTTGTTGGCACAAACCAAGTGATACAGGACGACTTAACCGCTAAACAACTTGGTAAGAACGGTCTCAGTGACATAGCTGTTTTCCTTCCGGCCATCTCGGGATTCTATGCCACGTTTGTGGGCAAGCAAAGAGATCCGGTAAACGGTCCTTATGTGGATCCAGCTCGTATGCCTGTGGGCATACCGGACATGGAACAGATGAACTGGTTGAACGACCAGAAAGCCCTGTTCCCCTACAAGTGGTCGTTATACTCGGGCGGTCATGCCAACTTGGATTTGAACAAGCAGGACTGGAGCGAAGACATGGTTCGCAATCGAGATCCCAATACCTTGTTGTTGGGAGACTCGGGCGGATTCCAGATTGCCAAAGGCTTGTGGGAAGGTGACTGGCGTGCCGGTTCTGGTTGTAAAAAAGCCGAAGCCAAGCGACGAGCGGTGTTGACCTGGCTGGACAGCGTCAGCAACTACTGTATGACCTTGGATATTCCGACCTGGGTCATACACGACAAGAAAGCATCAGACGCTTGCCAGATACGCAGCTTGCAAGAAGCCATTGACGCTACCAAGTTCAACAACGAATATTTCATGCGTCATCGCCGAGGCAAGGCCAATGGTGGTACCAAGATTTTGAATGTGTTGCAGGGCGACAATCATCCCAATGCCGACGACTGGTACGAGATCATGAAAGAATACTGTGATCCCATCAAATATCCCGACACACACTTTGATGGCTGGGCCATGGGCGGACAGAACATGTGTGATGTACACCTGATCCTGCGCAGATTGGTGGCCTTGAGACATGATGGCCTGTTACAGGAAGGTGTACATGATTGGATGCACTTCTTGGGCACTAGCAAACTGGAATGGGCAGTGTTGTTGACCGACATACAACGAGCAGTAAGAAAATATGTGAATCCGGCATTTACCATCAGTTTTGATTGCGCCAGCCCGTTCTTGGCCACGGCCAATGGACAGGTATATCATCATATCGATCTGCCGCACGAAGGCAAATGGTGTTACAGAATGAGTCCAATCGTGGATGACAAAAAATACAGCAACGACACCAGGCCGTTTGGTCCTGCTGTGGTAGCTGATGGCCTGATCAAGCACTTTGACGAAAGCCCGATCAGTCAGCAGTTGACCATGAAAGACGTGTGTATCTATGCACCGGGTGATCTCAACAAGATTGGCAAGGAAGGCAAGACGTCGTGGGACAGTTTCAGTTATGCGTTGTTGATGGGTCACAATGTGTGGATGCACATCGAAGCAGTACAACGTGCCAATCGCGAATACGATGCCGGAAATTATCCCTACATGATGCGGAACGAAAATGGCGGAAACGAAATGTTCCGCGATATCGTGGAAGCCATATTTGCCACACCAGACCGAGCCGAAGCCGAGGCCATAATCGAGTACTACGATCGTTACTGGATGGACATAATCGGTACCAGAGGATTCAAAGGCAAGAAGGCCAAGAGTGGACGTCCGTTGTTCAATCAACTGTTTACAGTGACCGACTCTGAGTCGGTTGACACTACAACAGATGACAGTGTACAATTAGATACAGCACTATTGGATCAACTGGAACAGGAACCAATCACATGAGCGATTACACAAATAGACTACGACATCTAGAAGAAGCACATCACACTTTGGACAAACGCATCGACGGCATGGAACGTACCGGCATTTTTGGTGATTTCAATCTAGAAGACATGAAAAAACAACGCCTGCTGTTGCGAGACCAGATTGTTGCCCTTAAACAACAACACCAGATCGACGACAAAAAACATGGATAGACCTGGACACAACAACATAAGTTTTTTTGTCGGAACCGAAGTAGAACACACACCGGCCCATGGACACAAGACCTTGTTTGTGGTGGGCACGCAAGACCCAGATGTCATATCAAAACGGTGTCGAGAAAACTGGTGTGAACACATCTACTTTGGAGCCAATCAAAGTTTTCCAAATCCTGCTGTCGGTGACACCACAGCTTGGCAGGCCTGGGAAAGCATGATTGTGCCGTGTTTGCAAGCAGGATACTTGTGTACCCTGGATATAGATGTGAGTGCAGTGGCAGGCCTGACCCAAGGGTGCTTGGTCGAATACCATAACTTCATACCCATGATCTCGGTCAAGATACCGCATATACAACAGTTGGGCTACCATGCCACAATCAAGATTGACGACACCGACTTTGCCAAAAGCAACCCCGGAGTTTGGTGTCATAGTTTGCATGATTTAAGGACTAGAAAACAATTTACTCCGTGGGCGGCTTATACCAAAGACAAGGTGATCACATGAAATCAGAACAACCAGCTACCGGCATATTGAAAAATCGAGACTGGGGCGATGCCGTGACCTACAAAGTGGTCTGCGAATGCAACCAGCCCGATCATGAACATGATGTCTGGATCGAAGCCTCCGAGTCCGGAGTGGAAGTGCATGTGTATTTGACTGTCAAGACCAATTTCTGGAGTCGCACACGTTGGTCGCACATGTGGCAGTTGCTCACACAAGGCCATGTCCGCGCTGAAACCATGATTGGTATGAATCAACAGCAGGCCCAGAACTATGCCTCTGCCTTGCATCATGCAGTAGAAGATGTGACACGATTAAGGCAAGCACCATGATCAAACGATTATTGCGACGCCTGATCAACTGGGCCCAAGACCTGGAAGGCTGCAATGCCTTGCCCGTGTCGTCTTTTAGAGATAGTATCGAACTGCCCAGTCCGATCAAATTCAAAATACAACAGGCCACAGGTGGAACCATTGTTGAAATTGCCCATTATGATAGCAAACGAGATCAAAATCGTGTAAACTTACATGTGATACCCGATTCAGAATCTGACATGCCGCGAGCCATTGCTCGAATCGTAACCTGCGAACTATTGAAAGCCTAACATGATATCAAGTCAAAGAGAAACTGCGGAACGCATCAGCCGAGCAGCTACCAGAAAAATCTGGGTACGTTTCCAAAAAGAAGGCATACACCGTTATCCGGCTGCCGCGACTGATCCACTATTGGCCACCGGAGACGAGTATGATGTTTCGTTCCTGGCCAGCCCACATCGTCATATCTTCCATTTTAGAGTGTGGATTGATGTGTTCCATAACGATCGAGACATCGAGTTTATACAGTTCAAACGCTGGCTTGAGAACCTTTACAGTGGAACCGGTCCCTATAATGAAGGTCGAGTCTTAGAATTAAATTACAAATCTTGTGAGATGATGGCCGATGACTTATATATACAGATAGCAGATCGCTATCCGGATCGTGCTGTATGGATCGAAGTGGCCGAAGATGGCGAGAATGGTTGCTTGATCCAGTATGAACTTGCTCGCCCTAGCCTATCAATCGACATTTAACAAGGAACCTAGATGGGACGCCCACAATACCAGACCAATGCACGGGCCATGGCCGCTTGGAACGATCTGGATCGATTTAGAAATTTCTGCGTGGAATATGGTTATAGATTCCGTGAAGAAGACCTTTACAACTTTAAAACCTATGCCTGGCAACAGTACAACAAATGGGCGCAAGGCAAGAATGCCAAAAACATGTGGGAAGAAGATACCCGCAGATTCTCAGGATACCGTAGACATGCGTAAACTATTTTATTGCGGTTTGGAGTCTTATGAGGCTCGCTACACTCTACAACTAACTGAGTGGAATCGACGTGTGTTTGATCGCCGCGGCCTAGACGTGATCTATGTTCCAGGTCAAACTATTGACAATACTGGTGCCATCAGCGTGGGGCAGGTGTTGGACGCACATGGTCGCAGTTATTTTAGCATGAGTCAGATGATGAATCTGGTGCAGATGATGCGAAATGGGGAAGTCACCGGCGATGATGTGGTCTACTTTGAAGACATGTTCCAGCCTGGAATCGAAAGTCTGCCCTACATCATGAATCAAATTGATCCCAGCATGCGACCAAAAGTGTTTGTGCGTTGTTTGGCACAGAGCATAGATCCCGATGATTTTGTGCATGTGTGGGGCATGGCCGGTTGGATGGGACAATATGAACACATGGTGAACAGTTTTGTCACTGGCGTGCTGGCCAGCAACGAAGAGATGGTAGCCCACATGCGGATTGCTGGCTGGACTGCTCCGATCTACAACATAAGTGGACTGGCATTTGGCAAAAGCGAAGTGCTTGAGCGCATAGGTGGATCGCAAAATATCCGACCATTTGATCAACGTACTCGCAGGGTGTCTTTTGCGGCACGCTGGGATCAAGAAAAACAGCCCGGCTTCTTCATGGATCTGGTCCAGCAACGTCAGGGGCAAGGCATTGAATTTGCTGTCATGCAAGGTGGGCCGTTGCGCAGCAACAATCCTGACTACGTGACCCGTGCTCGTGAACTGGAAGCCAATGGTTGCCTGACCATATATGAGAATCTAAAGAAAAATGATTACTATGCTTTGCTTAATGATACCCGTGTGCTATTTAACTGTGCTTTACAGGACTGGGTCAGCAACACCGTGTCAGAAGCAGACACGCTTGGATCGAATGTGTTATATCCTGCTTATCGTAGTTTCCCTGAAACTTTTGCAAATGACGCTGACCGGTTGTATGTTCCTTGGAGCCTGGCAGATGCCAGTGCCAAACTGGATAGACTGTTGCAACAACCGCACCCGAATCAAGGCTTGATCAGTGACTGGACTGATGGCACTGTGGATCGTGTGGTGGACATCCTGAGCAACAACGGTCTAGAATGGTTCAGAAGCGGACCTGCATATCGTTCATATGCCAATGAGGCCAAGTATAAATTGAACAAGGCACAGCCATGAAAATAGCAGTTACCGGGGCCGCCGGCTATATTGGTGGCCAGACCTTGCTGGATTTGATTGATGTCGGGCATGAAGTGCTGGCTATCGACCATCGTTTACCGCCTAGCCATCTGCTACCGACACCCAGGACCTGGTGGCATACCGGTGATTATGCGACTGAATTGGCCTTTACTGCACTGCATCAGTTTGCACCTGAGGCCATCATACACTGTGCCGGTACCAGCTTGGTTGGGCCCAGCATGACCGACCCAGCTGTATACTACGAAAACAATTTTGTGAAAACCAAACGGCTCCTGGATTTCTTGATCGTGAATGGCATGACTCCAAGAATCATATTCAGTTCGAGTGCATCAGTATATGGCAATCCGGTCATGACTCCATGCCAGGAATGCGATCCTGCGGAACCAATCAGTCCGTACGGACAAAGCAAGCTCATGACCGAATGGCTGTTGCAAAGCTATAACACAGCATACGGTGTGGACTATGTGGCGTTCCGTTACTTCAATGCGTGTGGAGCAGACAGTCAAGCCAGGCATGGACAGGAACCAGGTGCCACACATATCATAGCTCGAGTGTTGGAATCCATGCGTGATCAAGACAATTTTGTGCTGAATGGCACAGATTTTGAAACAGCAGATGGAACCTGTGTGCGAGATTATGTGCATGTGCATGATTTGGTCCATGCGCATATCTTGGCTATAGATTCCAAAGTGCCCGTCGGCATTTACAATCTGGGTACCAGTACTGGTCATAGCAATTTGGAAATCATACAAGGTGCCATTGCTGTGACCAAAAAAGATTTTGTTTACCAGTCTGGCCATAAGAGACCCGGTGATCCGGCCATGCTCACAGCCGATGCTGGCCAGTTCCAAAAGGTCAGCGGCTGGCAACCCAGGCATGATCTAGCCGCAATTTTATCGCATGCCTGGGCCTGGTACACCCGATGAGTTTTCAAGCCTTGTTTGATTTTGAAACAGCCCTGGCTGATTATACCGGCGCACCTTATGTGGTTGTGACCACAGGTTGTACCCAGGCCTTGGAACTGTGCTTGAGATACGAACATGTGACTGCCTGTGAGCTCACGGCCTTTACCTACATCAGCATACCGCAACTGTTGCGACAGCTGGGCATCAGTTATAGATTTCGTACCGAATACTGGATCGGTGAATATCGTTTCCACGGAACTAGAATATGGGACAGTGCTAGACTGTTAAGACCCGGCATGTATAGATCTGGGCAGTTACAATGCGTCAGTTTCGGTCATGGAAAGCCTTTACAACTAGGCCGTGTGGGTGCTATACTGTTAGATCGCAAGGCAGAATATGAAATGTTTAGTTGCATGAGATCGGATGGTAGAGACCTGCGCATTGAACCCTGGCAACGTCAGGAGACTTTTGCAGAAGGATATCACTACTGTCCAACCCTGGAAGACTGTGAGCGAGGTTTAAAATTATTACCTACTATAGAACCAAAATCACAATCTGGAGTTTATCCTGATTGTAGAAATATTAATTTTTAAAACACCATATGAAACTAACTTTGCCGCCATCTAGTCATTACGAGTATTTCTCTCACTTGTTTCATGCTAATCATCTAATACCATTTGCTGAATATACTCCATCGACTGAGTGGGATTATCCAGAAAGTGATCGAAAGAGATTTGAAACACTATTTTTAACAGATCCCAGTTATTACCAGGATTGCCGTACATTAGATTTGGGTTGTCATACTGGATATTTTTCCTACATAGCAAAATATCTTGGAGCCAAATCTGTGCATGGAGTAAATGCTAGATCATACCCACTTGATGTTGCTAACTTTGCATATAAAGAATTGCAACAAGACAACTACAAATTCGATCAAGGAAATATCGAAGATTTTGATTTTCTAAAATCTGTGTGTAAAGATAAAGACACATTAATTTTAACGTCGGTGTTAGAGCATTTAAGAAATCCATATGCTATCATGGAAATAATTTCAAATAGCGATATTAAAAATCTTATGCTAGAATCGGCGGTATTTTCGGATGAAGGTGACCCTGCTGTAAAATATTATAGACAGACTACTGAAAGTCCGTTTACAGTATTTGATGGAGATAAAACAGAAGCATTTGGATCTTTGCCTAATGTATCTTGGTTTGATACTATTCTTTATCAGTTTGGTTGGAAAATAGAATATCATACCGTAGAACATACCTTTAATAAAAATTGGTTTGGGCAACCTGATTTAACAAAATTTCCACCAAGGACCCATAAAACATTAACTATATTATGCAAGAAATTTTCTAAAACGAAAATTAATAACAACTACGAAACTTGATTTTTTAAAATAAATCCTGTATACTTGTAACAAGACTGGTTATTCACACCCGTATCTCGGAGAAAAAGAATTGACAACATTTACATCAGAAGAACGAAACAACGCTAGTAAACTAGTTGAAGAAGCACCGTTACATCCAAGCTATGAAGATGCCGCAATGGCCAGAGATGGTGAATATCGAAAAAGAAGTTTGGCAGATGCCCTCCGCGCCAGAATGAAACGTGAAGGCAAACGTTTCTGGGCCGGAGATAATATCAGCGATTATTTGTATGGGAGCGACAAAGAACATTTGATCGATGAAGCCGCAGAAGCATTTGAACGAGTGTTAGATACACTACTGATTGATCGAGAAACAGATCCAAACTCCCAGGGCACAGCTCGACGTCTAGCTAAAATGTATTTTAATGAAATCATGGCAGGTAGATATGAACCTGCTCCTGATGCCACAGCCTTCCCCAATGATAGTGCGGATAGATATGAAGGCATGTTGGTCGTTCGTAGTGAGTTACGAAGCATGTGTAGTCATCATCATCAGCCTGTCTCAGGAGTTGCCTATATCGGCATCATCGCCGCTGCCAAACTCATTGGACTTAGCAAGTATACCAGGATCGCTCAGTGGTGCGCTCGCCGCGGCACTTTACAGGAAGAGTTATGTAATGACATCGCTCGAGAGATAATGCGAGCTACTGACAGCGAAAATGTGGGTGTTTATATTGAAATGATACACGGATGTGTAGAAAATAGAGGCGTAATGGCTCACAATAGTCTAACACAAACCACTGTGCTCAAAGGCGCTTTCTTAAAAGATCCAGGAACAAAGAAAGAGTTTTTTGATAATATTGCTTTACAATCAAGGAATGGCAACTAAAATATGAAAACAGGAGGTTGTGACAAATGAATACAAATAACCCAAAAGCAATATTAAGACAAAAAGAAGCAGAATTTTGTAAGGTAGAAGAAGATGCGTTTTATACTAATCCTACCGATAAAAATAGATTGCGTGCCCAACGTAAACGAAATGAATTTGTTTGGCACACTATCAAACTGCAACAGGAGTTTGCGCCAAGATGATGTCATTGTTACTTTTTGTGTTGGGCGTTGCTGTTGGTATTACCTTGGCAGAGAAATCACAGCGTAGACCTCCACCCACACCCAGTGAATTACAAGATCGGCTCACTGTGGCAACCAATCTCAATGACAGTTTGCGGCGAGACCTGGACGAGGCCAAAGAAAAACTATGGAAATTGAAACAGTTGGAGACAAAATGATCAAAGGCATTACTTCGAGCAGTAGTAGACATCTATCAGTCTACTCCGGAACAGGGCATTTGCCCATAGTGTACCCCAACAGCAACAATCCGTTGCAGGGCATGTTGCGAATCAACGGCTTCAATCTTGAAGTGTTTGACGGCAACGTATGGTTGCAGATAGCCGCACCACAAGCAGACATTGCATTGAATGACCATACCATGGCCACCCTGGACTGGGCCAAGAAAAAAATGGACAACGAAAAACGCATGTTGGAGCTGGCACAAACACACCCAGGTGTTGCTGATGCTGTGGCTGAGCTGACGCATGCCCAGCAACAGGTCGATATCATGGTGGCCTTGACCGACAAAAACATCAGCAACTGACCAATCAACGGAGATATATGGGAATTTATATTTGCCAAACATGTGATACATCAGTTTTCATAATTTGCGCACGTTGCTCACCAGATCCAATAAGAGCCAGTGATGGTACCATGACCGACAATCAAAAGGTTCTGCCAGATGGAAACACAGTCAAGATCACACTGTGTCAAAAATGTTCGAGATCAATTGACCCGCCCAGATGCTGTGATCAAGAAATGATCAGTCCTATCTAGACCGAACCTGACAGATCGTGTTGCTAAAATCCCACACGATTGACCCAAAAAGGCTCTAGCAGTATAATAGTAGTATCATTGTAATCAAGGATACT
>Ga0164296_1003208_pt1 | contig 15575 bp, 9 predicted proteins | sample GEODES057metaG_FD_113533 | JGI IMG/M metagenome (GOLD analysis project Ga0164296, IMG submission 113533) | Dystrophic lake water microbial communities from Trout Bog Lake, Wisconsin, USA - GEODES057 metaG | ecosystem: Environmental > Aquatic > Freshwater > Lake | place: USA: Trout Bog Lake... | reverse complement strand
TCCCAGGGCTGGATGTAGCGGAACAGGTTCGGGATCAACTGGTCCTCCTCATGGGACATGCCTGCCCGGAAGTGGGTAACGCCCGTGTCGGTCTGCACACTGTACCGCAGATCAGACTGCGGGATGAGGATGTGCCCCATGGACAACATGCCGAGGCCTCCAATCTCCTTGGGCTGTGCGGACAGAAGAGCCGAGGGGTGAGGGGTGTGTGAGCGAGGTGCAGGCAACAAAGGCGGGTGCGTGTTTGGAAGCGTACCGAGTAGAAGATGACTGGCGGGAAGCGGGACGGCATCTTGGAGTTGAGCCCAATCTTGATGCGCGTCTGCAGCTTGTTCTCGCACTTGACAAGCAGATCCAGCAGCTCCTGGGTGTGCACCACTGCCTCCCTGTAGTAGGTCATCAGACCGATGAGCGCCGTGTTCCACTTGTTCACGATCTTGGTGAACGTCGTGGCGCCGCTGCTCATGAGCACCTGGCGCACGCGGTTCTCGAACGCCTTGATGCCTTCGTCGTCGACGCGCAGGAAGGCCTGCGCCGTGCGCTCCTTGGTCAACTCGTTCTGAAGCGCCCACACGCCGTCCTTCTGCGCGAAGCCCTCCACAGCAGCGCGGATCTTGGGCAGGATGCGGACCTCGAAGCCAGCCATGGAGAACAGAAGGTTCGGGTTGTCGCGGCTGTAGACAGACACAAAGCCCGCGTTCCAGTCCAGACTCGTCAAGCTGCGCGGCAGGCGGTTCTTCACCTCCCAGAACACTGCTCGGCCGAGATTGACGTCGTGCTTCATGAGACGCATGCGTCCGTCACGGGGCCAGCACTTCTTGTTGTTGTATCCGACCAGGTTCTCGCCGTTGGGATCTGGGTGCTCCGTCAGGTAGCGCTGGATCAGGTCGCGCGCCTCGTCTGCGCTGAAGCGGAACAGGATGTGCAGTTTGTCCACGTAGCGGCTGTACAGCCGGATGGGATGCCGCGTCTCGGTGCGCACATCGCGGAAGGTGAGGAACTCATTGGGCACCTGCGGCGCGCCTGCGAGCTCCGAGGCGCGCGTGAGTCCCAGCAGGAGCAGGTCAAGCACCAGGCCGTAGTACTGCGTGATGAACGACGCGAACTGGAGGCCGCGGAGCAGGCCGTAGCTGTTCGTGTGGCTCATGTCCTTGTACGCAATCACCACGTTGTTCTTGCTCGTCATGTAATCCGCCAGGTTGTGATCCATCACCAGGCGCAGCAGACGGTTCAGCAGCGTGAGATCCACCTTGTCGTACAGCTTCTCCAGCTTCGTCTGCAGGAGGACGACGCACTCCCCGTGGGCAGTGTCCCACACATCAGTCAAGTTGTTGATGCCCTGGCACCACTTGTAAACGAGCAGCGGCGGCGGCTCCGTGTCTGCAGGCTTCACCCAGTTGGGGAAGAGGTGGCGCTTGTCCGCCTCGTACCACAGGTACTGGTCCAAATACGCGTCTGAGATCTTCTCCAGAGGCTCGATGTTGAACACCGGGATGAGATGGCTGTACATGTCCATGAACTCAATGCCAACCTCCTTGAACGCGCGCTGCGTCAACAGGTGGCGCTTGATGCGAGACAGCGCCTCGTGCGGGTTATCATACGCCTGCTCGATCAAGCCAAGCTCCTCGCGCTGTAGCTGGTTCAACCGCACCGCAGCCGTGTACGACTCACGCAAGCGCTCCAGACACAGGAGCAGCAGCTTGGTGTCGTGCTTGTAGCTCAGCGGCGGGAACGGGATGGGGCTGAACTTGCGAGACTCGAGCCAGTGGACAGTAGTCGTGTAGATGGCCACAGCCTCCTCCGGCGTCACATACGGCCCGTCCTTCAGGTAGTTGTGCTGCCGCTCCTGCTCGCCCTTCAGCCACAGCCGGGTCAGACGGCCAAGGTTCTTGCGGCACACAGTCTTGTCGACGGTGGCGCCTCGGCGGATGCGCTCGCGGTTGTAGTGCGCGACGTTGGTCCACCAATCCGCCTTGGATTTGACGTAGCGCAGAATCATGTTCTCCACCGGCGCAGGCAAGCCAGGCACCTTCCACGGGATGTTGGCCTTCCAGCATCTAGATAAGCAAGGAGAGTCAGAGAGGCGATTGTTGAGACAGAAAAGGAGGTGTGCAAGCACGCACCGCCAGGCCTCAGAGAGGTGCTGCAAGATTGTTCGGGCCTTGTTCGCCTTGACGCCCTCAGGCATCATGTCTAGGATGTCGTGCATCACAGCGGCGCGCAGCTCCAAGTCGAAGTGGCTCTCAATGCGCTGCTTCGTCACCGTCTTGGCGATGCCCTTGTTGTTGCGTCCCTCAAACTGGCGGGCCAGCAAGTTGCCTAGCCAGCGCTCGAGGAGCGGCACAATGCCACGCAAGAAGAAGACCCACACGCGGTGCATGGGCGCCCAGAAGCCGACGCCGGGGCCCTTGCCCACGGGGCCCGTGTTAAATCTGTAGTACAGCAAGTGCTTCAGGTCCTTGCACATGCGGATCTGGCGCATCAGGCGGTACTTGTACCGGTACATGCCCGTCAGCTGACCCACGTGTGCAAAGGTGTATTGCAGCCCGTCCGCAAGCTGGTATGCATCCACGTTGCCCAGGCGGTACTGCACCTGCGCGTCTACCAGCAGCTTGGTGAGGCGCAGGATCTCGCGGCAGAGGTGGAAGGCGTTGCCGAAGCGGCTCTTCTTGCGCTCTTTTGTGGTGAGCGTCTTGACGGGCTTCAAATTGAAGTTGTAATCCAGGTGAAGGTAGTTCAAGTTCTTGCGGTGGATGAGCAGGTTGAGCATGTTGTAGCCCTGGCGACAGACCTGCAAGCCAGCCTCCACCCAGTCCAGCTCGGTGCTCTGGAAAAACTTGGTGGCCTTCAGGCTCTTGAACAAGTTGCGCTTCTTCATCGACTTTGGCCGCCGCCGGTGCAGCTCGTTCAGCACGTAGCACTTGAGCAGCTTCTGGTAGCTGACGCGCACCTTCACCGGGTAATTCGACGGGCAGCGCTCATGGAACCAGTTGTTCACCAGCGGCACGTCAATCGCGCGGCGCGTGGCGCCGCTGCGCGTGCAGAATGGCCGCGGCGCCCACAACAGGCTGATACCCGCCGCCGTGTTGGGCGTGAACAGAGGCTCATCGGCAAGCAGTGGATCGCAGCCCTCAGGCAGCACGAACTCCTCCTCCTCCTCTCCGACACCGCCTGCATCATCGGCAGCACTTCCGGCAGCAGCAGCAGCGCGCTGGCCAGCGCCCTTGTATGCTGGGATGGGGTGGAGCAGCGGGTCGTAGTAGAAGGCTGGCAGGTCCGGGTCCTCAGCCTTGATGTACATCACCGTCGGCGTGTGGTACGGCGCCGCCGCCACTTTGCGCGGACGGTTGTTGTACAGGTGTGGGAAGGCGATGCGGTACTCCGTCCGGATGGGCTGCCGGATGATGAGCTTGCTGATGTCGTTGAACTCGTTCCAGTCCTCGTCAGCCAGCTCCGCGTCCCGGAACAGCGGCTCGAACTTGGGCCCGCCAGGGATGGCCATGCTCAGGGCTTTGGACGTGAAGAAAGCCTTCTTCTCAAACAAGTAGAAATAGTTGCGGTCCACAATGTCGCTCAGCAGCTGCCCCGCCAGCCTGTACAGCGTCGCCATCACCGGCAGCGGCAAGTGCCAGCGCTTGTAGCTGGGCCCATTCACGAACTGCGTGTAACGCAGCGGGCACGGCTCGTAGAACCAGTCGTACACGGGGGCGTCCTCGACCGCATCCAGCTCCAGGCTTATCGCATCCAGCGGGTCCACATCCAGCAAATTATCAGCGTAATCCAGCGGCGGCTCCTCATCATCGAAGGGCGGGAAACGCATGCGCTTGAAATGCCGACGGTCTCGCTTCTCTCGTCGCATTGCGATCCACATGGTCCCCCACTGCGCCACATAGACTGGCTCAATGACGCGCGGCGTGCTGTTGACGAACGTGATGGCGCCTGTGATGTGGTACACGACGGGGCACATGCGCACTTGCTCCCAGGGGAACGGCATGTTCTCAAGCAGCTTGTACACTGCGTGCGGAACAAACTTGAGCGCGCCCAGGTACACGCGCTTGTCGTGCCGGAACTTGCGGCTCGACATGTCGCCGTGGTCCTTGATGATCTTCCGCAAGTGCTGCGTGCGTTGCGGAGGAGGCGGCAGGGAGGAATGTGTCAGTCGCAAGAGAAGCGCGAGGGCACACAGCCAGCAGGTGGCTACGCGCTCGCTGTGCAGCACAGCACGCGTGTAGCTATGCACAGCTGGAGGCTGAGCGAAGCAACGTAGCGAAAGGCGTCCAACAGAGGCGCTTCTGTCCTTCCCCCTAGGGTTGGTCTTGCCACCGAGAACGCCCGCGAGGCGCGCAACTCGAGCCGCAACCCAGGCAGCGACCCGTCGCCAGCGCAGAGTCAAGGCCACAGGTGCGTGCCAGCGCGAGAAATAAGCCAAAGCGTGGTTCACGTCAGTGGCCAGGCGTGCGCACCTCTGCTGGCAAGTCTTCCTTCTGTTGCTCCACGAAGCCGAACTTGCGCTTGTCGCTGTACCGCTTGCTATTCAGCTGCTGCCACTTGCGCGCTGTTGGCAAGCAAAGGAACAGGGAAGCAGGCCGTCGGTCAGAGACAAGAGGGCACAGCAGTCGCCGAGTTGGGAAAGCCCACCGCAAGACGCGCCTTTCTCCTCCAGCGCCGCCTGGCGCTGCTCGTCGTCCTGGTCCATGGCAGTGTCGATATCTGGCGCTGCGTGCGGCTCTGGCAGGCGCGACCCCTGCGGTGGCAGAGGCACGCCTGGCAAAGTGCCAGGCTCCATGGCTGCCCGGCCAGAGGCCTCCTACGCTCAGATGCGAGCCAGTTACCTTGGCGCTACAGACGTGTACACGCACAGCGTTTTCGCGAAGCGAGACAGCATTGTCGACGTGGCGTTCTATAGTTCCCTCCCCCAACAGGTCCATGGCGACGCGTCGGTTGGCACGCACGGGACTTGATGATGGGATCGTGACACATCTGTCTGCCCGCAACATCAACACAGCCAAGGATTTGCTGGAGAGCTGCACGCCACTGGACGTGAGCGAACTGTTAGACTGCTCAGAGACGGAAGCGGCTGCCATCATCCAGTGCGTGCGCCACCAAGCCAGACCAAGCGACGTTATGTTCGCCTCTGTTCTCACTCGGCGCACGTGCGCAGGCGTGTCGCAGAAGCAGTGTGCCCCGAGCCACAGACGTGCCAGCAGCTCTTCACTCGCCAAATAAACGAAAGCAGACACCTGGCCACGGGTTTAACAGCGCTCGACCAGTGCCTGAGAGGTGGTCTGCCTGCGGGCACCCTGACTGAGTTTGTCGGTCCTGCAGGGGCGGGAAAGACGCAGTTGTGCCTCCAGTGCGCGGCCTGTTCGCAAGCGGAGTCCGGCGCTGTCATCTACATTGACACGGAGAGCCGATTCAGCGCGCAGCGACTGGTGGAGCTCGCCAGCGCACGGTTCCCGAGCCGATTCTGCAGTGAGGAGGCACAGTCAACACTGACCCGCAATGTGGCTGTTTTCTCGCCTGCCAACGCAACGGACCTGGGCAACCTGATACAGAGCTTGGAGAGCCTCATCATCGAGCGAGCAGCCAAGTTGGTCATCATAGATTCAATTGCAGCGCTCATGCGCGCGGATTTCGCTCGAGAACGTCTGATTGAGCGGCAAGCCATGCTAGGTGAATACGCTGCGCGATTGAAACGTCTCGCCGAAGCTTTTCGCATACCGATCCTGGTCACGAATCAAGTGACCGGCGGTTCAGTATCGCTCACGGGTCAAGGCGATGGGGGCGCCGGTGGCGGCGTTGCTGCGGCGATGGGCACGAAATGGGCCCACGATATCAACCTCCGTCTGATGCTGGAGATGGACGGCGGACGGCGGTGCATCACCATCTCCAAGTCTGCAGCAGCCCCAGCGCTGTCATTCCCTTACGAAATAGCGACTGCCGGCCTGCAGCTGACCGCTCCTGCATTCGAGGCGAGCTTTGTGACGGCGGACGGCGCTTTCGGCGGCTTATCTGGCGCGCCGGCGGCTCTCGACATAACAAGTGCAGCATTCTTCGCTGGATGATGAGCGCGGGTGTGCATTTGCAAGGACAGGATGTGATACAATAGCACTGTATTTCCATTCATGCGCGTGCAGGATGGTCGGCAGGAAAGGCCGAGAGGCGTCGATAGTCGAATGGCGTCCTGACCGGTGGAAACTTGCCGGAGCGCAGCTCCATGAAAGTAGAAGCCAGCTCCTCCTGCGTATTCATGACGATGGGGCCACGCCATGCGATGGGCTGGCGCAGTGCCTTGCCGGCAAACAGCATAAGGCCAGCGCCCGAGGCGCCCGCCTTGAGAGTGATTCTGCGACGCTCCTTGTCGCCGGCGTCGAAGCGTGCAACGTGCAGCTCCGGGATGCGCTGACCAGCGGCGACGACCTCGACATCGCCTCTGAATGCAAATACCATTGCGTTATCCAGATCTAGTCCCACTTCGTGGTCAACTTGTGCACCAGCGGGCAGTTCGTAGTGAACCATCGACACCGCCTGGACCGTCTGGAACGGGCCCGTCACATCGCTCAGAGGCCCGGCCAGCACGCGTGCCAGGACACCCTCCGGCAATTTCACAACCGGAAGGCGGTCAGCAGGGACTGTCCCGTAGCGAGGCGCGTCCATCTTCCGGTCTGCAGGCACGTTGATCCAAATCTGGAAGCCCGTCGTGTTCTGGCCCGCAGGAGTGCCACCACCTTCTGCGTGCTCAATGCCGCTGCCCACAGAGCACCACTGCATGCCTGGGGCTGTGAACTCCTCGCGATTGCCGAGGCTGTCAGCATGCCTGCCAATGCCCTCAATCAAGTATGTGCAGATATCGAAGCCTCGGTGCGGATGCCAACCGACAGGATACTCGTCCTCTGCGGCGATGCCATCTGATTTGGAAGGACCAAAGTAGTCGCACATGAGCATGGGATCTGCATCCTTCTCATTGATGCCCGCAGGGAATGCTTGCTTGACAGCGAAGGAAGGATCGCCAGTCGGGTACGTGGTCTGACTTTTGCGTACAGCAAGAAGCGGCATGTGCCCCATCTGAGCTGCGTGGATTGTGAACGACCTCGGTGTTGCTCGGAAGGCCACTCTGGGGCTCCACGATACACGTGGCCGGCCCAGCACGCGGGCAAGCGACGACGTGGTGGTGATCAGGTTGCTCACGGCCAAGAGCACACACACAGCAAGTAGCAGCGTGCGTAGAAGAGGCACTGCCGATTGGTTCGCCTTGCGTGCAGACCGTTCTCGCAGCGCCAGCGTGTGAGTTCCGCCGCTGTGTGAGCACTAAGAGTGAGTTGCCAAGGGTGTGACAACTGTGGCGCATCCTGCAGTGCCACACCGCGGTGCGCCACACCAACACATGTTGCTCAAGCTTGACGGGAATGTAGATGACGCACCTTCCTTGTGAGAGCGTTTCGGCGAATAGAGTTGCGCAACCGGCCTCGCCACGTCGCCTCTGGCCATAGTGAGTGCCGCCTTCGCATGCGCCCGGTGCCCGCTTGCGGAGTCTGCGACGTAGACGCGAGCGGCAAGTACACGTGTCCGAGGTGCAAGCTTCGCTACTGCAGCGTGCACTGCTTCCAGCATCACAAGCCTGCTTGTGAGCCTCAACCAGCGGCGCCGAAGCGTGCGTCCACCTTTCTTTTCTCGCTGTGCCGCACTGCACTGCATGTGCACTGCAACTGCCTGGCGCTGCCCCCCGCAACCCCTTCGCCGCTGCTGTGTGTGCCACCCTAAAGGTCCGCGCTCTGCTTTTCCCTTCCTCTGACCCCGGGCCCCTCGTCTTCCCCCCCTCCAGCGCAACCTCCCCAGCCGCCGAGGGCGTTCGAGGACGCAGAGGGTGAGGAGGAGGAGGAAGGCCTGCGTGTGAAGCAGGCCGACTTGCAGCGCGTAGGTGCGTGTGCTTGTCCAGGCCCTCTGGCTGGGCCGCTCTCAAGGCACCTCTCGCACCTCCATGACACACACACACACGCCTGCTCGCCCTGTTCAGTGCGCGACCCGGGCGTCACCGCCGCACTGCGTGACACCCACGTGCGCGCAGCTGTGCGTGCGGTAGATAGGGCTGCGGACGGTGAAGCGGTGCGTGTCTTGTGTGTGTTTGCCCCCCCTCTCTCTCTGTGTTTCGAGTGGCGCACTGCGTTCCCACACTAACGGGCGTGTCGTTGTCCACGTGACTGCAGGCCCTCGTAGCTGCGCTCTGTGACCCGCGAGTCCAGGCTTTTGCGGACAGGGTGCTGGCTGTGTTGCGCGCAGACACCGACCTGCCACCCCCGTGAGCAGAAAATGAACGTGTTTAGGGACCTCAAGGACAAGGTCGCGAAGCAGAACCAAGCCACCCGCGAGCGGCTGGAGGATTTGCGCGAGAAGGTGATCGATGTCAAGCTCGCAGCCAAGATGGCGGCCATCAAAGTGCAATCTGGTGTTGCCTCTGCCGCGGATGAGACCATTGATGCGCTGGCGTCAACTATCAACCCGGCGGCAATGCGTGCAACCTACGAGGCTGCGGTGGATGAAGAGGCTGAGCTATCCGAGGAGGCGAAGCGCGCGAAGCTGGAAGCAGAGCAAGCGAAGAAAGCGGCTAATGCGCAGAAAGTGGAGCGCGCGTTGGCAAGCATCCACGTCGCGTTTTTTGAGCCGCCGGATGTTGCGGACCCTCTTCGGGAAGTGCTCCGTGGTCTGCCTGCTAATTTCGGTGATGAGGAGCTGCGCTCTACGGAGGAGCACTTGGCGACGGTGGTCAGCATCGCTGGCTCGGAGCTAGTCGCGCAGATCCAGGCGAATTACGGCAAGATGGTGGAGGGCATCTCTACGGTTGGGGATGTCATGCAGCACCTGCAGACCGCTGTCATTGTGGCCAAAAACGCGCGTCGCACGCTCGCTCGCGCCCAGACAGAGGTGGACAGCGCCATCACCATCGGCAAGGGCACGCGCTCCAAAGCAGCCATGGCGAATGTCCTGGACGTCCTGCATGGCTTGTCCGGCATCTTGACCATCGACACGACGCTGAAAGCAGCGCTCGCGCAGGGCAAGCACATAGACGCAGTCCTTGCATACGCGGAGGCGCACGCGCAGTTGCAGCAGCTCGGCCACCTCGCGGTCGCAAGCACGGTGCGTGACGGTATGGTTGGCCTCCTGTATACAGTAGTCCGCAGCGTCGAAGACGCCGCCGCGGGACACGTAGCCAACTTCCAGGCGAGCACCTGGGAGGCGGTGTTCGACGCGTACGTGCTTCTCGGCGAGGAAGTCAAGCCGCTGGGCGACCGCATTCTGGACTGCGCATCGAAGGCCATTGAGGCCGCAGCCGAGGACACGCTGCGCGCCGCCACCGCCTCCCGCGCCGCCGCAGAGCTGGCGCGCCTAGCAGCTGAGGATGGCGGCAGTGCAGGTGCGAAGAAGCTGGCGTTCAAGGACTTGTGCCGGCTGCTGCCCAAGGAGCCGACGGCGTACCGCACCGTCATCGGCAAATCTCTGGGTGCTATTTTCGGGGTTCTTGCCAGCGTGCAGCGCATGTATCTCTGGCACCGTGCTCGCTTTGAGGAGCTTGGCGGCACTTGGACGGAGGTGTTGCCGCAAGGACCACCTCCCCCCAAATGGGTGCAGGATCCCCGCAGCGGTTATTTCTACGACTCTGTGTCCGGCTGCCACTGGGATCCCAAAACCAAGATGTATTACGACCCGAACAAGCGCACCTGGGGCGCAGAAGGACCGCCGCCGCCGGGTTCTCAGGCCGCAGAGACCCCTCAGGCTGCAGCTCCTGCAGCGAGCGTTCAGCCCAGCATCGGCGACGAAGTGCATCGCGATGAGGCGCAATCACCGGGCCAGAAAGCTGCTGCTGCTGCCGCTGCTGCGCATCGGCGGCACCAGTCGCGCGCTTCAGCAGGCAGTATCGAAGGAGGCGACACTCCCTCCGCCGCAGTCAGCGCCATGGCTGCGGGTGAGCGCGCTCTCTGCGAGGCTGTAGCTCGCGCAGTGGACACTCACCGCCGCGCATTGTGGGATCTCGCACAACAGCGCCTCGCGCAGCTCCTCAGCTGCCCGTGCGCACCAAACGCTCCTGGAGTCATCCGCCTTCTCGCAGTCGCTCGTCGTTTCGCTGCTGCTGGCGAGGGCTTCGCTCGCGCCGATGCCCCTGTGCTGCGTCAACACATCGCCGCTGCTGCTGACCGGTATTTCGAGTCGTTGCATCGGCAGCGGTTGGAGGCGTTGCAAGCAAAGCTGGACTCTGAGACATGGGTTGCTCTTACCGGTGATGCCGCCTCCACATTACGCGCCTCACTCCTCGACGCCGCTGCCTCGCTCGCGGGCATTGCAGCTGGCAGCGCAGCGGTGCCTGAGGCATCAGGCGCGGGGGATGCGACCAAGGCGCTGTTCGATGCCGCCGTTGCAGCGGGTAACCCGTTCGCGGATTGCGGCGAGTGCGCAGGCCCCGCATGGGATGCTGTGGGTGCCGAGGAGGGCGCCCGCGCTCAGGCAGCTGCTGATTCCGCCAAGGCTGACCCGCAGTTCGCAGCCATCCAGGCGGAGACGTGCGGGCTGAACAGCTCCAGGCCGGTGGTAACCGCGTCCAGCAACTACGCGCTGACCGTGGCCACTGAGTACATCCGCCTATTGCGCCAACTGCGTGGCTCGCCGGCGGTGTTCACAGGCCTCACGCACCTCTTTGAGTTCAGCCTGCTGGCCGCATTCAGATCCTTCGGACACATCGCGGCGTTGCAACACCCAGCAGCTTGCGGTGGAGGCGCCACCACCGGACCTACAGCACCTGGCGGCGCGCCTGCTGCAGGTGGCGCAACGCCAGGCAGCGCGGCACCGTCACAGGGCGGCGGGCCAGTGCCAAGCACGCTGACGCCGAGATTGCGTACCACGCTTCAACGAGTCGCGGCACTTCAGGTGGCAGCGAAGCTGGCTCCAGCTGCGCATGTGCAGCATCATTCGGTGGCATCTGTGGATGGCGGCGCTGGGGGAGTGCCTGCACAACCTGGTGTCGGCGGCACGCAGCAGCTACTCAGCAGCGGCAATCTGTACGGCTTGCCGCAGCGCAGTGTCGCGACTGAAGCGCTCGCATGCTTCGGCGACGAGCTGAAGCGGCTGAAACCTATTCTGCGCAGTGCTCTGCCGGCCGATGTCGGCCATGCCAAGCTCGACGGGTTTTTCATACACTCCGTAGACGCAGTGCCTGACTTGCGTGAGCACGTGTACGCACACGTCGCGCGCCAGCTGGTCTCTCTCGCCTGGCTGCCGGAGGCTGTGGGTGATGCAGATGGTGGCATCGCATCCTTCAAAGACGGCAAGTACGAGGTCAAGTCACTGGATGGGTGCGACACCAGTCCATGGGCGAACAAGCTGGTCGCGGAATTCAAAGCTTTCGGCACCCGCCTTGTCGCGTGCGACATGGCGCCTGAAGCTGCGGGTGCCATGTGGGACAACGCGACTGCTGCCGCTGCAGAGCAGCTGTTGCACGGCCTAGCGCGTGTACGAAAGTGCACACCTGAGGGGCGTGCGCTGATGGCCATGGATGTGCAGAGCGTGGCGTCGAGCATCAAGCGCATGGCACCAGCCGCAGCGAAGCCGGAGCTCGCGATGCGTGCTGTTGATGCGTACGTCAAGGCGTTCTACGTGCCTGAGACGGACTTCGTGACCTGGGTGCAGACGCATCCGGAGTACAGCGCGGCGCAGGTGAACGCGCTGGTGGGCCAGATTGCACATGGCTTCAAGTGGAGCCGGCAGCAGAAGCAGGACATGTTGACAAGAATTGAGGGTGAGCTAGCAGGGCGATGAAGCAATGTGACACACTCGGAGACGGAGATGTTTGCGCCCCGCTTCAGTCAAAGTCCACGTCACATGCTGAACACTGGGGATTCACAGTAGCCCCCCGCCAAATCCCGCCAAGATGGCGACCGCACAGGCATTCCAGCTGCGCGGCACAAACGCGCCGCTGCGCGCCAGCCGGCCCGCACCGCGCTGCGTGGCTCGCTCCGGCGTGCGCGTCTTTGCGGACGCAAAGCAAAAGACCGTTTTGATCGGTCTGGCCGCTGACAGCGGCTGCGGCAAGAGCACATTCATGCGCCGCATGACCAACCTGTTCGGTGGCAACTCGAAGCCGCCGGCAGGAGGCAACCCGGACAGCAACACACTCATCAGGTGTGCACTGATCGCAGCTGGCTCAGACAGAGCACCGGGGCTGTGCCCCTGCTGCTCCTTGAAGACAAGGACGCGCGTCTTGTGTCATATGCAAGACTCCCCGACGTCGGGGCTGTTCCGTGTCCGCGGCTGCGTGCTCTCTGCCACTGGGACTGACTTCCTGATCTCCACCTCCTCCACGCTGCACAGCGAGCTGACCACCGTGCTGTGCCTGGACGACTACCACTGCCACGACCGGGAGGGCCGCAAGAAGGCCAAGGTGACCGCTCTGGCGCCGGAGGCGCAGAACTTCGGTGCGTGCACATGAGCGTCTGGGACATCTGGCACTGCAGCGCGCACACAGGCGCCTGGGTGCTCAATGTGGGGCCCGCTCTTGCTCTGTCTGCGTGTTTCAGGGGAGCGCGCGCGAGGCGGGGACGCTCGCTCGGTCTGAGGACGCGCAGGCTGGGGGATATGGCTGTGGACCGCTCGCGAAGGCGACCGGTGCACCCCCCAAAAGTGGGGCCTGCTCTTCAGCACGCCTGCGGTCATGCGCGGGGCCGCTTCTCGATACGGCTGCTGAGTGTACGAACGTGTGTGCAGACCTGATGTACGAGCAGACCAAGGCGCTGAAGGAGGGCAAGTCGGTGGACAAGCCGATCTACAACCACGTGACGGGCAAGCTTGACGCGCCGGAGACCATTCAGTCGCCCAAGATGTTGGTGCGTTCTACCTGCATTGACGGGGCTTGGAGCCGTGCCAGCGGGCGGAGACGGTGTCGAACAACTCGGGGCCCCTCGAGTGATGCCCCGTCTCGCGCACGCGCAGCCGCTTGATGACTCGCGCGACGTCTCTGCGCGTCGCGAAGTGCTTGTTCATATCCGCTGGACATGTGAGCGAGTCATCAAGACTCGCGCGGGCTGCGCTACTGCGTGTCGTAGTAGCTGCTCTGTCGTTGCTTGTGCCTTACGCGCACCTTCCTGTCCCCTCTCAGATCCTGGAGGGCCTGCACCCGTTCTATGATGAGCGCGTGCGCAACCTGTTCGACTTCAAGATCTACCTGGATATCTCCGACGACGTCAAGTTTGCGTGGAAGATCCAGCGCGACATGGCTGAGCGTGGCCACAGCCTGGAGAGCATCAAGGCTAGCATCGAGGCCCGCAAGCCGGACTTCGACGCGTACGTTGACCCGCAGAAGAAGCTGGCGGACGTGGTCATCCAGGTCCTGCCTACGCAGCTGGTCCCTGCGTCCGATGCGGACGCCGCTGCGGGCAAGATTCTGCGCGTGCGCCTCATCCAGAAGGAGGGCAAGCAGTTCTTCAACCCGGCGTACCTCTTCGATGAGGGCTCCACCATCAGCTGGATCCCCTGCGGCCGCAAGCTCACCTGCAGCTACCCGGGCATCAAGTTCTTCTACGGCCCGGACACGTACTACGGCGAGGAGGTGTCCGTCCTCGAGATGGACGGCTCCTTCGACAAGCTAGAGGAGCTCATCTACGTCGAGTCCCACCTGAGCAACACCAGCGCCAAGTTCTACGGCGAGGTCACCCAGCAAATGCTCAAGTACGCTGACTACCCGGGCAGCAGCAACGGCACGGGCCTGTTCCAGACCCTTGTGGGCCTCAAGATCCGCGAGCTGTACGAGCAGATGACGCAGACCTCGGTTGCAGTCTAAAAATTTCTGACCTTCGCCACGTGGAGAGCACACTGCAGCAGCGCGCTCGGCCGGATCGCCCGGCTTGTGTCTCGCTCTCGTGACGAATGGGGATTTGGAGGAAGAATGTGCCGTGCTATCCATTCAATCGTAGTAATCCGCGCACTTGTCTCTGGCCCAAAGTGCTTTAGTCGGACTTTGTGCGGGCGTACAGCAATGTGTCTTGCCCCGTCGGCAGCGTGCAGAGCGCCACAACGGTGCCAATGGCAGCAACCATGAGCATGACGCCCACGCCAAATCCAGCAACCTTGGCATACCATGCATTCACATCACGCACCATCGGCGGCGGCGGCGGCGCGGCAGAGGGTGACGGCGCAGGCGCAAGCAAGTGCCGGCTGGTAGGGGCCGCATTCCACACCGTGTGCATCTTTTGCAGGTGCCCGGCCCCCATCTCACGCGGCGCGCTCAGCGCAGCGCTGGGTGCAGCGTCCAAGAAGACGATCTGCATGGCTGCCGCATCGCCGCGAGCAGCCTGGATGCTGTCCTTGGCTGCAGCCAGCAGGTGGCTCACCACCTTGGCATCAGTCACAGCGGACACATCCAGCCGCGCGGTGATGAGCCCCGCCGCATCAGGGGCAGCAACTGTGGCGCGCAGACTCGCCAGGAAGCACGCAATGCTGGTCTGCACACTGGCCGGCAGTGCAGCCGTCTCCGCAGCCGGCATCTCGAGAAGAGTCGCCACACAGCTTGCGACGTCGTGCTCACTGCACCCCCCTACACGTGCGATAACTGCTGCATCGCATGTCTGCGGCAGCGCCGTCGCGTCCAAGTGAGACAGCGCGGTGGCGACTGCGTCTGGTGTGCCCTCCAGCGGTGTGAGCAGCCCACCTTCAAGCGCAGCGCTGCCGTCTGCCGGTGCGCCCACCAGCTGGAGGCTGAGCACTATGTCGGGGCGGGAGAACACGTCTGGCTGCAGGAGGCGGTCCACCTGGGCGCGCAAAGCAGGGGCGTCCAGGGCGTGTGAGGGCCACGAGCTTTCTGGTGCGGCACCAAGGTTTTGCACGTGCACGCACCTGCGCGCTCTCCTCCGCGCTCACGCTGTGTTCTGGACGAAGGCCAAGCAGGGCGGCAGTGGCAGCTGCGTGGCTGGCGGCGGACAGGGTCTGGGTGCGGGAGGGGGGGGGCGGAAGCAGAGAGGGGGTCAGAGGCTTCGGCAACGTGCCCCGGCTCACCGCGACGCCCCACGACACTGGCCTCAGGCGGCAGAGGGGACACACGTACCAGGCTGTGTGCACTGTCTCTCCGGTAGAAGGTGCCGAACCACACCGCGGCGGAGCCCTGCGAGCAGAACGAGAAGGCAAAGACACAGCGACCTCAGTGAGCGCTCGCTTAGAGAGACGCACAAGCAATGCAGCGTGCGCTGACACTCCGCATACAGGCCACAGCTGGGCGGCGAAGCATAACGCACCGCGCAGACGGTGGGCAGCAGGGCAGCGAGCAACAAAGCGAAGCGCAAGAACGCGCTCATTGGTGCGTGTGCAGTAAGAGAGAAGCAATAGACGCAAGAGCTCAATGCACGCGTGTCAAATAGTTCGCGCGGAGCCTTGCCGGAAGCGCCAGCGTGGCATTCGTTCACACAAGCCCCTCGCAATGGACTGAGACGAACGAACATGGCGCTGTTTGCTGTCGGCGCCCCGCGCGTGCTGAGCGTGCAAGCGCGCCCGTCGCGACCCGAATGCGTGGCTACAGCCGCATTCTGCGACGGCTATCTTGCGCT
>Ga0164296_1003207_pt1 | contig 15579 bp, 13 predicted proteins | sample GEODES057metaG_FD_113533 | JGI IMG/M metagenome (GOLD analysis project Ga0164296, IMG submission 113533) | Dystrophic lake water microbial communities from Trout Bog Lake, Wisconsin, USA - GEODES057 metaG | ecosystem: Environmental > Aquatic > Freshwater > Lake | place: USA: Trout Bog Lake... | reverse complement strand
TCCCATTCCGCTTCGGAATCTCGCATGACGGATATAGAGAGCTGAGAACTTTCTCAGAATCGGGTCCCTGGAGGGCAATCGCGGCATACTCGTTACCTTGATCCCTCAATTCAACGGATCCATCGTAAGGGAGATGGGAACGCATCCAATCGAGATCAAGGTCACGGCAGGCACCGTTGATCACCAGGAAGTAGGAGTTCTCTCCAGTCCGGTAGATGATCAAATCATCAATAACCCCGGCCTTCTCATCGAGCATCAAGGTGTACTGCCCCCGTGAAACGCCCAGTTTACCGACACGATTGGTCAGCAGACCCTCAAGCCATACCAAGGCACCCGGTCCTTCCACAGTCACCTCCCCCATATGGGAGATATCGAACATTCCGGTGGATGATCGGACGGCTTTGTGCTCATCCATGATGCCGGAGTACTGAACGGGCATCAACCATCCGCCGAACTCAACCATCCTTGCGCCGCAGGCAAGGTGGGCGGATTCAAGCGGAGTGTGTTTCAGGGATGCGGGATCGCTCATGGACGTATCAAGAGTTTTGGTCAAGAAGCGGATCCTTGCACAACCGTGCCATTGGGACGACGGGAGTTAAAATCCAAATAGGTGTAGGAGTGGAACATCTTCTCGTATTCATCGACGAGTCGCATAGCTTCATTGGGCTTGAGTCGGTCGCTTTTCAGCGCGGCATCGGCCTGCGACTTGATGCGGCGTGCCAGTTCCTTCGTGTCCCACTGGGTGAGGGAGAGGACCTGATCGATCGTGTTACCTGGAAGCACTTCTTCGATGTAATACCCCGCCTCTTCATCCTCATCGAGGAAGACATGCATCTCGTTCACCCTTCCGAAAAGGTTATGGAGATCACCCATGATGTCCTGGTAGGCGCCGGAGAGGAAGATACCCAAATAATACGACTCTCCCTGACGGACCCGGTGCACTGGCAAAGTTTCTTTCACGTCCTGAAAATCGATGAACTTCGCCATCTTTCCATCCGAATCGCAGGTGATGTCAACGAGCGTGCCGCTGCGGTCGGGGATCTCGTCGAGGCGATGGATCGGCATGACAGGGAACAACTGACCGAGTGCCCAATGATCAAGCAGGGACTGGAAGACGGAAAAATTGCAGAGCAATTGATCGGCCAGTGCAACCTCGAGCTCACGAACCTCCTCGGGAATCTGTGTCATCCCTTTGTGAAGTTGAACAATGCGCGCGGCGATGTGCCAATAGAGGGTGTCGATCTTGGCCTTAGCCCTTAGATCCAACAGTCCAAGATCAAACATCGACTGCGCCTGATCCCTGATCTGCTGGGCATCGTGCAGATTCTCCAAACGGCGCTTTTCATTCAACCCCGCACGGATCTCCATCATGTCGGCGACGAGTTTTGGATCTTCGGGCGAGGAGGAGACGTCATCCAGTTGTGCTTCCTTCTCGATGGAACCAAAAGCCTCGATGATCAGGACCGAGTGTGGAGCAACGATGAAACGACCGCTCTCGCTGACAATCACGGGATGTTCAACTTGCTCGGAGTCACAGATCTCCATGATGTTGTAGACAATGTCGCGGGTATACTCATGGAGGGTGTAGTTGCGCGAACTGTCAAAACTGGTTCGTGATCCGTCGTAGTCCACTCCCAAACCACCGCCCACATCGAGGTACCCGAGGGCGTGCCCCATCTTTTTCAGCTTGGCATAAAAACGCGCGGCTTCACGTGTCGCGCGACTGATGGTCTGGATATCGGGAACCTGGGAACCTACATGGTAGTGAAGCAGCACCAGTGCCTCAGGGATCCCCTGGGCATGCAACGTGTCGCTCATTGCGACCAAATCCGCAGTCGAGAGGCCGAATTTTGCGTTCTCACCCCCACTGGTCGCCCACTTGCCGGCTCCCTTGGAGAGGAGTCGCACGCGGGCCCCTATCATCGGCTTCACCCCGACCTGCTTGGCTACGGCAAGGATCTGGTGGAACTCCTCGATCTTCTCGACAACGAGGATCACTTTCTTGCCAAGTTTTAATCCAAGCAATGCGGCACGGATGAACTCATCGTCCTTATACCCGTTGCCCACCACCAGGCTTTCGGGATCTGAATGGACGGCCAAGGCGGCGATCATCTCCGGTTTGCTACCCGCCTCGATGCCGAAATGGTAAGGGAGTCCGGCATCGACGATTTCCTCAACTACTTCGCAGAGTTGGTTCACCTTGATCGGGAAAACTCCGCGGTACTGGTTCCGATAACCACACTCGGAGATGGCACGTGCAAACGACTCATTAAGGCGACGAACGCGGTCCCTGAGCAAATCATGGCAACGTATCAGCAATGGAAAACGAAGTCCCCGTTCCTTTGCCTCACCGACCAACTCCATCAGGTCGATTTCCTCGCCATCCTGACGGCGTGGACGCATGACGGCGTGTCCTTCCTCGTTGATTTTCACGTAACCCTCGGACCAACCCTCGACATTGTAGAGAGCTGAGTTCTTAGAAGCGATGGAGACGGAGGGATCTTGAAGCATTGAAATGATTTGGAAGTGAAAAATTAACAAACACACTCACGCTTGGCGACATGATGCTTCATTTTTTTTGCATTGCCGTATGATCGCGCTGCAGATGTCAATTGTCCTGATCGTTAACTGCTATTCCACTACTTATTTTCCACAACCATGAGACTTCTACACATTGACGCTTTTGCCGGAATCAGCGGCGACATGTCCGTATCTGCACTGCGAGACCTTGGAGTTCCCGAACAAGTCTTCCAGGAGGCACTGGCAGCTTTAAACATTGTTCTTCCCGCTTGCCGATTTGAGCGCGGTGATCGCAACGGCATTTCTGGATGGCGCTTTCTGGTCACCGGGCATGAAGGGAACGAAGGGGTCGAGGCAACCCATCACCATCATGACCACGCCCACGATGACGCAGGGCATGCCCACAGTCACTCCCGTACCCATGCAGGGCATGAACAGCACTCTCACATTCATGATCACAAGCATGGACGCAATCATTCCGCAATTGTGAACCTGATTACCGGAAGTGCGCTTCAGGAAAACGTGAAATCGCTCGCCCTTAACGTTTTCAGAAGGATTGCCGTTGCGGAAGGGGCCGTGCACGGGGTACCTCCCGAACGTGTAGGCTTCCACGAGGTCGGAGCTGAGGACTCGATTGCGGACATTATCTGCGCCTGCGCGGGACTCGTTCATCTAGGGGTTGATCTCGTGAGTTGCGGTCCCCTGATCGAGGGGTCGGGACATATCCACTGTGCCCATGGCACATTCCCTCTCCCTGCACCAGCTACTTTGGGAATCCTGAAGGAAAAAGGCATCCCATTCCGTCAGGTTGAAGAACATTGGGAACATATCACCCCGACAGGTGCGGCTATTCTAGCGGAGTTTGCCTCGAGCTTCGGCCCAATGCCTGAAATGGCTGTGACGGCAATTGGATATGGTCTCGGTTCACGCCAAACACCGAACCGCCCGAATGCGCTCCGACTCATTTTGGGGGAGTCGGTCGACAGCACAAAGGACGGATTGGAGGAGATCGTGGAACTTCGTTGCAATCTTGATGATCTCACTCCCGAACATGCCGCCAGCGCCATGGAATCGCTCATCAGCGCGGGGGCACTCGATGCCACGCTCACACCAACCGTGATGAAGAAAGGCCGCTCGGGATGGATCCTGGAAGTTCTTACCCCTGAGGAAAAAGCAGCGGAGCTTTCCGAGCTGATCATGAGACAGACAAGCGCCTTCGGGGTTCGTCGGCATCGTATGGAGCGCCTGAAACTTGAAAGACACTTTGAAGAGGTGAAGACCAAGTACGGTAACATTACCATTAAGGTCGGCACCTTGAGGGGAGAGATTATTCAGCGCACCCCGGAGTTCTCCTGTTGTGCAAAGGCCGCCAACATGCATGGAGTCGCTGCGAGGGAGGTCCATACCGCCGCCCTGCAGGCACTTGGGCAATAAGGAGGAATTATTCCTCGTCGTCGGAAGTCCCGCCCTTGACCGGTTTTGCCGCGCAAACGCCTCGCTTCTTGGCGGATGCAATGAAATCCAGGAAATACTGGGCCTCGGGGCCCCATTTTTCCTTTTTCGATTCCTCTAGGGCCTGAGTGATGTTGCGACCACTGTGATAGATCAGGCGAAAGGCCCTTTTGATTTCTAGTCGGGTCTCGGAACTCATCCCGGCACGCTTAAGACCGACGGCATTGATACCAGCCACCATACTGGTGCCGTAGGCGGATACGTAGGGGGGGATGTCTTTCGGAAACCGCTCCCCTCCCCTTACCATGCAAAGCTTGCCGACCCTAAGAAACTGGTGAAACACCGAGCCTCCTCCGAGCACCGCGCCGTCCTGAACTTCGACATAGCCGGCAAGCAGGCAGTTGTTTGCAATGATCACCTTATTGGCGACCGAGGCATTGTGGCCGAGATGAACACCCACCATCAAAAAATTCTTATCGCCGACGCTCGTTACCGTTCCCTCCTTGGTACCGCGATGAATCGTCACGTATTCACGGATGATATTGTCATCGCCTATCACGACTTCGCTATTGGTTCCCGGTTTGAAGTCGTAATCCTGCGGGTCGCCCCCAAGAATCGCCCCGTACCCAACGGTATTCCGCGCACCCATCCTGACATGGCCCGTGATCACGGCATGTGCCTGGATCCGACAGCCCTCACCGATGACGGCACCGGATTCAATGATGACACCGGGTCCTACTTCAACATCAGCAGCAAGGTGGGCTGAGGGATCGACAAAGGCTGAGGAATGAATATTGGACATGAGTGGAATGGAACCTTCTCCATCATCTAAAGAAGTCCCGCCTCACGGAAGCTGAAATAAGGGGGGTGATCTCCCCGCGTCGTACCGATGATGACATGATCCACTAGTGGTATCTGTAAAAGGGCTCCCGCCTCCATGAGTCGACGCGTCAGGCGTCGATCCGCTTCACTGGGTTGGGGATCACCCGAGGGATGATTGTGAACGACTGCGATGGCATAGGCTCCCTTGGCGATGGCGGGTCGGAAGACCTCTCTCGGATGGGCGATGCTTTCATTCAGGCTTCCCCTGGATACCTCCCTCTGTTCGAGGAGACCGTGACGGGTATCAAGAAGCATCACGCGGAGCGACTCGTAGGGTAAAATTTCCATTTCCCTGGCCAGGAGTCCGTGAATCGCTCCCGCCCTGTCGATTCTAGGACGCTCCAGCTCCGGCAGAGCCATGCGCCTCCCCATCTCAAAGGCCGCCTTGAGTTCAGCGGCCTTGGCCGGCCCCATACCGGGAAGTGAGGCAAGTTCCTCAACCGAACAACCAGCCAGTCTCCGAAGGGATCCCCATTCCTGTAGAAGGGATTTGGCCAGCGAGAGAACATCCAGCCCGACCTTGCCGGTTCTAAGAAAAAGGGCCAGTAACTCGGCATCGGTCAAAACGCCGGCACCATGATTGAAGAGCCTCTCGCGCGGCCTCTCTGTCCGCGGAATATCTCCGAAGCGTGATGAGGTCATGAAAAAAACTAGGCCATCCCCGATAAATCGCAAGAGGCAGCCCCACGAAACCGATCAACTTACGGCTCGAATCCTAACAGAGCGAATCCAGCACCCCGTTGAGATATTCGGTCATGGAGTGGAGAGCCTCTGCATGACGGTTTTTCTGAACTTTTTCGAGCTCCGCATCAGCTTCATTCACCAGAACGCGTGCCGCCTGAACCGCTGCAGGAAAAGCTCCCTTTGAGGTGACGAGCTCAAGCAGCATTGCCGGTGGAATCCCACCCTCGGCGAGCAGCATTCCTTGAAGCTCATCCCGTTCCTTGGGTGTGGAGTTTTGCAATAACAGCAGAACAGGAAGGGTGAATTTACCGCAGGCAAGGTCGGTGCCCAACGTCTTGCCGATCATCTCCTCATCGCCGACCAGATCAACGCAGTCATCAAGCACCTGATAAGCGATTCCTATCTTTGTCCCGTAGTTCTTCAGTGCACTGATGACGGAGGGTGATGCCCCGCTGATATAGGCCCCCAATTCACAGGAAACCGAGAAGAGCGAGGCGGTTTTCATCTGAACCATCCGGTAATATTCCGAAAGCGGGAGATTTAGATCGAAGCGGCGCTGGGTTTGAAGAATCTCACCCGTGCAGACGTCGGCAGCTGCATCGGCAATACGTCGACAGATTTCGGAATTTGAGAACTTAGTGGAGAGGCGAAGCGCATGTGCGAACATGACATCACCCACCAGAACAGTGAGGGAGTTTCCCCACTTTGCATTCAGCGTGGGGCGGTCCCGACGGCGATCAGCACCGTCCATAATATCGTCATGAACAAGGCTCGCTATATGAATAAGCTCAACAATGACCGCCAGATCGACATGATCCGAAACCACCCGTCCCGTGGCTCCACCCGAGAGTAATGCCAAGGCCGGACGAAGACGCTTGCCGCTACCGCCCACGGCATATTCGAAATAGTGTTCGATCCCCGCGTCAACGGCATTCGACTGCTCATGGATCCTCTCCTCGACCGAGTAAAGATCAGGACCGATCAGCTCGATCGCCTGTGCAAAGGCAGCATGAGATCGTGGGTCAATTTCCTTGGCGGACCATCTTGTGAAATTTTTCACAAGCAGACTTTCGCTCATCAGCCCTCCATCGTCAATGTCACGTATGGATGGGTAGGTTGCTTTTTTATCACCCGCCTGCCTTTGATGGTTTCTTGGGGCCTACCCCTAGGCGGATGCTCTCACGGATCAGCGGGAAGGGCAGTAGCCGGCTTCCCCTGACAAGCAAAGCAAGCAGGGAATTCGGAATGACACCCGGCTTATCCTTTTCAAGCCCCCAGAGTGCTTCGCGAACGACCAGATCTGGTGATGCTGCAAGTATCGGATGAGAGCGATCCATGGCTCGGATTGTCTCCCCGTCACGGCTGGCAACCTGAAAAAACTCCGTGGGGACGGGACCGGGACAGAGAGCCGTAACCGCGATTCCCTCGGATGCAAGCTCCATGCGGAGCGCCTCGCTGAAACTCGTCACGTAGGCCTTGGTCGCGGCATAGACAGCCATTTCCGGCAAGGGATAGAACCCGGCCACGGAACTCACATTAAGGATTCCCGAGGGACCCTGAGCACGGAGCATCGGAAGCAGGAGATGGGTCAGGTGGGTCAAGGCGGTCACATTAACCTCCAAAACCGACGCCAGTCGCGACCACTCAGCGCTGTCAAAAGCTCCAAGGTCTCCAAGGCCCGCGTTATTTACCAAGAGATTCAGAGGAATCTGCTCCTGGATAATATGTGCGGCAAGTCGTTCACGCTCCGAGGATCGCGCCAGATCGACGGCAATCGAATCGATTTGAAGATGAGGATTTGATGATTTCAATGAATCAGCAAGGTCAGCGAGTCGCTCAACGCGTCGACCAACAAGGATAAGCTTGGAAGCAACGGGTCCGAGTTGACGGGCAAATTCAGCACCGAGTCCGGCAGTTGCACCGGTAATGAGGGCCGTGCATCCTCGGATTGCAAAACGTGGTTTATTCATCATGGTTTCATATCCCTCCTGAAGATCTCACGGATGGGGTGCTCGTCCAGCACATTGGGTTCGATTCCTCCGATGCGATTACCGTCGTACAACTGGATCCCGACATAGAAAAACAATGGTGAGATGGGGGCTTCATCTCGCACAAGATAACCCTCTGCCTGCTGCATGATACCGAAACGCTTCTTGGGATCTCTCTCAGCGGCGGCCTGATGGATCAAGCAGTCATAAACGTTATTTTTCCATCCTGTCCGATTATTGCCACTCTCCGACAGGAAGAGATCAAGGAACGTGTTCGGGTCAGGGTAATCGCCTACCCAACTGGATCGCGCGATCCCAAAATCGAGAGCCCCCAGAGAGTTCAAGTAAACCTTCCACTCTTGCCTGGCCAGTTGGACCGTCACACCCAACTGCTCTTTCCACATCGATTGCAACTCGATTGCAACCCCTTCGTTTAATTCACCCTCGCTGTAAAGATAGGTGGTGAGAGGAAATCCCTTTCCCTCCGGATACCCTGCTTCAGCGAGTAATTTACGGGATGCATGGGCATCTTCGGCAAGCCCGAGAGGTGCCTGATAACCCGGAATACCCGGTGGAACAAAACTCAATGCGGACGACTCGCCAGCCCTCGTGATTTTGGTCGTGATTCTCTTTCTATCAATGGCCATGGCGAAAGCCTTCCGGACACGAACATCGGCAAAAGGGCCCTTGGCGCAATTGAACCTAAGGAAAAAGGTGCCCAGAAAAGGTGCAGCATGAAAGTCAGGCCTTTGTTTGAGTGCGTCCAGCAAGGAAGGAGGGGCAAGCCCCTTGTCCATGATCAGGTCAGCTTGCCGTGCAGCATAAAAATTATAGGCCACATTGGCCTGACTGATCGGCAAGACCTCCGCGGTTCGCAATTGGACACTCTTTGCATCCCAATAGAGCTGATTAGCCTTGAGATGAATGGCATCATTAATCCTCCAATCCTCAAGCAGGAAGGAACCGTTCCCGACAAGCTTCCCCGGCTTCACCCAGTCATCACCATACTTTGCAATCAGATCAGTTCGTACAGGGTAGAGTGTGGGGAATGCACAGAGATCGAGAAAATATGGTGTGGGCTGTTTAAGTGTTACCCGAAGGGTTCCTTCATCCAAAGCCTTTACTCCGACGGTGGAAAAATCAGGCGCCTTATCGGGAGGACTTTCCGCAAACTCCTGGGCACCTTTGACTGCAAAGAGTTGGTAGTTATAGGCTGATGCCGTGGCTGGATCGAGCGTCCGTCGCCAGGACTCTACAAAATCCTTGGCTGTCAGCGCTTTTCCATCACTCCAACAGGCCTCCTTGCGTAAATGGAACGTGTAGACGCATTGATCCGGCGAGATCTCCCACGATGATGCTACCCCGGGTTCGGCAACTCCCTTGCGGTTGAAACGAAGCAACCCCTCGAACAGAGCATTGACGATTCTTCCCTCGGGTTGACCAGTGATCAGGGCAGGATCAAGCGTTTCTGGTTCGGCACCATTGATGAAGACCAGATCCGAACGCAGACGCCCGGGTGAACACCCCCCAAGCATGGGCAGGACAACGCAAAGAAGAACAACAAGCACCCTGTTCATGGTTCGGGAACCATGTTCGAGCAGGGCAATCCCTTCGAAAACTCATCAAGGCTTTGCATGGTGATGTCCGCAATATTGCGCAGGGCACGCTGGGTCAGGAAGGCCTGATGGCCGGTCACAATCACATTCGGAAATGTAAGCAACCGGGCAAACGTATCATCACTGATGATATCGGAAGAGTGATCCTCGAAAAACAAAGAGGCCTCCTCCTCGTAGACATCAATTGCCAGAAAGCCGACCTTGCGACTCTTGAGGGAATGGACAACAGCCTGTGTATCCAGAAGACCACCGCGGCTTGTGTTGATGAGGAACACTCCCTCCTTCATCAATTCCAAGGCCTGGGCGTCGATCAGGTGATAGGTGGAGGGCATCAGCGGAACGTGCAGTGTCAGGATATCGGAATAACGAAAGAGCTCCTCCCTTGTATCAACGTAAGATGCAAGCAGTGTCACCGCCTCGTTCGGTTCATCGTCATAAGCCAGAATCTTGCAACCAAAGCCGCTGAGCAGCTTAACCACTTCGGTGCCGATCCTCCCGGTTCCGCACACTCCAACGGTCATGTCGCGCAACTCAAAGCCACAAAGACCCTCGAGATTGAAATCAGCTCGCCTTACACGGTTATGGCCCTCATGGATGTGACGACCAAGGGTCAGGATCAGGCCAATAGTGAATTCTGCAACTGCATTGGGAGAGTATGCCGGCACATAGGCCAGCTTGATTCCCAACGCGCGCGCCGCTTCTCGGTCGATCTGATTGAAACCGGCGCTCCGTGTTGCGATAAAGCGGGTTCCTCCGGCAGCCAAGGTCTCCAGAACCTTCTTATCGGCCACATCATTGACAAAGATCAGCACCGCTTCATGCCCGGCGCCCAGAACTGCGGTGTGAGCCTCAAGGCGCGGCTCCAGAAATGTGAATTCTATCGTGGATCCCTTGGCGGCTTTTTCCAGCACGGGACGCTCGTAGCGTTTGGTGTTGAAAACAGCAACCTTCACACGAGATCAGGGATTCGGGGAAACTTGTTGAAGTCGGTTGGATGTCCGGATCACGTCCCTGTAATAGTAGGCGGCGGGCTTCAGAATCCTTGCCTTGGTGTTCGGGTCCATAGTAGCAAGACCGAACTTAGGCACGTAGCCGTAGTGCCATTCGTAGTTATCGGCGAGGGACCAGACGAAGTAACCCTTCACGTCATATCCATCATCCATTGCCATACGAATCTGAGCGATATGATCGCGAAGATAGGAAAGCCTCTTTTGCTCATTTTTGGTGGCAATGCCGTTTTCGGTAATCATCATCGGCTTGTCATAGCGTTTGCCAACGTAACGGATCTGATTTCCGAGCCCCTTTGGATCGATGCGCCACCCCATCATCGTAAAGTTCGAGCCGTGTTTCATCCCTTCGGAAAGGAGACTAAAGGGGCCGGCCATCTGGCTGTAGTAATAATTGAAACCGATGATGTCACAGACATCATAGACCCGGTCAAGGTGGTCGAAGTTGGAGTGCATGACCGTGTTGTAAAGGAGACCACCCGGATCCAGTGGAGCGGGTTTCCACCAAGGGAGAGCCTCCACACTCAAAACTTTCGCTGAATGTTTGACTTCCTTGATGCGAGCCGCCGCATCCCGGAACATATCTGCGCTGGCAATCGTCGCCGCCTTATACCCCTTGAAATCAAAAATATGGCAGGGCGGCCAGAGCCCGATGATATATGCGGTTAGGACCTGACCATTGGGTTCGTTCTCGGGAGCATAAAAATTCACGTAGGGGGCGGTAGCTTTCACCATCTTGCTCACGTAAAGATTCCAGTGATTTCGAGCCTGAGGATTTAGCCAGTTAGTTTTCGAGCTATCCTTGGGATCCGTCAGCCACGCGGGGAAAGTGAAATGCCAGAGTGTGACGACAGGCTCGATTCCAGCCTCCCTGAGCTTGCGACACATACGCACATAGCCCAGGACTGCTTTTTCATTATACTTACCGGGACTAGGTTCCACCCGTGCCCATTCGATGCTGAAGCGGTAGTGAGTGACTCCGATTTTCTTAAGAGCAGTAAGATCCTTGTTCCAGTCGCTCCACGAATAAAGGGCATTGCCCACGATGGGCGCTTTCTTCTGCTGAACCAGCAAGTCCCAGTCGCGAACGTAATATTCGGGATTTTCCGGGGAGACGGCCTTGTTTTCGTATTGCAGACTACTCGTGGAGATACCCCAAGCAAACGGAGCATAACCCTTCAGTTGCGCAGCCTGATGATCGGGCGCCTTGTCAAGGGGGCCAAGCGGGTGAAGTGCACATCCACCAAAGAGGAGCGGGAAAACCGCCGCACAAATCGTCAAAATTTTCATTATTGGGTATTAGGCTGAGTTTTTTTCTTCATGAACGAAGGGATCAGCAGTTCCAGATCTCCCATTTTGTTGCGATAGAACCCACGAAGATCGGGAATGGTATTGTTCCAGTTCATGCGCGTGGCCGCCAAGAACTGATCATTGGAGAAAATCCGATCCAAACGGAGTCTTCCCGCGTGGTTATTCACTTCGTCAAATGGGAGCGTCCTCTTGCGGTATTCTGCCTCGGGAATCCGTGCCTTCTCGAGTCGGGCGGGGTCGTAAATCGAGAGCCACCATCCTCCGTAGGCGTCGGAGGCTTCAGGCGGAGTGACTTTGAAGATAAAGTTTCCCACCTGGATCTGCCCACCCTTTTCATCAAGTGAGTAGAGGGCTCCGACCTCTTTTCGATTGGTCAGGATGCCAGCAAGATATGCGCGGACGATTTTTTTGAAACGAGTGATCTTTTGCCCTCTCTCATAAATTCCAAACTCAACGCAAACTGGGTGATTCGGATCGCCGTACACATTCATTTCCACGCGGTCATTGATCCTAAAAGAGAGGTAGGGGATGTTTTTTAGGTATCCATTGTCGATGGTGGTTGCCGGAATCTGCCTGAAAGACTTGATACTGTCATCGGAACGTAGATCCTGAACAATCATCCGCCATGGCGGAAGCGTTCCCGGATCGACGATATCCGCAAAATAGATCTCCGCATTCGGGATATCCTCGATGCGGTTGATGGAAATTTTGGGGATATCAACTTCCCCCATTTTTTGCTGCAACGTTACTTTTTGAGCATCGTTCTTGATAATCAGTCCGTGAAGAACCTTCCCATCATTCAAATAGATGGTGTCAGGCATCAGTCGCTTTGCATCCAGATCCATCTCCGACCTGAGCGAGGAAAGCGTTAGAAAGATAAAAATACCGAGGAAGAAAGAATGCTTCATGATTGATTGCCTTCCCTGTTAGGTACTAGGCCTTAACCCATGCATCAAGCAACCATACGCACCCTCTTACTGGGAACGCTTCTCCCAACCCTTCTTCTGCTTCCCGGATGCATCAGCGCTCCGCGTCACTACGCCCCGCCAGTTGGCGCAGTGTTGACGAAACCGTTACCCAAGGAACCCTTCTGGTGGGGAACGTCGACGGCTGCTTTCCAGAACGAGGACAAGGGATACGTTCCTGGATCAAAATGGTATTTCAAGACCGACTGGGATAGATTTGCGGAGGAGGGTAGGGCGCCTATCCGCGGGGACAGGGCCGTGTTCTCCTGGAGCCAGTTCGACAAGGATCTCGCTGCGGTTAAATTCCTTGGAGTTAGTCATTTCCGGTTCGGGGTTGATTGGGCCCGCATCGAGCCCCGCAAAGGTGAAATCAATGAAGAAGCCTTGTCCCGTTATGCCGAGATGGCTCACAAATGCAGGGAGGCGGGCATCGAGCCCATCGTGACTCTATGGCACTTCACCTTTCCCGATTGGATTTACTCAAAGGACAAATCCAAGGCCAATTTCCTCAATCCAGAGGTCCGCAGCGCCTGGCAGGCTCATGTGCGACGCGTCGTCAAGGCCACCAAAGCCGATGTGAGGATCTATGTTCCCCAGAACGAACCCAATGGAGCACTTCAACTTGGCTGGATCGGAGCTCACTGGCCTCCGGGACTTCTGATGCACCCTGCTTCTTACAAGAAAGCTATGCGGGTCTCTGCCGACATGTTCCGTGACGCGGCCTCCATTGTGAGGGAGGAGCGTCATGATGCACTCATCATGGGCATCTATTCACTGCCTTATTGGAAGAAGGCTCCCTACGCCGATCCGACTCGTTCCGTTTATCACCTCATGCTGCATCAGAATTACGACCATCTCGACCTGGTGGCTGATACCTGCGATCTGGTTGGCGTCAATTATTACTATGCACAGCAATGCAGTCTGACCCGGTTTCTTTTCCGTCCCGTTGGGGAACATAACTCACAATATACCCAACTCGGTTGGGAAATCGCTCCCACGGGCCTCTATCATGTCCTTCGTCAGATCTGGCACCGCTACCACAAGCCAATCGTGATTTCGGAGAATGGAATCGGCACTCAAAGCGGCCAGAAATCAATACGCTATTTTCGGGAGCATATCGCACAAATGCGACGCGCCATGAACGAGGGTGTGGATGTCCGCGGGTACTTCCCCTGGACGCTTGTGGACAATTACGAATGGACCGAGGGATGGACTCCGAAATTCGGCCTCTTCTCCTTTGACAAGACGACCCACGATCGCATTCCCTCACCCTCCGCCTATTGGTACAAAAACTTCATCAAAGCTTATCCAGAGCCCTAATGGACTTCCATGGAGCAAGAAACAATCACGCGAATCGTCGATGAGGTAATCAGGGGGAGAAGATCCGTACGCGCTTTCTTACCAACCAGCGTACCCAAGGAAACAATTCTGGAGATCCTTGACGTCTCCTCCCGTGCTCCATCAGGGACAAATACCCAACCGTGGCAGGTCATCGTTGTGACTGGAGAGAAAAAGGAGTCTCTTTCAAGGGATCTTATAGCGGCTGCGTTCGATCCCTCAAGCGATACGGAACACGCTGAGGAGTATTCGTATTATCCCGATAAATGGATTCCCCCCTACATTGATAGGAGAAGGAAGGTCGGATACGACCTCTACGGACTACTTGGCATTACAAAGGGAGAGCGTGAACGGATGGAGAGGCAGTTTGCCCGCAACTACATCTTTTTTGATGCCCCGGTGGGGATTTTCTTCACAATTGACCGGATCATGGGGCAAGGAAGCTGGTTGGATTACGGCATGTTCATCGAGAATGTGATGCTTGCGGCACGGTCCAGGGGGCTCGACACCTGCCCCCAGGCGGCTTTCTGCAAATACCACAGGATCATCGAGCGGCACCTGGAGATACCTGAACATCAAATGCTGGTCTGCGGCATGGCGCTTGGATACGAGGACTCCTCAAAGATCGAAAATACTCTTCGCACCGAGCGAGAACCTGCAGCCTCCTTCACACGATTCGTAGATTAGAAGGGTGTCTTATCTTTCAGGGCAACTGCTCACTTCTTAGAAGACGCCGGAGCATCTCCAGGTAGAGCAAAAAGAGAGGCAACAGCAAGTTACATCCATCCGCTGCGCCAGTCATTGATCATGGAACGATCCCAGATCTCAACATGGGGAACTGACTTGTCGCGTAGGAGTCCCATCAATTGATCAACGCCAACTCTGGGACCTGGCCCTCCCCATAGGACGGTAATTCTCGAGGGGCCTGCCGTAAACTCAGCGGCATGTTTTGCGATCAACAACTCTGAGTCATAAAGGTCATAATTCGCCCGTGACCCGTAACACTCCTTGAATCCCCAGCTATTCCACTGGAGATCATTTGGTTGTCCATACCAGTTCTCAAAAACAGCCACCGAGCGGAATTTGTCTGGGTTATTAAAGAAAAGAGCAAGGGCTCCTAAGGCTGATTTACTAAATCCGATCAAATAATCTGATGAGGACCGTAAGGGTGATCGCACATTATTGAAATCTAATACCGGATAATGGCTTTCGATAAAAGGCATCACGGCCTTGGTAATGTGATCGTTCTCCCGAGAGAGGGAATCTTCAGGATTATTACCGTACCATGGCAGCACAGGGAATGAAGGGGTGACGAAAATGGCCTTATAGCGGTCGGCAAGACCGCACCGGATAACCTCGGTGAGAGGATGTCCCCAATTTCCCCTGGTACCAGCATTGACGGGGAGGCAATACACAACGGGATAAGATTTGTGAGAGTCAAGGTTTCCAGGAAGTAGCACCTCCACTTTGTTGGTACCCTTTAAATATGGGCTGGTAATAGACCAAGATTCAACACCCGGAGTTTCCGGATCGGGATCCCTGGTTAGTCCTACGCCCTCGGGCAAGGAAGGTGTAGCATTCAATAGAATGCAGGAGAGAAAATAGAAACAAATGACTCGGTTGAGCATGAAGAAAGACTAATAATGGTTATTTGAGGGCACGCGGAATGCAATCCGACAAAAACACGGGATGAGGTGACGTGACCTCGGGGATTTGAGCCAGGTGGTGTGTTAGTCTTTGGGACAACCAAACCCAAAGACCATGAAAGGAAAGAGATACAGCACAGAGGAGAAGATCCGGATATTGAGGCAGGCAG
>Ga0164296_1003206_pt1 | contig 15579 bp, 16 predicted proteins | sample GEODES057metaG_FD_113533 | JGI IMG/M metagenome (GOLD analysis project Ga0164296, IMG submission 113533) | Dystrophic lake water microbial communities from Trout Bog Lake, Wisconsin, USA - GEODES057 metaG | ecosystem: Environmental > Aquatic > Freshwater > Lake | place: USA: Trout Bog Lake... | reverse complement strand
GGATCGAGGCAGGCAAGAAGCTCATCATGGCCTTGACGAAAACGCCCATCACCTGTTCAATCGTCCAGAGGTGACTCACTTTTGAACCGCGACCCGCTGCACTATTGATCCGCGTTTTACAGTGAGGGCCTGATTTTGTCTGGCCATGCCTGCCGCTGCTTCGCTGACGGCCTGTCCGCCGACATTGAGGCCGGTGAGGCTCTGGAAGCTGTTTTGGGCCAGGGCCGCAGCCCCGAACACTCCGGCGACGACTTGCCCCCCGCCAGCGGTGAGCGAGGTGCTGATGTTGTCGGCGAACTTGCGCCAGCCGGGTCGCGCTTTCATCTCATCGAGGTAGCGCTGGGCGGTTTGGTTGGGGGTGAGGAAACCGGTGACATTGCCCTTGGCGTCTTTGACGGAGAGATTGCCCTCCAGTTGATTGCGCTCGCGCCACTGCTGGTAATTTTCCACGCCGGGCAGGGTCTGGCTGGTCTCAAGCTGGGCGCGTGCGGTATTCAGCCAGTGGTCATGGTAGGCGGGCCAGAGTTTGCGTGCGGCGGCCTTGGCCTCCGGGCTGGAGTAGGTGTTTGCGATGGCCTTTTCGAATGCGGACTGATCTTCTCCAAGAGCGGGATTGACGGTGATGCTGCCATTGGGCAGCACGCGGGTGGGCTCGGCGGGGCCGCGCCCGCTCATCTGCCTGACGGTCCTGTCAACGAGGCTCTCCTGCTGCTTGTTGGCGTAATTGGTGCTGGCGCGGCTCCAATCGCTGAGGCGCTGCATTTCCATGTGGTGGCGGAGGTCTTTGGGGTCCACGCCATATTTTTTGGCCTCTTGATCGAGAACATCGAGGTGGGTGCTGGAGAGGGGCGCGCCGGGGCTGTATTCTTCATTTCCCTTGAGAGCCTCTCCAGTGATCCAGTTGCCAGCGACGCCGTGCCCCCAATGATGGTAGATTTGGGCGGCGATCTGCGGGAGCTGATTTGCCTTGGCTGCGATCTGGGCCTGCTGCTGCTGCACATGGTTGTTGATGGCTTGCATGCCAGCTTGGTGCTCGGGCGTCCCTGGGGCATGCGTCCGCTCCAGGGCGGTGCGACGTGCCTGTGCCTCATCTTCCAGGGCTTCCAAACTGCTGGCGGCTCCGCCCATGCCGGCGGATTGCAATTTGGCGCGCCGGGCCTCGCGCTGCTGGCGGATTGCGGACTCGGCCTCTACCTCGGCCCTGGCTTGCCGCAGGGCGGCCACGACCTTGGGGTCATCGCCGGTGCTCGCTTGCGCTGGTGGCGGCTGTGGTCTGGCGGAGAGTTCGGAGCGCTCGGCGAGCTGCTGCAGGCGTGCCTGCTCCTGCGGTGTCGGGGATGCTGAGGTGGCGGCGGGGCTGAGCAGGCGGTTGAGGTCTGCATGAAGCTGCTGCTTCTCCGGGGTGAGAGCGCCGGGGCGCATGACGGCCTGGTCGGGCTAAGGGTGGTTGTACGTGGTATTCTGTGGTATTTTTCTGCGCGTTAAATCCGGCGGAGGCAGGCTGGCGGCGGGGTGTGCGGGCTGTCCGGTCAGGGGGACGGTGCTGGCATTGATGGGGCGGCTGAGATCCTGCCCCTGGGGCTGGTTTACCGGACGGGGGCTGGCGAGGCTGCGCCGGGCAGGTTGGGTCCAGGCTCCGCTGGGAGGGGGTGCCGCCGCTGTTGGAGATAGCAGTTGGTGCTGCTGGGTGGTATTCTGTGGTATTTGACTTCGCAGCCATGCCGTGGTGCGCTGCTGCTCGGCGGGGTCGGTGTAGCGTTTGACCATCTGCGCGGCCTGGGAGTTCTGCTGCGGGAGGGATGGGGCGTGGGGCTGCTGCAGGGTTTGCGTCTGCGCGGGCTGCTCCATGCGGGGGGCGGGCTTGAGGGCCTCGTCCTCCTCGGGGTCGGGGTAGGCACCACTGCGCCGGAGCATCAGCGCGGCGGGTTCTTGCGGGCGGGAGTAGAGCGGCATGGCGGTGGAGCGGCGGCGGGGATGAGGGGCAAGGAGGTGTTCTCGGGCGCGGTGGGCGGGAGGCGTGACTATTTGCGCTTGGGCTTGGGGGTGGGGGCAGGCGCGCTGGCACCTGGCGGTGCAAAGGGGGCTTTTGGTGCCTTTGCGTAGGCGTTATCGGCGGCCTGACGCTGCTGGGCTGAGCCAAAGAATTGGCCGCGGCTCTGGCCTTCAAAGGTGGCGGGCGCTTTGGCAGGCGGGCCTGCGGCTCCTATTTGGGCTGCGCTGGGGATGTTGATGCTGAGTGCTGGTTTGGCCGCCGATGCCTGACCCGCCGCTGCGAACGGTGGCCTGGGTGCGGACGTGTGAGTGACGCTGGGGATGTGGATGCTGAGCGCTGACTTGCCCGCAGGTGCGGGGCCAGCGGCGGCGGCGAGCGGGGGCTTTGCGGCGAGCGGGGGCTTTGCTGCGGGCGGTGTGCTGGCTGGAGTGGCCGGTGTTGTGCTGGACGCTGCGGGCGCAGGTTTGGGGGGGGGTAGCAGGACCATTTTGCTGCCGCCCTGGCCGCTTGGCACGCTGGCGAATTGGGGCTGCTGCGCCGGTGCGGCGGGTGTCTTGGGAGGCGTGGCACTGCCTGGCTGGCGTGCCCTGAAGAAGAGCGGGGCGGTGGTGCCTGGCGCGGCGCCGCGTTGGGTGATGGTGCCGGACTCGTCCATGCTATGCCCTGGATTGGCGGCATTGAACTTAGCGCGCGCGGCGTCAAAGGTGCCGTTGGCCTTGGCCTGGTCCACATTGCTCTGACGCTGCGCGAAGGCCTGTGCAGGGGTCGGGCGCGGCGTCATCCAGCGTGAGGTGGGCTGGGACAGTGGCCCCGTCGCGGCCCCCATCGCATCCACAGGCGAAATGGAACCATCACGATTGCGCGTGCCGGTGCGCACCGCCGCCGTCTTGGTGCCGGGTCCGGTACCTGGAGCGTAGATGTTATTGCGCGGGCTGGCGTTGATGCGGCCAGGGCGGGAGGGAAGCCCGCCTGTGATGCTGTTGTTGCTATCGCCGCTGCTGTCATCGCCCGCCGACTGATTCTGCTGTTGCAAGAGTGGATTCGTCGGGGCCGGGCTGGGATTCAAACGCGGCAGTCGCTGCGAGAGCGGCCCCGTCGCGGCCCCCATCGCATCCACAGGCGAAATGGAACCATCACGGTTGCGTGTGCCGGTGCGCACCGCCGCCGTCTGCGTGCCGGGTCCGGTGCCGGGGGCGTAGATGTTATTGCGCGGGCTGGCATTGATGCGCTGCTGCGGCGGCTCGTCCTGGGAGGGTTCGTTTTCAGTTGGCTGCGGCGGCTCGTCCTGGGAAGGCTCGTTTTCGGGCGGCTGTTGCTGCTGCTGTTCATCCTGCGGCTCTTCTTCTTCGCTGGTCTGGTAGGGTGGTAAATTTGTAAATGCCATGACATACCACTTGGGTCAGTTTGACAAAGCGCAAGCGCTTTCATGCAATTAAGTGGTATGAACGAATACGGGGTGTTGACAGCGGGGATTTTGCGAAGAGTGGAGCGCTTTGCGCTTCGTCCAGCCGAAGAGTGCGCATGGCACCTCCCATATCCCGTGGATTTGCTCCCAGTCATCCACTGCCAACGCACGCTCCCCGCGCACTTGGCCAGCCCCGCTCCCCGGCGGCTGCAGGATCAGCCGCACGCCGGACTCTCCCTGCTCGGTCCCTCCTTATTCCTCCTCGCGGCAGAAGTCGCCATTGCTGAAGACGACGCAGCGGCCTTCTTTGCCGCTGAAGAGCACGGCATGCTCGCAGCCCAGCTCCGTGCACGCATCCAGCATCGTCTGCGCGATGTCCAGGGTGATGGGCACCCGTGTCTTCACCCGTATGATTCGCGCCGGATCGTCCTGGCTCGACGCGGTGAAATCTGGATCGTCCACTTCCTCGTCTTCGGCTCTGCCTTCGCTGAAGGTGCCCACGCTTTGCAGCGCCTCCTTGATCATCTGGAAAAAGCGTGTGAAGCACTCGACCTCCTGCTGCTCCGTCAGATGGTGGTCCAGTTTCTCGCTGTGCGCCGCAAACTCCGTCAGCAGCTCATTCAGCTCCTCTTCGGACACCAAGAATTCGGAGACAGCCATTTCGTCAAAAGTGGGTTCGGGCGCCAATCGGTCAGAGACGGACTGGGTGGAGGCTAAAGGAGCAAGACTGAGAGGACCCTGGGTGGTGGGCATGAGTGCATTCATAAACTTAGGCGCTGACAGAAAACCACCAAGGCAGGCATCAGCGACACCCCTTTGACGGTAACTATCATTAAATAATCACATGTTTCATGGGCAAACTGCAAGATCAATTTCACTCTTCTGCTTGGCTCCCCGTCAGCCTCCCATCAGGACGGTAGTCCGCGCATCCCCCGCTCAGGTGCCACGCTGCTGCTCATCCTACGTGCGTCGGGAGGGCAGCCATTCTATCGGCGTTTTGCAGCTTTTCGTTTCAGCCCGCTCCGTTAAAGCGGGTGATGATCTTTCATCTTCTGCATCCTTGATCATCAATCTCTCACTCTCTGGTAATCCATCGGTCTCCGCCGCCGCCGCGCTGCCAGCTTGTAGAGCGTCGCGCTGCCTTTGCAGCGGTGGGCCATCGCCAGGCCCAGCACATCGTCATCGTGGCAGCCGCTGCGCGCCTCCTCGCGGCCGTTCTTGCTCCACATGAAGTTTTTGCATTCACCCAGGATGTGCGGGCAGAAGACATCCAGCGTTTCGTTGTGAAACGCCAGCGCCAGGCTGTCGATCACATCGCGCCGCTGGTCGCGGTCCTTGAGCTTCCAGCCGAGCATGAAGCTCTGCCGTTCGCGGTCAAAGGGGTCCACCACCTGCCGCTTGTACAGAGGCACGCCTGCGTCCTTCAGGCGCTCCAGCACATGCAGGCCCATGTTCACCTCCAGCACCACCAGCGCGCCGCCGTAGTATTCGGACAGCAGCGCGATGGAGTCCGCTGTCAGCAACGTGGTGCCGGTGAAGGGCGGGCGCACGCGGGCCACCACGGCGTCTTTGTAGCAGGCACCACCCGCTGTCTGATAAGCAGTGCGCAGCACGCCAATGGAGTGCCGGTCCGGGTCACCGCTCTCCGCCTGGTCCTCGCCCGTCATGGGGTCGCACCACACGATGTAGCTGCAGCCGGGCTGTGGGCGCTCCCAAACGTGAAAGCTGCCAAAGCCGCTGGCGTCCATCTGGAACTCCACGCCATCTCCCACCGCCACCAGCGAGCCCACCTCCGGCGCGTGCAGTTGCGCCGCCAGCTCCATGCGCCGCAGCACCGCCACATTAAAGCGCGGCCTGCCTGACGAAAGAAAGCACGACACCTCATCCTCGGGGTAGAACTCATCAAACGTGTCCTCCGAGCCTGAGCACTCCGCCTCCATGATCGCACGCCGCCACGCGATCTGCTCATCCGTCCACCCATACCTGCGGCGGCCGTTGGCCTCGCGCGGAGTCAGGGTTGCCTCGATCTTGGCGCGCATGGCGGGCGAGACGGGCTTCTCATTTTCGGCAAACTCAAACCATGCGGCAAACACCTTCACCCAGCCGTTGCCCGGTGCGGCCTCGCCGGCGCGCCAGGCGGCCAGGAAAGCATCCAGCGTCAGCGCGCCCTGCCATGTCTCAAAATGCCAGCCGCTGGCACCGTCTGGTGTGCTCTCCGCGATGGCCAGCCCCGCATCATTGAGCGAGGGTAAAATGGACGCCATGATCTTGCGATCATCCTTCACGCCGCCACGTGGATACTTCGCCGACTCGCTGAACAGCACCGCCTGCCGTGGCTTCGAGATCCCTGGGTTCATCGACTCCGCGCTCGTGATCGTCGCCGTGCTGCCATTGGCCCACTTCATGCGGCGCTCACGCGGCACCAGCGCATTGTGCCAGGGGAAGCGGTCGTTCTCGCTGAAGGTGCGCATGCGCTCCAGGATTCCCTGGCTGTTGGCGCTGATGTTCGCCAGGATCAGCGCATCCGTGTTGCGCTGCTGGCAGAGGTGGTAGATGACCTCCACGCTGAAGGTGGTGCCGCCGCACTGACGGATTTTGGTCACGATGATGCGGATGGCTGGAACGCCCAGGGCCGTGAGCACCTCCACCGCCTCAGCCATGCGGCGCTGCAGCACGTTCGCGCGCGGCGTCAGCAGTTGTTTGGTCGTGGCGTTCTGCACCTTGGTGCAGGTCTCGAAATGAACCAGCGGCGAATGCGCCGCAAGGTGAAATTCTGCTTCATTCATGGTGTGAACCAGAAGCCTTGGGTCAGGATTTGAAAGGGCAAGTGATTATTGCTGTGACGATGTAAAATAAGATACCATGGTGTGGTGTCCTGGGTCCGGGAGTTTGGAGTTTCAGGCTTCCCTGAACGTGGCGGCAGTCCCATGGCTCCTGTCCGCCGCATCTCCGGCCCATTTAACTTAATCCGTTTTTACTTCCTTGATGATGCATGCTGGGGGTTGCGGATGCGCTTGGGCAGGCGCTCCTCGTCCAGGCTCAGCGCCAGTTCATCTGCTGCCGGAGCCGCCACATCTGCCAGTCGATGGTGCAGTTGCAGGATGAAAGCCGCCGTCGCGAGTGTGCCCATCGCCACCGTGGGGTCGCCTTTCTCCAGCCGCCAGAGTGTGTCCTTGCTCACAAACAACCGCGCGGCCATGTCCGCCGTGGAGATGCGCCGCTTGCGCCGCGCCAGCGCGAGATCGCGCCCCGGCTTGTGCAGGGTGTGCGTGACAGGGAGCGGGAATGAACCTTTTGGCACCCGCCGACATCTTCTATATCAGGTATTAAATCGAATAATATCCTACATGGAATGAAACACACCCCCACCTTCACCCGTCGCAGGCAGCCGGTCCTGCGCGGGCAGATGGCAGGTGCGTCCCGCATGCGTCATTCCCCTTCCTCGGCTCCGGTCCTTTGACTTGCCACCGCCTAGTCGATTCCCCATTTGCACCCCGCCAAACCCCGTGCACACTCCCCGCATGAAGACGCTCCTTCTTTCTCTGCTGCTGATCGCCTCAGCCGCCCAGGCGGACCAATGGCTGGTGAATGGCGTGATCTACAAAGGCACCCTTCACAAGCTCAACGCCGACCAAACCAAGGTGTGGGTGACCTCCGACTGGGACAACTACGCCGGCAGTTGGCTGAAAGTCGCCGAACTGGATTCCCTCACCCGCGTGCGGCTCAATGTCGCCACGCCGCAGGAGCAGGCCGCCGTGACCGCCGAGCTGGAGCAGCGCCGCCAGATGGAGGCCCAGGCCGCAGCCCAGGCCCAGGCCCGCGCCGCCGCTGATCGCAGCCTCCGCATCGAGGAGCAGAAGCTCGCGCTCGAGCGTGAAAAACTCAACTTCCAGCGCCAGCAGGAAGCCAATCGCCACGCCGAGCGGCAGCAGCAGTTGCAACAGCAGCAGCAGCACCAGCGCCAGTCATCCACAAAGATCTACATCAGCCCCACCACCCAGGGCACCAAAGTTCAGAGCGTGCCGCAGACTTCCCGGCTCCCCACCGTGCCGCAGGTGCCCTTCGTGCGGCCCATCGTGCTGTGGTACAACTAGCGCCGCGCGGCTTTTGCGCGCCGTGCTCCGCGACTAGGTCCTGTGCGTCCTGTTTGACCGCGACGCCCCTGTGGAAAAAAATTCGTTGCCACATTCTGCTTCCCCATGCGCCGCATGCGCTCTTTATTTGGGCCTCACGCCCGTGCCCGGAAACCTCCGGCACTGCGCGCACACCTCCCCCGGCTTCACCTTCTCACTCACCTCATGAAACACCTGCTCTTCGGTCTGCTGACCTCCTGCCTCCTGATTTCCTGCGCTCCCAAAGATTTGACCTCCTGCCCGCCGGGCACACCGTCCATCCGCGTTGCGCACGCGGTCGAATGCACGCATTCCAAAGGCACGTTTACCTTGCCTGCGGGGGTGTACCACCCCGAGGCGCAGTCCGCCAAAGGCATCTACTACGTCGCGCCGGAGCGTCTGAAAACCATCGGCATCATTCGCAAAGGGCATGAACGCGGCGGCCTCTTCATCGCCAAAGAAGGCTGGCAGTGGGCCTGGATCGGCCACCCCGCCTTTGAAGTACAGGAAAGCAAGACCTCCTACCTGCACGAGCGCGGCATCCTCATGCCCACCCACTTCAAGTTTGAGCCTTACGTGAAGTACACGAAGGTGAAGAGCCGGTAAGCCGCCCTGCGGCTGATTTCAGCCACGGCAGCCCTGCGGCCAAGACAGGTGTGTGGGGGTGGACGCTGCGGATAATGCAGTGCGAAAGTGCGCGGTGAGCGGCGTATGAGTGACCCTCGCCGAACCAACCCCATGAAACACACGCTCATCCTCCTCTCCGCCCTGCTGCTCGCCTGGGCAACCGCGCTCCATGCCGTGGAACCGCTCAAGGCTTTCGCCCCCGGCTCACGCATTCTGTTTCAGGGCGACTCCATTACTGATGGCAATCGCGGCCGCAGTGCGGACCCAAACCACATTCTCGGCCACGGCTATGTCTTCATCATCGCCGCCAAGCATGGCGCGGTGTTTCCCGAGGCGAAGCTGGAGTTCTTCAATCGCGGCAGCAGCGGCAACACCGTGCTCGATCTGGAGAAGCGCTGGCAGAAGGACACGCTCGACCTGAAGCCGGATGTGCTCAGCATCCTCATCGGCGTGAATGACAAAGGTCATGGCGTGCCGCTGGAGGTTTACGAGCAGACCTACGACAAGCTCATCACCGACGCCAAAGCCGCGAATCCGCAGCTCAAGCTCGTGCTCTGTGAGCCCTTCGTGGTGAACCACCTCGCCACCGATGCGCAGCACGGCTCCCCGAATGCCGACATCGTGAAGCGGCAGGAGATCGTCGCACGTCTGGCCAAAAAGCACGGTGCCGCGCTGGTGCATTTTCAGGCCGCGCTGGACCGTGCCACCGCACGCGCCCCCGCCGCGCACTGGATCTGGGACGACGTCCACCCGACGTATGCCGGCCATCAAATCCTCGCGGATGAATGGGAGCGCGCAGTACGCGACTTTTGGCCGTGAGGGATGAAGGATGAACCCAAAGCTTGGAGCCACCTCTTTCCGCAGCCCGGCAAACTGACTCAGGCCACGAGGCGCTCGAAAGTGGCAGCCATTTCCACGTGCCTCAGTCCTTCCGCAGCAGCAGCCGGTACTTCTCCGCATCCACGCTCTGCCACCACACCTTCCAGTAGCCCAAATGGCGAAAGTGAGGTGAGTCGGAAGTGATGTGGGCACTCCTGCCCGCAGGCGCAAAACCGAAGACGCTCGTTGCAGGCAGGAGTGCCCGCACCACTTCATGCCCGGCGTCTCCATGGCCGGAAGAATGAGGAAGGCCGGAAGGATGGAAACCAGAATGCTCCCTCCGGTTCCTGCATTCCTGCCTTCCTCATCAATCCCGTCAACACGACCCGCCACCTCTACCGCCTACTCCGTCTCAAACGCCGCCCAGCGCAGCGCTTCCAGCATGTGGCGTTTGCCAAACTCGCTGTTCAGCACGCGGCAGTCGTGGCCGATGATGGTGTAGAAGAAGCGTCCGCCCTGCGTCTCGCGCGTCCACGCTGCCGGATGGTCCGCGCCCATGGGCTTCGCGTTCATCTCCAGAAACTTGTCGCGCACGGGCTGGAAGGTGGACTCGTCCAGGCGCATCAGCACCTGCACATCCGGCTGGCCGGTGACGGCACGGTCAAAGCACAGCCACTCTTCATTGATCCAGATCTCCGGCGCGAAACGCTTCACGGCAGGGTGCTCCGCCGCTGCGGGATCAATCACCAGCCGCGCCGGCATGCGGTCGGAGTCCGCCTCAAAGTCACAGCCCACGAGATCAGCATACCAGTCCCACACGCCATGGTTCACCGCCGCCGCATGCACGGCCACGATGCCGCGCCCTTGCCTGAACCATGCGATGAGTGAAGCGCGCTGCTCCTCATTGAGGTCCTTGCCAAAGTCGGTCGTGCTGTTGAGCACCAGCACCTGGTAGCGGCTCAGGTCATCCAGATTGAACTTCATCGGATCGTCCGTCTGGTCGATGTTCACGCCATTGTCCCAGCCAAAGTGCATGAACCAGTGGTTCGTGGCCGAGAGGGTCGCGTGCTCATACCAGGCCGACTTGCTGTACACCAGCACGCTCTCCAGCGCACACCGCGTCGGCTTCAGCGCCGCCTTGGTGGATTCAGCGGTGCCAACACCTTTGTTTTCCAGATTGGCTTGATAGCGCGCAGCGGCGGCGGATGAGTCAGGCGTGGTGGGTGGGTTCATGCAGTGGGTGCAGAAGAAACAAAAGGAATCCCTCCATCTTTCAAAGGGAAGTGCGCACCTGACTCTGCGGCTTGTAGTAAATGGCCATTTATCCAATGGCTCAGCTTTCGGACGCTAAACCTGTACAGTTGCTCGTTCTGCATGACACTTTCTGCGTTGACAAAAAATCTCGTTTTATGTTAATTATAGTTATATGATCACGTCCAACCCCTTCGTGCTATTGATGGCCGTGCTTGCACTCGCCACTGCAGGATTTGCAGATGAGAATCACAAAGACTTTCACCAAGTGGACCAAAATGAAGGTCCGCCAGAAAACATCAGCAGTTCGGCACCTGATATCGAGCGCATCCATGCCCGTGCTCCTCTTTGGGCTCGCGGACCTTCCAATGCATCGCCTCAGGTGACCACCAGCCCCTCGGGCTACGCGCCGACGCAGATCCGCCATGCCTACGGCTTTGACAAAATCACGGGTAATGGCTCCGGGCAGACCATCGCGATCATTGATGCCTATGGCAGCGCTTCGCTAGCCAATGACCTCAAGGTTTTCTGCACCACCTTTGGACTGCCGCAGGCAACCCTAGCGGTCTATTATCCTCAGGGCAGGCCTTCCGCCAACAGTGGTTGGGCACTGGAAACCACCCTTGATGTGGAGTGGGCGCACGCCATCGCTCCAGGCGCGCGTATTGTTCTCGTCGTAGCGAAGAGTGCCAGCATGAGCAACCTGCTCGGGGCCGTGGATTACGCCGTGAACACCCTGGGTGCCAAGCAGGTTTCCATGAGTTGGGGGTTCCGCCGAGTTCTCCTCTCAGGCAAGCTACGATTCCCATTTTAACAAGACCGGCGTCTCATTCTTCGCTTCCTCTGGAGACAGCGGTGCAGGCGTGATCTGGCCTGCCGCCTCGCCCTATGTGGTGGCCGTGGGCGGCACGACGCTGAAACTCGACAGCACTGGTGCGGCTCTCTCTGAGACGGGTTGGGCCGGCAGTGGCGGCGGAGTCAGTGCCTACTACAAGCAGCCAGCGTGGCAGACCTCCTGGACGTCCTCTACCGGTCGCTCGGTACCCGACGTGAGCTACGACGCAGACCCAGCCACAGGCTTCCCCGTTTACATTTCCAACTACAACAGCACCACGGGCTGGATTCAGGTGGGAGGTACCAGCGCAGGCGCACCACAGTGGGCCGCCCAGCAGGCTCTGATCAATGCCGCACGCACCTCGACCATGAGCAGCACTGACAGCCATATTTACTCAGTCGCCACCAAAGCCTACGCGGACTTTTTTGACATCCTCACTGGCAGCAACGGTGCTTATTCCTGCAGCACCGGTTATGACAAAGTCACCGGCCTTGGCAGTCCGAATGCCCCAGCGCTGGTCCCCGCCATGTCCGCTGCCCCATAAGAGTTAAAGAGTCCCCTTGAAGTGAAAAAAGCGCCATATCCGTGATATGGCGCTTTTTTTCGGAACTATCTCCAGAGTCAGTCCTTCCTCCCACAGTATGCAGCGCATGATGCATCCATGGTCGCACTAGCTGAGCGCAAGCCTCAAACTCCGAGACTGGTGGTTCTTGGCCAGCACAGGTAAGTACACACCTTCTATCAGGACAGTAACCCCAGAACAGCGTGGACGTTGCTGCGCGAAATAGGCATATCTTTCAAGCCACGCCTCATCAGCTCAAAGCCGTGAGCCAGCCCCCGAAAGGCACCCTGAGTCACACGGCCCACATGGCGCGTGTGAAGAAGAAGGCGCGTGTCGCCCTCGCTCGGATCACTTCTGAAACACACCCTTCTGGTCCAGCTCGTGGAACAGCTCCTGCACGACCAACGTTCTGGACGGATACTTGTGCCACGCGGAGTTGCGGTAGAAGGCGTGGGCCTTCTGCGTGCCGGTCTTGGTGTCGATGAAAACAATATCCAGTTCCTTCAGATACATCTTCCAGTCCCAGCGCCAGGTGTCGGACACCTTGACGAGGATCGGAGCGTGCTTGCCATGGACGACTGGGAACCCGCGCGCCACCAGCCCGTGCTTGACGGCCCGCAAAATTTCCTCGTCGCCGGAGTCATCCGTATGCACCACGATGGTGGCAGGTTGGCGTTTGGCCAGCGCGCCTTTGGAGGCGTGGGCACCGACGATGTGGGTGCAGGAGGAGCTGGCCAGACTGCAGAGAAGGGTGGCTACCAGGAGCAAGGGGCGTGCGTTCATGGCGCGCATAGTAGCGAGTCTCTGTGGAGATGCACCCGATATTTTCCAGTCCCGCCCGCCGCCAGCCCTGCCCGGCCGCCAACCCGCCCCCCCCTTTTGGCGGAGCATCGGCCGCGAATGAATGAGGCTGAGTTGTAGCGTGCAGGTGCCCGCCGGTCCCGCCGTTACCCTTGACATTTCCCCACCCTCAATTCAACAGCCAGCCTCCGATCATCCTGCCCTGATGAGTCCCAACCCCCGATTTCCGCAGCATTCGTGCCGTGAACGCATTCATCGGCGCCCAGAGCTGTTCGGTCGGTGTGGCCGGTATCCACTCCGCCCGCTTGGGAGGTGTTCCGGTGTTGTTGATGCTCACATCTTCATCAGAAAAAGTCGTCCTAGCCCGCCAAACGATCTGGTTTGTCCGGCTGTCACACATGACATAATCGACTTTCAGTTCGTGCTGAGTCAGCCCCCTCCACGCATAACGGCTGCTCCATAAACTGCCTTTGACTCTCTCCCCAAGGACCATGTAGTCGGTCCCTTCCCCGCCTTTTTTGATGTGCGAAATCGAGTCCTTCCGCAAAAATATCATGAAAAAATAATCGGCCAGATCCCCGTGCACTTTCGCGAAACGCGTCACGGTGGCGTCCAGCGCAGTGCTTCTGTTCATGTTCCCATCGTAGGGTGCCGCCGCACTCGCACAGGCGGTCAAATCTGCGGACAGGACATGGACACGGGAGCTTTTCAGGCTCCGCTGCAGCGCCCGTTCCGCCTGCATTAGCATCGTCGGCTCGATGCGCCTGCCCGGCCACGCCGCAAAGGTGGCCACCATGCCGCCAACGCCCACCGTCCTGCCCCGCAGCATCCCCGGCTTCACTTCATTCACCAGCACCGTCACCCGCGGTCCCTGACAACTGCTGAGCAGCAGCGAGAGAAACAAAAGCGCTGAAGGGACCTGTCTCATGAGGGTTCTGTGCACGACTGATTCAAGATGGTGCCCAACCGCAAGCCTCCGGTCAATTTGCAATTCTCCGTTTTCAGTTGGCAGTTTACAATACCGCACTCAAGCGGACCACACGACTGAACCTCGCATAACTGTGCGCGATGACACGGGCAGCAATCAATGCCCAACCAAGCCATCACCACCTCTCCCCCAAGAAATGCCGCATCTTTCAAATGGATGTCCTCGCCTTTCCTCGCATGACTGGCGCACATCACAAACCTCTTGCGCAAATAACGGCCTTTTGGTTAGCATCGCGACAAATGGCGGCAAATTCGGCAGCTATCCAGGCGTTGGGCCAAACCCAGCACCTCGGTTCATGACCGAACTGTTCGCCTGCCCCAGACATCCTATGACTCAAACACGGACATTCTATGGCTGCCATTTACCCTCTCCTTAAACCGCACGACTGGCCCCACCAAGCATTGGTTGCCCACCGTCGCCTCTCCGACTCGGCCCCCGAACTGCCCTTGATCGCGTTCGGATTCGACACCGGCGAAAACTACCAGTTTGTTCCGGCGAAGAGTGTCGATGACATCGAAGCGCTGTATCAGGAGGCGCTCGGCAATCTCGCCGCACTCGACTATCCGTGGGAACTCGGGGGCGCCGGGGGGCTTCAGTTCGCCACCAGTTCCGGCCACGAATTCTCAGCCGAGCGCCTGCTTGACAATCGCGCGATGGTGGAGTGTCAGCGATTGCTGGCGGCAGACCAGATTCTCGTGGCGGCCCCGCGCCGAACCTGCCTTTTTGCGACGCAGTACGGATTGCCGGAGGAGCAGCGCCATCTGTTCGTGCAAATGGTTCTGCACACCTATCACGATGACTCCCACGAGCATGCAGCGATCTCGCCCGCGATGTTTGTGGTGGAACACGGCGTCATCAAGAGCGTCATGATTCCCGCCGAAGAACCCGATGCGCCGCATCCGGCACCACCGCCCAAAAAACCTTGGTGGAAGTTATGGGGATAAGAACTCCCAAGCGATGGCCAGGTTGAGCCTGGATCGCTAACCCGCTTCACATGCCATGCGCGATTTCGAGTGCGAGGAATGGAACGGTTGTGTGATGCCCTCTGACGTGGGGTCCATCAAGCGACGCTAGTTGCGCACCTCATCTGCACCCACTTTCCCCCGAAAAAATGCGCCATCTTTCAAATGGACGTCCCCGCCTTCCCCCGCATGACTTCCCCATGAAGTCCCTCCTTCTCCTGCTTCTCACCCTCACGTTCACCGCATCCGCCGCAGACATTCGCGTCCTCGTCTGGGACGAGCAGCAGCCGGAGCAAAAGAAGGCCTACGGCGAAAAGTTCCTCGGCGAAACCATCGCGGCACATCTGCAAAAACAGCCCGGCCTCGTGGTGAAGACCGCCCGGCTCGATGACGCGGAGCAGGGCCTCAGCGATGCCACACTCGATGCCACCGACGTACTCGTCTTCTGGAGCCACCGCCGCGCCAAGGAGCAGAACGATGCGCGCATGGAGGCCGTGGTCCAACGCGTGCTCGCGGGCAGGCTCGCGCTCATCGCCCTGCATTCCGCGCACTGGGCCAAGCCCTTTGTCCGCCTCATGCAGGAGCGCTCGAAGTCCGATGCCCTGGCGCAACTGCCCGAAGCTCAGCGCGCTGCCGCCAAGTGGGAGTATGGGAATGACCAGCCTTATTACAAAGTGCTGGGTCGTGCCGCACGCATCACCCCGTTTGTGGAAAAGACCGAGACCGGCACCTGGAGGCTCACGCTGCCGCAGTGCGTCTTCCCCGTGTATCGTGCCGATGGCGCGCCGGGCCATCTCACCACCCTGCTGCCCCAGCACCCCATCGCCGCCGGACTGCCCGCCCAGTGGGACATCCCGCAGACCGAGATGTACGGCGAGCCCTTCCATGTGCCTGCGCCGGACGAAGTCGTGTTCGAGGAAAAGTGGGACAAAGGCGAGCACTTCCGCAGCGGCTGCGTCTGGCAGGTGGGCAAGGGTCGCGTCTTCTACTTCCGCCCCGGCCACGAGACCTATCCCGTCTTTAAACAGGCCGAACCGCTCCGCGTGGTGGAAAATGCCACGCGCTGGTTGGGTGAAAAAAACGGCACTCCCTGAAACACCACCGTGATCTGCTCCCCAAAAGCTGATCCACATGTTATGAGAGTCTGAAGTGCGCGAAGCGCACCATCAGACGACATGAAACGCAAGAGACACACAGCAGAGGAAATCATCAAGAAGCTGCGCG
>Ga0164296_1003205_pt1 | contig 15584 bp, 12 predicted proteins | sample GEODES057metaG_FD_113533 | JGI IMG/M metagenome (GOLD analysis project Ga0164296, IMG submission 113533) | Dystrophic lake water microbial communities from Trout Bog Lake, Wisconsin, USA - GEODES057 metaG | ecosystem: Environmental > Aquatic > Freshwater > Lake | place: USA: Trout Bog Lake... | reverse complement strand
GCTGAGACTGCTGAGACTGCTGAGACTGCTGAGACTGCTGAGACTGCTGAGACTGCTGAGACTGCTGAGACTGCTGAGACTGCTGAGACTGCTGAGACTGCTGAATTAGGAAACTCTATTGAACCCTCTGTGATACCTGAAATTTCAACATCTGAGAAGGTCCTTGAGTCTGAGAACACTATTTATCGGCCAAAGACAACTACACCCGCTGAGAAAGGCAAGTTTCTCAAGTCTGAGCCATCCATCGAAACTCCTGAAACTCCTGAAACCCTTGAGGCTCCTGAAGCTGGTCAAGCCGAGAAGCCCCTAGAGACGGATATTTCTATTGAGTCACCTGAAATACCTACAACTGCCAGGGCCGAAAAATCTCTGAAAGCTGATAAGTCACTAGAAACTCCAGATACATCTAAAACTGCTGAGACTGATATGTCTCAGATATCTGAGACACCCCCTGAAACCCCTTACGAAACTGAAACTGCTAAGGCCGAAAAGACCCTGAAGGCTGAGAATACTGTTGATTCACCTAGGGTACCTAATGCTCCACAGACCCAAGAGACTCCGGAGACGGGTGAGTCGCTAGAAACTTCTAAAACACCCAAAACTGCTGAGACCGACATGCCTCTGAAGTCTGATACATCCCTTGAAAATCCCAAGGCACCTGAAAATGCTGCGGGGGAAAAGACCATAGAGGCTGAGAGTTCTATTGATTCACCTAGTGCATCTAAATCTGTAGAAACAAAAGAGTCAATGGAAGCAAAAAAGTCAATCGAAACTTCTAAGCCCTCCCAAGCTGCTGAGGCAGATAATTCTTTGGGCTCTCAGAAGACGCAAGAAACTCCTAAAGTTACTAAGGAAGCTGATACAAATAAGGCCCTTGAAACATCAACAAGCCCTCAAACAGATGCACATAATAAGGTTGTAGACTCCAACCAGGAGAAGAACATTTCAGAAAATAATAAAATTGATCTCAATCAATCAAGAGAAAATCTGAGTGATAAAACAGTTCCTACTAGGAGTACTAATGAGTTCCCTCAGGATGCTACATCTCAAAATATGATCAAGCCAAGCCAAGATCAAGTCAACATCTCAACGGCAAAAAACCAAGTAAACAGTCCTTTAGACTCACTCAAAGAAAAAGACCTTCCTAACAATAGCGTAAATTTAAACAATGGCTCAGATTTAGATAAACTTTCAAAGTCTCTTTCCCCTGAAAAAAAACCCGAGGCATAATTTCAAAAAAGGTTATCTAGATATGTTTGGTTAATCGTTTGTCAGCTTTAAGTTTATAGTTTAAATATCTTATATAAATTTTTTCCTTAAAGATTTTGGCGCATCATCAGGATTATTTTTAAAATAATTCTCAGCCTCCCAAAGATCTAAAGCCAGTTGCATAGACAACCAACTGTCCGCTGAGCCTCCAATAGCCTTTGAGATCCTTAAGGCCATATCAACGGTTAAAGATTTTTTTTCACCCAGTAAACCAGTCATTAATGTTTTACTTATGCCCAAATGAGTCGCAAAATTAGCCGCGTTCATACCCAAACCAGGAAGAACATCTTCTCTAAGAATCGCCCCTGGATGTATAGGCTTGCGCTCGGGATTTCTAAGCGACTTGATCATGCTTTTCCTCTAAATTCACATCGATCACATTTTGCCCATCAAAACCAAAAGTAATCCTCCAGTTTTCGTTTACAGCAATTGAGTACTCTACTTTTCTCTCTGTTTTTATAGAGCGAAACCAATAACCTGGAATGTTCATGTCTTCAGGATTTTTAATGATGTCTAATCTATGTAAGATTCTTTCAATTCGATCGCCATTTTCAACTGGAATTGGTTCTCTGGATTCATTTGTGTAAAAATGTCCCATGCCCTTTTCGTTATAAGAAATGAGCATTTCGCAAAAAAGCTGTACTCCTCTGTGCTTGAAAGAAATAAGCATTTCATTTAAAAATATAAATGGATTTAAAGTTTTTCAAGATATTAATTTAGGAAATAAAGAAATATTGCTCAAAAATTATCTTTTAATTCAGGGGAAAATAAATTTGACATTCGGTTTAAGTCGCCCTCATCTCTTTTAATTTCCTGCATCAAATCAGGTAGAGCTAACCTACCCCATCGAACAGCTTTTTTAATGAGATAGGGGGTTGGACTGTGTGGTTCCCGGACCTGCAAATAGTTCGCAACTGCCTCAAGTGTAGCGTAGGCCTCCTCTCTGGTTCGCCAAAATCCAGGCTGTAGCTCTGCTGGTGAATTAAAATCATTTTCAGGGTTAATACTGCTTGAACTCATAGGTAAGGAGGAGCTTTCTAGCTGCAATTTAGGTTTTCCTACTTGACTGGGATCGATTGACATGACTTGTAGGACTCTTTCAAAGTTACCTAAAGTGATCATTAGTTTATTTAGATTGGGTGCATCAGTTTTAAGCTTTGTATCTAACAAATGTTTTAGATCTTTTAAAATTTTGATACATTCGCTACTGATCTCTAATTGCTCTCTCAAAACTCCCGAATTAACTGGATTTCGAGTTAGCATCAATAATTCGGCTCGGAAGATTCTTTCTTTGTCAATTTCTTCCGTGCTGTCTTTTTTGGAAGATTGAACAACGGGGTCTTTGGCAATTATCTCCTCAGAAGTTAAATTTTCCCAAACCGATAACGAAATCTTAGAAGGTTGACGGTCATAAACTGTAAACAAATGAATATGTATTGTCATGCTTAGAGACAAAGATTCATTTAGCCATTCAAATGGCGCTATGCGGGCGTCAGCATCATTATCCTCAATTAGCGGATGAATGTCGTCCCAAAATAGGTGGGAGAGATTAAACAGCAAAGATAAACCTTTTCGAACACCTGCTAATCCCTCTGTCCTCATCCAAGCCTCGGTGAGCCAAACCGCAAGTTGAAGATCTTTACTCTTTTCGATTAACGCTTGACAACAGATTGAGTCAATCTTCTTCCAGTCTGCTGATTTCAATTGCCGTGACCATTGACCCATAGGCAAATCTGGATCATCCTCCTCGCGAGCGATCCGAATATCTGTAAAGATACTATCTTGACGCAAAGATAGACCGCAAAGATTATCTTTTGAAATAGGTTGAAGCAAGTCTTCAAGATTAAGGTTATTCATAAATCCGCTTTTCAATAACTGAAGTCCACTCTGGCGCTTTCACTGGGAATGAACTTGGCCAAATGAGCAAACTTTTTTTACCGACTGGGCTTAAACCGAAACGAATGAATACGCGCGCCTTAGATTCGGGCCCACCAGCAGGCAACCCATTTTTGGATTGTGTACTCATCGGGAATTCAAACCGTAACAATTGAGCTCTAGCATCTGGCCTATTCATTCTGTCTGGTTCCACATGGGTCATCATAAAACTGAACAGGGCCCAAGGGTCATTGAAACTATAAGTTACCAATCTATCGTTCACTGACAAATCAGATTGAGAGCCATCTGGCTTTGGGATCAAAGGGCTATCTTTAGCGACTCTTAGATTTAAGCTAACTGGGTCTCCAGGTTGCCAAAACAATGACTTTGTCTTATCTTGAGCGTTTATCTTTTGGTTCCCACAGCTAAGTGACCATTCAATTATTTTGCTACCTTCAATTTCATCGGCGCTATTGACACGAAACTCAACAGACAAATCGTATCCAAGTGCGGCGCCATCTTTTGCAGGAATCAGGGGGTCTAATAATTTGCGGATTTTTAAAAATTGATCATCGAATTTTTTTACAGCAACCGGTATGTCTTCTAAGTTGAATTTGGCAGAGGTTTTGTTAAGACTGTTAAGAGAGGCTGAGGAGTTGGAAGAGTCCTCTAAAGCTTTATGGGCGCGGTCATAAGAAGCTAAAGTGGCAATAACATCATCCAGGTCGGCTGCTGGGCTGTCCGCCCTATTTAGGCCTTGCAATGGAGTGTTTGAAACTGTCGAGTTGGATTTAAAAGGCGAACGCCCAGAAACGTCACCGTTAAAAGAAGCCACGAATTGATCCCAAGCACTGCGCCGATCATTTGCTCTAAGCGACATGCATCTTTTCAACACACCCGATTGAAGAGAATCCAACCTGAGGGAGAAAACGTCAAACTCCCGATTGGAATTTGATGCCTTGACAAGCTTTTCACCACAGTTGGCTTTGTTTAAATCTGTGCCAGATTCGAGAATGAATTGGATAAGGTTTCCAAGTGAACTAGTTGGACTTTTTAATTTTTTTCTAGCGACACTGGTACTCAAAACGTTCCAGCGCTGAATCAGTGAGTTGTTGGGTTGTAAGCTAGTAAGTGTAGGAAGTAAGAGATCTGCCTCTTTGACTAACCCTTCAATGTAATCAACTTGATGCGCAACATAAGAATTAAGAGCATCAGCATCTGACAATTCGTAAGCAATGGCTATAGGATTTCCACCACCATTCCAACCCTTAAATTCGGTATCTCTTGGTACAAAAAGATTCGCTTGATTGAATTGATCATCCAAAATTTTGAGTCGAGCTAAGCCGTCTTTCAAAATGATGCCACTCAAGGCATCAGCTGCCTCATTTGCCTCGAGATCATTTAACAAAGAAACAAGTTTAGGGAGTTGGGTTCTATTTAGATCTTGGGAGAAATTATTTCCAGATGGACGTGTCGATATAGTAATTGCCTTCGAAGCCGAATCTATCACCTTTGCAGCGAGAGCACCATAAACAAAATGACTTAAGGGGGCACGAATCTGGACTGGGAAAGTTAAGACTGTCTCTGTATCGAAGACTCTTTTTGACTCAGCATAGGATAAAGCTTGTTCAATTTTCTGACGATCCCATAGGACCAGTGAGCTTGAACTGAGTTGAGGAATTGCACGAGACTCAATGTTTTTCAAATAAGGTTGAGTTAATAAATTACTAAGGGCGTCTTTGAGGGCTTTTCTATCGTTGCTGAAGGCCCAGCGGCCCTCTTTAGTGCTCCACTCCAAATTAGAAACTGCAGAAGCAGCATTTTCAGTGTTTTGTGCATCCCAATTGACTAAAAATTCCTGAAATGAAGTTTTGAATCTCGCTAATCCAGCGTCAACTGACTTTGTGCCAATCAATTGAATGGATTTGGTTGCCTTGATAAATCGATCAAAATTATCTCCCAACTGGGGGGCTCTGCCCGCAATCCAAGCCCCCTTACCAGGTTGTAATAGTAGGGCCTCCTCATTCATATGAGCCGCTAGGTTTTCCCATGCACGAATACCTTGAGCCCCTTCAAATCCGGAGGTACTTTCGGAGTTTAGATCGTTGAGTAAATTCTGATATTGAATTTCAGCTGAAAGCAGATTGTTATTGTTTAATAATGAATCGGTAAATGCATCAAAGATTAGTCCATAAGTGCAGCTAATATTCTTCTGTAACGCGGCAATATCAACTGCCTGAGTGTCTTTGTGAGTTCTTTTGAAAATTGCTGCAATTTGATTTGTGTTTCCGTTTAGTTCTACTCCAAAAAGAACTTGTATTAAAAACCTAAGATCCTCTCCATTGGGAGGTAATTTTTGATCAGAAAGCCTCGTGTAAGCGTTTACTGCCTCTTGCAACTCAGCACTTCGAGCTACGAACTTCTGCATGAGATCAAACTCAGAATGTTCGTCATAATTAACTGCCTTAAGGTTTTTATTAAGGCTGCTGTCAATCAAAGACTTGGGCAATGAGCAAACCGAAGATGCCTGTAATGAACCCGTAGCAGCATCAAGCGGAACACCAGTAACCCCAGAGACCGCACTGTTTAGACCTATTCTGACTGGATCCAACGCTGTTTGTGCAAAACCTTCTTCAATTCTTTGTTGAACGCGTAGATTCAAGCTGTCTATGACTGGCCAAGATCCTGGCATGGCAATAGACCACAACGCGCCAGCATTAAGGCTGTCTAAAGTCCGAAGTACTTTTAGGGCTCGAACTTTACTTTTTTCAGGATCGTGGGACTCCTGTAATCCTGCCCTCATAGCCTCCTTGCTTTCAATGTTGAATTGATTAATTACGTTCAATAAGTCGTCGTTGACAAAGCTTATCCTAAAAGCTGCGAAAGTAATGCCTAAAACCCAAAGAACAGCCAAAATTCCAAAACCCCAAGTCGTGGCTAGACTTAGTGGAGATCTTCTCAGTTTTTGTTTGCTTGAGGAGCGAACTAAACCAAGTTCTGCAAATATTTTTCTTTCAAATAAATCGCGCAAAAAAACTGGCTCAACTGCCGGACGAACTTCTTGATTAACAACTGGGATGTTCCCCTCAAGCTGAGGAAGTTGACCGGCTTTTTTAGACAAAAAGACCGCAGAATCGGCCGAATCACCACATAAATAAAACCCCCTGAACATAAAAGGTTCATGGTACACGCTTGGACGCATAAACTCTTCAAAGAAGACATGCAAACCAGCTCGAAGCTTGTTGATTTCGCTGGGCAAAAGAAAGTACTCAGCGCTATTTTTGCTCGAGTCCTCTATAGCACTCAATTCGGTGCAGGCATCAGATAAAGAGGAAATAATATTTTCCATGCCCATATCAATCCATTTTGATTGAAATGGGGCGGAGAGTTCATTTGGATTAGACCAGCCTAGGATACTGCGCTGCATTGGCACAGGAAGAGCGCCAGCAAATCGTGAAAAACCGGGAATGTATTCGCAACCATCTACAACCAAATAAACTGGAAACTGCAAGGCAAATCGGTTTTGAGCTAACCAAAACCGTTTATTCAAAGTTTTTGCTAATGCAATAAGAGCTTCGGATTGGCTTTGTCCATCATCTAAAAGCATGTACGCAGGCACAGAAATAACAAGCGAATCAAACGGACGATCTGGTCGGTAGTTTCGGCAAAGACTCAAGAAATCATCCCAACTGCTTTGACTTGATTGATTTTCAGATCCACCTAGCTGACTAGATTGAAGCTGAACCACAAGGCCCTTGTCAAAGAAATTCCAACTAATCCCATCAACTGAAGCACTAACAGAGGAATCACTGCTTAGAGCGCTTTGCAAACCAGAGGAGAGAAGCGGTAACTCTTTGTTGACAGTTCCGCTGTTGATCACAAGCGACCAAGGAAGGTTGTATCTTTCAGATCGCTCTGCGAGGTGATTCTCAATTAAATCAACGGCCCGTTTGAAAGACTGCTTTAGTGAGTCCAGATGTATCAAACTTGGTGCAGAAGTCAATGCAACAGTTTGACCTGGCTTTGGCCCGTATTTGGCCGCCACACGGACTAAAAATAACATAATCAATAAAATGATAACCGCAAGGACGGCCAGTGAAACAATCACCAAATTTATTGATAAGAAACTAAACATTTTTTACCTTTAAGGATTGTTCAGGCAACATGTTTAAGCCGACTGTTGTTTCCAAAGCCCTGCGCACTGGCCAAGATTGCATCAACCACACCAGTTCAGATAAGACCAATATACCGGCCAAAATCAATAAAAATAAAATACCCCACCGGTCAATTTTCGGCATTCTCTTGTTGGTAAAGTAGGACAGAGTATTTTCGTAAGGAGTGTCAGATAATCTTCGCTCATTACCCGAAAGGTTTGCCGGACGTTGATATATGAACTGATAAAGTTCTTGACGATAACTTGCTAAGATATTTAGATTGGTTGAGCCTCTGTACTGACCTTGAAAACCCAGAGACAACAAATATAAATAGAGTTTAGCCACATGTCGTTGCGATGGTTCTCGGGCTGATAACAATTGATCAATGAGGAAAAAAACATGTTCTCCAGCATTGCTGGTTTTAAACATCTTGGTCTCTAATAACTCATGGCGCCAATATTGCTGTCCAGCCCACTCTAAGTTAAGTAATATTTCATCTGCCAACACAACTTTTAAATAACGAGCTTGTGCTTCACCCTCAATAACTTCAGGACCGCCAGAGCGACGAGCCTCCATGGTTTGAAATTCAATTAACTGCAATAAATCTGTGCTTAAAAATTTAGTGGTTTCTGCAGCATGATTATCGGTAACACGCTTTACAAGTTCAGACGTCTTATGAAGAACGTGAAAAAAATCTCTAAACTGTGTAGATGCAAAATCTGAAACCATTCCAGCTTTAGGAATATTTGGTTCTGCAAATTCTGTAATGTTAGTTGTCGCCATAATCGTTACTAATCAATTTACTAAATATTTTTTGAAATTGCAGAAATTAAAGACTCTTTTCGAACAAAACAATCTCACGCGGACGAGGCGAAGTCTTGGATTCGTTGGCATTGCTAATAAGCAGCGGTTGATCCGATACGATAAAGTTTTCATTGAACTCAATTGCAAAAAGCGTATAACCCGAGCTTGAACGCAAACCCAACTCCTCCACCGCTTCAACTTTCTTTCTAGCGGCGCCAAGGACTCGTCGGTCGGTAAGAGCAGTCCAGATTGTTTGTGAACCAATCACGGCCCCACTCATCCATTTACATAACTCCTCATCCGTTTGGCCTCTTAAGCCTATGTAGAACTTACTGGCTTTAGGTAAAGTTTCTCCTGGCATTAAGAATGCTGTACCGTCAAAGTTGAACACAATTGAGCGCCATTCTTGACTGACCTCAAGAACCAATTCCTCGATTTCTTTTAAAACAACATCAAAACAAGAAACCGGATCAGAATGCTGCCATTTGGGAGGATGAATTGGAACTGCACCTGGCCTGAGCATTGACAAAGGGCCTAATTGCTCACAAATAGCCATATAAAGCAAAAAAGGCGGAACCTCGGGGGCGGAAAGCAAAGCTTGAATTCGAGCCAAAGGCTCAACCAAGGCAGTTAACTTGTTGCGTAGCTCAAGTGCTTCTAACCTATCCTCTAGCCTTGAAGAGGGGGAACTGGTTAACTTGGCAAGAAAGACTGCTTTAGTTCGAATTTGAGTTACGACGCTCAAAGTTCTTGCCCAAACAGGGTGGTTGGATGAAATACTCAATAAGGGAGGCAATGCATTGCCCAACCTAAAGATTTCATTTTCCTTACAAATCGAAAGAAGCCTTATTGAGACATACAAAGGGGATGGAATCGCACCAGCAATTAACTCTAATTTAAACTCCATCCTTGGCAAATCAATAGGCAAAGCCTCAGATACTTGGTCATGAACAGGTGGACCGTCAATACCCGTAAAGCGAGATGCTTGGCCTCTGGAATTAAGAGCGGGGTTTATTGCAAGAGCTACATATATATCAAGCTCAGTGTTAATGAATCCATTTTCAAATTGCGACAACTGGAGCTCCAAAGGCTGACTGTCGTTACCAATTGACGGGTAAACAACGGCCGTTCCGTCGGGGAAAATTGCTTCTAATTTTGTAAGACGCAGTATTCCATTAGCAAGTAAATTTGCATCAATTTCAAAACTTTTAACACCCCAACCGAGGGAATTTACGCTGAGTAATTGCCAAGCCAGTAGGGAATCTACTCGAGCAGATTCTTGCTGAAAATGCTGCGGGGAAAGTAGCATTCCTTCATGCCATTGAATTCGCAAATGAGGTGATTGCAGATTCATTTTTTTAAATTAATTAAGAAGTGAGACAGGATAAACAATCAAGTCTTTTGATTCAAGTTTTATAAGATAACCAGGCTGATCCATCGACAAAAGACCTTTGTGATCACCGGGAGTAAGATAGTTAACAAATGTGATAGCTTGAAAAGCGGAAAATTGGGACAATTCTTTTGCGCTGATTGTTATGTTTTGACCGGGCACAAGTTCGTAGGATATGACTTGCAGAGCCTCGGGAAATGACTTAATTGAATTTTCTCTTGACGCGAACCAGCTTGCGGAATTGATGCTAGCTAAGTTCTTCAGCAATTCTATATTTTTGACAAATAAAATGTCTATTGCCACAGGGCTATTTAAATTAACATCCGCTGAGGATGTGATTACGAGATTTTTCCAACTCGGAGTCACGGGCTGAGGCTTGGAAGACAGAAACGAAGGCATGAAATCCACACTCGAACAACCTGATAGAGTAAAAACGAAAAGTAAGACACAAAGCACCGTTTTGCGGCCTGTGGTTTTTGAGGGAATTTTTTTATCAAACAAAAACATATAAAACTATAAACTATTCAAATTCATTAAAAAGCAATGCTAATGTGAACAAAAAATGATTCTATATCATTCTCGATTGAATTATGGGAACTTTCAAATTTGCCAACCTTTCAGCCTGGCTTCTGATTCCGATATGTTTGGTTACCTGTTCATATTAGAAAATGGACCATCGAATTGGCATCTATAAGTAGCACTCAATGCTTGGTATTTTTAAGTACTCAAAAAAATCAACACCGCTGATTCGGCATTACGCTCAAAAGCTCACAACATCAGTTCTCAAGGCTAAGTTGCTATTAAATTTTAGTTTTAACAAAATTACAGTTTTTTAAGTATTAATTATTTTCTAGCTAGTTTGAATTCAAATTGTACTAAATAGTAACTCATAAAGTTTATAAAATGGGCTCATTCATAAAAACCCTTACGAATTCTTTTACGTAACAACAGATTCCTAATGTCATGTCAATTTTATGAATTAATAAGCTGGGAAATTATTATTTTTAAAAAAATTTGATATTGAAAATTATTTGAAGATTGATCACCAATTAATCTTTTTTTGATCTAGAATAAATTTACAGTTTATTTCGCTAACTCACATCTTAAGGAACAAAATGTCAGATAGTTTGCAAAAATGGGTCGGACGCAACCGCCCTCCTCGCGTTCAAATTACCTACGATGTAGAAATTGGAGACGCAATCGAGAAAAGAGAATTACCACTCGTGGTCGGTATTCTTGCTGATCTATCTGGTCAACCCCTTAAACCACTGCCGAAGTTTAAAGAAAGACGTTTCGTAGAGATTGATCGCGACAACTTTAACGAAGTGATGACAAAGGTTGCCCCCAGATTAGACATATCTGTACCAGATACACTTAAAAAAGAAGGCAACATCAAAGTCGAACTAAACTTTACAAATATTGACCAGTTCGAGCCTGAGTCTATTGTTAATCAAATACCAAGGCTCGCAAAGCTTCTAGAAGCACGTCAACAACTCCGTGATTTATTATCAAAACTTGACGGAAACGATGAACTTGACGCCTTACTTGAAAAAATCGTACAAAACACTGAAGATCTAAAAACGATCAAAAGCTCTACTGGCGATGCAAAGGAAGGCTCGGCAGACGCCAAGTCAGAAGCTGATGCATCTAAACCCGCAGCTGCTGAAACAAAAACTGAGAAGCCAGCTGAATAAGCTTCATAACTAGTATCTGGTCTTATAAGCAAATTTATTTTTGACTTGATTTCTCAGATACTGTTTTAAAAATTTTGCAATAGAAAACCATATTTTTTTGGAAATTACTAAAATGGCAACTCAATCCTCACCCGGCTCCGCTTCAGCAAGTGCTGAAAACGCTAACCTCAGCCTCTTAGATCGAATCATCCTTGAAGGAAAAATGGCCGCTGAGCCATCCCAGAGCACATATGCTAAAAAATTATTAGGTCAGTTTGCAACTCAGATTCTTGACGAAGGCATGAGAACTGCCCCTGATAAAGGCGTAGTCGCTAGTATCAACGAACGTATTGCTGAAATTGACAAAATTTTGAGTGATCAACTCAATGCAATTTTGCATCACCCTGAATTCCAATCGCTTGAGGCAGCTTGGACTGGTCTGCGAGATATGGTCTTTGGAACCGAGACAAGCACTCGTCTTAAATTAAGACTAATGAACGTTACAAAAAAAGAACTGCTTAAAGACTTGGAAACAGCTGTTGACCATGACATGAGCGTTCTTTTTAAGAAAGTTTATGAAGAGGAATATGGAACCTTCGGAGGTAATCCCTACTCTTTGTTAATCGCAGATTATTACTTTGGACGCCACCCTCAAGATCTAGCTCTCCTACAAAGGATCTCCAAAGTTGCAGCCGCAGCGCATACCCCTGTGATAACTGCTGCAGCACCTCCTTTGTTTGACATGTCTTCCTTCACGGAACTAGGTGTTCCTCGTGATTTATCCAAGATTTTCGAAAGTGCTGAGCTAGCTACATGGAGCGGCTTTAGAGATTCTGAAGATTCTCGCTACGTTACAATGGTTTTACCTAGATATGCCGCGAGACTGCCGTACGGCTCTAAGACAAAGCCCGTTGAGAATTTCAACTTTGAAGAAAGCGTCGATGGTTACGACCATTCCAAATATTTGTGGGCTAACTCTTGTTACCTTCTTGGTTTAAGAATAACTGATGCCTTTGCTAAGTACAACTGGACGACTGCTATCCGCGGCGTTGAAGGTGGCGGTAAAGTTGATGGCATGATTGCACACACATTTAAAACTGAAGATGGCGATGTTGTTTTAAAGTGTCCTACTGAAATCACTATTACAGATCGACGTGAAAAAGAACTCAACGACCTTGGCTTCATGGCTATCGTAAACTCTAAGGGTTCAAATTTTGCTGCCTTTTTTGGAGGTCAAACCGTAAATAAACCAAAGGTTTACAACCTCGATACAGCGAATGCCAATGCTTCCCTTTCATCACGCTTGCCTTACATTTTGGCTGCTTCTAGATTCGCGCACTACCTCAAAGTTATCATGCGCGACAAGATCGGTAGCTTTCAAAACAAGACTACTGTTGAGACCTTCCTTAATACTTGGTTATCACAGTATGTTTTACTTGATACAAATGCCACTCAGGGGGAGAAGGCTCGTTTCCCATTGGCTGAAGGCAGAGTTGATGTAAAAGAAACACCTGGAAAGCCCGGATCTTATCAAGCTGTTGTTTATTTAAGGCCGCATTTCCAAATGGAGGACTTAACAACTTCCATTCGCTTAGTCGCTGAATTACCTGCAGCAGCAGCTTAATAATTTTTTCATTTTTTCGGAGATTTAAATGGCTGATAATGTATTGATTCTACAAATTGACTCTATTCCTGGTAATTGTGAAATAAAAGAATTTTCCAAGAAAATCATTGTTAATTCTTACTCTCACAGTGCTTCTTTACCTATTGGTTCAGATACTGCAAATACAGTAAGAACTACAGGCCGACCACAGTTGTCTGAGTTTAGCTTTTCCAAGTCAAGTGATCAATCTACCACCGCTATGTATAAAGCTTGCACTCAGGGTACAAATCTGGGCAAAGTTTTGTTACACGTAGGTCGCATTGAGGCTGGTAAGTTCCAAAAGCTTCTCGAATATACAATGGAAAAAGCCATGATCACAAGAATCAGTACGTCTGGTTCAAGTGGACTTCCCTCTGACAGTTTCTCAATTAACTTCTCTAAGGTTACTTGTGAATACGCTCAGCAGGACGCAACGACTACAACTAAAGGCAAGACCACATGGAATTGGGATCTTGAAACTGCTACTTCGACGTAAAAATTTTTCTGCGTTTGCGAGTTGAGTTGATTACTCTCGCTTAGTATGTCCTCATTTGTTCAATCTAGTTTTGTCCCATTTTTTGATCTTCTTTGTGGTTCAAAACTAGATTTGAATAACAAGTCAAACCTAGATGCACGAGCGTTTCAAGATTCACTGTTATTAGATCTATCGAGATTATTTAATTCCAGATGCGATCTGACTTATGATGAGTACTTAAAGTCAACTGAGAATGTGTTGCATTACGGTATTCCTTCATTCACTGATTTCTCTCCGATTTCAAAAAAAGATCACCTTAGACTTGAGTTGATGTTGAGTCACGCCATTAAATTATTTGAACCAAGAATGACTCAAGTTAAAGTTATGGTATCAAATGAAGAAAATGATAATAAATCAGTTAAAGTGGAAATCCTATCGGCCGTAAATTTTGGTAACCAGATGCTCCGATTTGTCCCTTCCTATAGTTTAAATCCTAATCTTTCTGAGGTTGTTTTAAAGCCTGAGAACGACTAGATCAAGAGAACAAAAATTCGTGGATTTTCAAGACGATCTAGTAGATTACTACCGACGAGAACTTTCATATTTACGTGAAAGTGGGGATGATTTCTCCAAGCGTTATCCTAAGGTAGCCAACAGACTCTCCTTAAGTGGTATTGAATCAAAAGATCCTCACACAGAAAGATTATTAGAGTCATTTGCATTTTTAACCGCACGCATTCAACGTGAAATCGATAGAGAGTTTCCAAGCACAACAAATGCTATTTTGGAAAATCTCAGTCCGAACCTAACTCAGACCATACCTTCAATTGGCATTATTCAAATGTCACTCGACCCAACTCAAGGCAAGGTGATGTCTGGCATCAGAGTTGATAAGGGAACTGCATTACAAACACCCCCGGTATCAGGTCAGATCTGCAGATTTCAAACCTCTTGGGATACAGACTTATGGCCCATTTTCATATCATCTGCTCATATTGAAAATAGTAGATCTCTTTGCCTAAAGTTTGAGACAACTGCTGACGTTGAGCTAAGTGAATTAGAACTCGACCAATTGCGACTGCATGTCAGTGGTGATTTATCAAATGCGATGCCTTTATATGACATGCTTTCCTCTAATTTAGAGTTCATTGAAATAGTTAATGGGAACAATAAAGTCAACAAATTGTCTCTAAACCAATTTGTTGAGGTTGGGTATTCAGATAGTGATCAAGTCTTACCCTCCAACAACAATCTTTATCCTGCCTACAGTCTATTGCAGGAATATTTTGCATTTCCACGGAAATTTTTATTCTTCGATCTAAAAGGACTCAAGGGTTTACTGGGTTCGGGAAGTCAGTTCATCTTGAAGTTCACTTTCAAGTCCACATTCAGAGCACTTTCCTCTATAACTAAAAATACTTTTCAATTAGGCTGCACCCCCTGCATTAACTTATTTCAAACAACCAGTGAACCCATAGAGTACGATCAACACAAGCATGAGTACCTTTTGGTTGCAGACTATCAGCGTGAGGCATTTACTGAGATCCACTCCATCCAATCCCTGATTGCCTCTGATCCTGACGCAGCACAACCCATAACAGTTCCAAATATTTTCGCAACAAATGCCTCAGATGATAAAAAAGATAGCCTTCATTGGTCCTACAGAAAACAAGCTAGTCTTAGAAAAGGAATTAGTGGGACAGATACTTTTTTAAGTTTTATCGACCGACAAAAAGTCTCTACTGACAGCAGTAATCCGATTATGTTCGCCAAGATTTTGTGCACCAATCGGCACTGGGCAGAGCAAATCCAACCTGGTACAAAATTAATTGGGGAATTGATTTCCTCAAACATCGAAGTAATTAATCTATATGAACCTAGCTCTCAAAAAGATCCCTTATCTTTCGACAAGTCATTGTTTTCTTTAATAGAGATTTTGCGCCTTAATCATCAATCGCTTTTGGAAGGTGACAATGCTCTTGAGAAATTAACTAGATTGTTATTACTTTTCTCTGGAGAATTCGCGACAAACCAGTCTCAAATAAGAGGCATAAAGTCCATCAAAGTAAAACCTTCAATCACCCGAATCGGTAGAGATAATTGGCGAGGCCACTGTATGGGTCACGATATATGGCTAGACTTTGATGAAAGCAATTTCGTAGGCGGATCAATTCTCATTTTCTGTGGTGTATTAGCTAGATTTTTTGCACTTTACACCACAACGAACTCTTACACCAGAGTTGGCGTTATGAGAAATGGTGAAATATGGCGCCAATGGCCTCCCTTTGCAGGTTGGCAATGC
>Ga0164296_1003204_pt1 | contig 15585 bp, 13 predicted proteins | sample GEODES057metaG_FD_113533 | JGI IMG/M metagenome (GOLD analysis project Ga0164296, IMG submission 113533) | Dystrophic lake water microbial communities from Trout Bog Lake, Wisconsin, USA - GEODES057 metaG | ecosystem: Environmental > Aquatic > Freshwater > Lake | place: USA: Trout Bog Lake... | reverse complement strand
CGCCAGGAGGCTGCCGCTGACCTCGAGGCTCGCAGCGCAAAGCTCACTGAGCGCCAACAAGTGCTCTTGCAAGATCGTGACGCCTCCACTGTCGCCGTCGCAGAAACGCAACAACGAGTAGAGGAACTTAAAGTTGCGGCTGAACAAGCTCAGAACGCAGCACAGCGCGCCCTCGACTCTCAAAATGAGGCCGAGGAAGAAGCTCGTGAGGCAGAGGCACTCAGTGCCCGAGCCAGTGCGCGAGCAGAGTCCTTGGCGCGCGCACTCGATGACTTGACGGGTGGAAGTGGTCGCAAAGCGCTCGCTGAAATTGACGGTGTTGTCGGTTCCCTCGTCGACTTGTTGGTCGTCGACCCGGGTTGGGAACGCGCCGTCGAATCTGCTGCGGGCGCTGCTGTTGCGGCGGTCGTGGTCGATGGCAAGGTTGCGGCCCGAACAGCCCTTGAGCGGCTCCACAGCGAAGGTGCCAGTGGCCTCGTCATCGCAGCGTCAAGTTCGGCGGGAAGTGCGCCAGAGAATTTGCCCTCAGGGTCAGATCTGGTTCGAGCACACGTCTCGTTGCGACCTGAGGCTCCCCGTTCGCTTGAGGGCGTGTTGGATCGAATCTTTGGTGCAGCCGTTCGTGTGGGTTCCCTCGAGGCCGCTATTGATCTTGCCCTCGAGCGTCCAGAACTCGTTGTCGTCACCCTTGAAGGCGACCGCTTCTCCTCAAGTGGGTGGCGAGTGACCGCAGGTGCTGGTGTGGTGACTGCAGCGGCAGTTGAAGAAGCGACCCTCGCCGCCCAAGACGCAGCAGCCGAGGCTCTTCGTGCCGGGGGAGCGCGCACCGCTGCTCGCAATGCAGCAAAGGCAGCAGCAGATGCAGCGATCGCTGCCCAACGTGAAGCCGACAAGGCAATCAATGACGTTGAAGCTCGAAGTGTGGCCCTGCGTGCTGGTCTTGACGCATTGCAGCGCATTGAAGACGAGCTCGGTGAACTCGAGGTGCAGATTGGAGCCGCCGGCGAAGAGGTGGCTTCGGAGATGGTTGCTCTGAACGAACTTCGTTCCTCGCTTCCTGAACTTGAAGAAGCAGCAGCGCGTGCGGAAGAGCGTGCCTCATGGGCAGCCCAAGCGCGGGTGACCGTCGAAGCCCATCGTGAGCAAGTTCAAACCTTGCGCCAAAACATTGAAGTCCGCATGGCAGAGCTCACAGAGCGTCGCCGGACCCTCCTTGAGCGCCAAGAGGCCGTTGAGCGTCGACTCGCTGGACACGTCGAAGCTCGGGTGCATGCCCAAGAGCGACGTCAACGACTCGAAGCTGACGCCATGGCCATCGAGCGCCTTCAAGCACTTGTCGCAGGGGCACACCAGCGACTCGAAGCGCTGCTCGAGGTGCGGCGAAGTGCCTATGCCGAAGAGCTCCGCAGCGTGCGCGCCTCAGGAGAACGTCTCGAACAACTGCGCAAGGATCGAACCGATGCCGAGCGTGCGCTTGGCGAGCATCAGAACAAGATTCGGGCTCTTGAAATTGAATCTGCTGAAGTTGCGGTGCGTCGAGACCAAGTCATTGAGACCATCCGCCGAGACTTGACTGTTGAGCCCGCGCAGGCACTTGAAACCGAGGCTCCTGAATTGCCAGAAGGAGTCAGTGCTGCGGAGCGAGCGGGATCACTCCAAGCGCAGCTTGATTCGCTTGGGCCGATTAACCCACTGGCTCTTGAAGAACTCAGCGCGCTCGAAGAACGCCACCAGGACCTTGATCGTCAAGTCACTGACGTCCGCGAAGCTCGACGCGAACTGCACGAAGTTGTGCGTGCGCTCGATCAAGAAATCATGGAAACCTTTGCGTCGGCTGCTGCTGACGTGAATGAGCATTTCTCGACACTGGTCGCCATGCTGTTCCCTGGCGGGCAAGGTCGCTTGGTCTTGACGGAGCCAGACGACTTGCTTGGCACGGGCGTGGAGATTGAAGTTCGTCCAGCTGGGCGAAATGTTCGCCGTGTCTCACTGCTCTCAGGTGGTGAGCGTTCTATGGCGGCGCTGGCATTCTTGTTTGCTGTTTTCCGCTCTCGGCCTTCGCCCTTCTATTTGATGGACGAAGTCGAAGCAGCGCTCGACGACGTGAACCTCCATCGCTTCCTCGGCCTGATTAGAGAGTTCCGAGATGAAGCACAACTCATTGTGGTGAGTCACCAGAAGCGGACGATGGAGACGGGAGACGCCCTCTATGGCGTCACGATGAAGCCTGGTGGCTCAAGTCAGGTTGTGTCGCAACGCGTCCCGAACAAGAGTGAAGAGACGTCCGATGATGCAAGCGAAACGACTGGTGCAGACGACGTAGCGGGCAATGAGGCAGGACGCGACGATGCGAGCCAGGAGTCGGGCACGGCCGACCCGCACGCCGATCAGGTTGAAGGCGCCGAGGAGTCTGAGGCCTGATGCTGATCTTGGGTGTACTGCTTTCAGTACTCGTCATCACTGTACTGACGGGTTACGTCGCGTCTCGTCAGCGGAAGAAGGGTCTCGGTGGCTCACAAGAAGTCGAGATATCCGTAACTCCCAGTGAGGAACAAGAAGCTCCGTCACAAGCTCGCACCGTCACGCCAGAGGCGCCCGTGCCGCAGGAGCCTGTGGCGGCTAGCCAAGAAGGAGATGGGCGTGAGCTCGAGCACACAGATCATGCCCTCGAGGAGGAGGCGCCCGAGTATCGAGAGCGGCTCGGGCGCTCTCGAGGACTCTTTGCGTCACTTCGGGCACGAGTATCGGCTCGTGGCGGGATCGATGAAGAGACCCTTGAAGAGCTTGAAGCATCGCTTCTGAGTGCCGATGTTGGCGTGGCGACGACGACACACATTCTCGAGACCGTTCGTGCTCGGGCAGCGGCGAAGGATCTTGATGATGCAGAGGGCCTGCTCGGTGCAGTCAGAAGTGAGCTGCTGACAATTCTGACGACCTCGCCAACGGGCGAGACCGTGGATCGGACGCTTCATCATGATGCGGCACCTGAGCATGTCGCGGTGTGGCTCTTTGTCGGTGTCAATGGCGTGGGCAAAACCACGACGATCGGGAAGTTGGCAACCAAAGAATGCAGCGAAGGGCGCAAAGTCTTGCTCGCGGCAGGCGACACTTTTCGTGCAGCCGCCGCAGATCAGTTGGCCATGTGGGCTGAGCGGTCTGGTGCAGAAATCGTTCGCGGCGCAGAGGGCGGCGACCCCAGTGCAGTTGTCTTTGACGCCATCCAGCGAGGCGGCGCTCGCAAGGTCGATCTGGTCTTGGCTGACACCGCTGGTCGACTCCACACCAAAATCAATTTGATCGAGGAATTGAAAAAGGTCCGTCGTGTTGCAGAGCGGGACCCTGGCGACGTATGTGAAGTGTTGTTGGTGCTCGACGCCACAACAGGCCAGAACGCAGTGAGCCAAGCCAAGCAGTTCTCGGAAGCAGTTGCTGCCACGGGTGTGGTGCTGACCAAGCTCGATGGGACTGCTCGAGGTGGCGTGGTGGTGGCTATTCAGCGGGAAATTGGCCTCCCTGTCAAGCTGGTGGGCCTCGGTGAAGGGGCGCATGATCTCGTGGCCTTTGACCCCGAGGCCTTCGTTGACGCCCTCCTTGCCCCCTGACGTGAGCCGAGAGGCTGTCTGCGTCGGGTAGCGTCACAGAGTCATGTTCGACGCACTTTCTGACCGCCTTGATCGAATTGCCTCCAAGCTCAAGAGCAGGGGCCGACTTTCCGATGCCGACCTCGATGAGGCCCTCGGCGAGATTCGAATTGCACTCCTTGAGGCCGACGTCGAACTCTCGGTGGTCAAAGGATTCCTCGACGGAGTTCGTGCGCGCGTCGGCGGAGCACAGCTGTCGAAAGCAATTACTCCAGGACAACAAGTCATCAAGGCCGTCCACGAAGAACTGGTTCGCATCCTTGGCGGAGAGACGCTCAAGATCACCTATGCCTCTCGGCCTCCAACAGTTGTTCTCCTTGCCGGTCTTCAGGGTGCAGGAAAGACCACTACTGCCGCAAAATTGGCCCTCTGGTTTAAGGGCCAAGGCCGCAACCCACTCCTCGTTGCCGCTGACCTCCAACGACCCGCTGCGGTAGAACAGCTTCGAGTCCTTGGCGCGCAGATAGGCGTCAGCGTTTTTTCAGAAAGTACCGACCCCGTCGCGGTTGCAGCCGCGGGCCTCGAGGAAGCTCGACGCCTGGGCCGCGACGTGCTCATTGTGGACACTGCAGGACGTCTTGCGATTGATGAAGCGCTCATGAACGAGGTGGCTTCCATCTCGAGCGCCGTCACTCCTGATTACACCTTCCTCGTGATCGACGCCATGACGGGACAAGACGCAGTGGCGACCGCTCGTGCTTTCCACGAAACGCTCGAGCTCGACGGCGTCGTGTTGACCAAGCTTGATGGCGACGCACGCGGTGGTGCAGCCCTGAGCGTGAAAGACGTGGTTGGTCGACCCATTGCGTTTGGCTCGACCGGAGAAAAGCTTGAGGACTTAGAACTCTTCCATCCTGATCGAATGGCCGATCGAATTTTGGGCATGGGCGACGTGCTCTCCCTGATCGAGCAAGCCGAACGGTCAATGGACGCGGAAGTCGTTGCGAAATCTGCCGGGAAAATGCTCTCCGGCGCCTTCGGCCTTGATGACTTTGTCGAGCAATTGGGCCAAGTTCGCAAAATGGGCTCGCTCGGCGGATTGATGCGAATGATGCCGGGTATGAGCAAAGAAATGCGCCAAGCCGCCGACAACGTCGATGATCGTGAGATCGATCGCATCGAAGGCATTGTTCGGTCCATGACTCCAGCAGAGCGCCAAGATCCCTCGTTGATTGATGGCTCTCGCCGACGCAGGATTGCTGCAGGTTCTGGTCGATCGATTCAAGACGTGAATCAGTTGCTGAACCAGTTCCGCCAAATGCAAAAGATGATGAAACAAATGGGCGGCGGGGGCATGCCGGGTATGGGGGGCATGCCCAAGGGACGCCTCGCGATGGCCCGTCAGATGATGAAGGGTGGCGGCCCTGATCTGGCGGAATTACAGGCCACCATGGGTGCGAAAAAAGCCTCTACGACTGGGCTTCCGCCTGAATTAACTGGTCTTGGAAGCACAAAGGGCGCAAGTGCCGCTCCAACCCCTCGTGGGGGGTCAAAAAACAAGAAGAAGAAGGGCGGGAGGGTGACCCCTCCCAAAGGCCGCTAATATCTTCAGGTCCCGGTGTCGCCGCTCTCAGTGCGGGCACGTGGGGCTCTACCAACAAGTTCTAGAAAAGAAGATCGAAGGGATCACTCTCGTGGCAGTCAAGCTCCGCCTTGTGCGGATGGGTAAGAAGAAGCAACCGACCTACCGAGTTGTCGCAGCAGACAGCCGCAGCCCTCGGAACGGACGGTTCCTTGAGATCCTCGGCACCTACGAGCCCCGGGGTGCTTCGACGGCAGAGCCCGAGACCATCGTCAAGATTGACAATGACAAGGCCGTGAAATGGCTGAGCCAAGGTGCGCAGCCCACTGAGCGAGTCGCAGTGCTCCTGAAGAAGTCTGGCGCCTGGGATCAGTTCACCGAATCCAAGGCGAAGTGATGTCCGAGTACGTCGAAGGCGACATCAACACCATCGATGACGCCGACCTTCACGACGACGACCTCGATGCTCGAGCAAACTCGGCGCTGGGGTCGCAGCCGGAAAAAGTACTGACCTACCTCGCACGCAGCCTTGCTCGTGACCCTGAAGCAGTGGTTGTCGAAGCCGAGGACCGTGGCGGCAAAGTTCGCCTCTCGCTCCACGTCGGCCCTGGTGACATGGGTCGCGTGATTGGGCGCCGAGGTCGGACCGCACAAGCGATTCGTGCGCTTGTTGCAGTTGCAGGCGCACGCTCTGGTTTGTCAACCAACGTCGACATCGTCGACGACTGAGTTCGACATGACGGACGACCTACTTGAGGTCGCCCGCATCGCCAAAGCCCATGGGCTTCGCGGCGAAGTGGTGGTGGACTTGTGGTCGGACCTCACAGAGCGACTCGATCCTGGCTCAACACTCATGAGCGACGAAGGCACCTTGACCGTTGAGCGGTCTCGCCGTCACCAAGGTCGCTATCTGGTCGTCTTTGAGGGCTTCTCGAATAGAACGGCAGCCGAGGGCCTCCAAGGCCTTGTGCTGCGGGCCGCTCCCAAAGAGGTAGCCGGCGTGATGTGGGTTCGTGACCTTGTTGGTTGCCGAGTTGAGTTACTTGATGGAACTCCAGTGGGGTCGATTAGCGCGGTTGAGGCAAATCCGGCAAGTGATCTGTGCGTGCTCGAAGATGGCACCTTGATTCCCGTGATCTTTGTGGTGCAGCACGAACCAGGGGTGCGCGTCGTCATTGATCCACCCGAGGGGCTCTTGGAGCTCTCCTCATGAGAATTGACGTCTACACCCTCTTCCCTGAGATCGTTGCGTCCTATGGGGCTCTCAGCATCTTGGGTCGTGCCCAAGAGCGAAAAATCTTTGAACTCACCGCACTCGATATTCGAGACGGCGCCGACGATGAACGCCGCACTGTCGACGACACGCCTTTTGGCGGGGGAGCGGGCATGGTGTTAAAGCCAGAGCCGATTTTTCGAGCCGTTGAAGAGCGAGAAGCGACGCATGGGCCGGCTCGTCCATTGATAGCCCTCGTTCCCACAGGACAACCCTTCACTCAGCGCACCGCCGCGCGCCTCGCAGAACTTGACGGATTTTCACTGTTGTGTGGCCGCTACGAAGGGATTGACCAACGGGTTCTGGATCATTTGGTCGATGAGGAGATCTCGGTGGGGGATTTTGTCCTCGCCGGCGGCGAGTTGGCAGCCTTGTGCGTCATTGAGGCAACGGTCCGACTCTTGCCCGGTGCCTTGGGCAATGAGCTGTCGCCGAGTGAGGAAAGTTTCTCTGCAGGACTGCTCGAATACCCCCAATGGACGAAACCTGCATCGTTTCGAGGCATGGAGGCTCCAGAGGTCCTTCGGTCAGGGGACCATGCAAAAGTGGCCCAGTGGCGCCATGTGCAGGCTCTCAAGCGGACTCTGGACCGGCGTCCTGACCTCATTGCGGCCCGTGGGGGCTTGAGTGATGAAGAAGAACTTCTCCTCGACCACCTCGCCAGGTTGGAGAAAGACGCTCCGAGCGGCTAGAGTTGTACCTCCGCCGCTCCTTGGCTAGGAAAAGGAACGAATTCTCATGCACCCCACCGAAATTATCGACCGCGACTCACTCCGCGACGACATTCCCGACTTTCGCCCCGGCGACACCTTGAAGGTTCACGTGCGCGTGACCGAAGGAAACCGCGAGCGTATCCAGGTCTTCCAGGGCATCGTCATTCGTCGTCAGGGTTCTGGCGTGCAGGAGACTTTTACCGTCCGCAAGGTCAGTTTCGGCGTTGGTGTCGAGCGGACCTTCCCACTCCACACTCCTTCGGTCTCGAAGATCGAGGTAGAGAGTTATGGTGACGTACGTCGCGCCAAGCTCTACTACTTGCGTGACCTGCACGGCAAGGCTGCCAAGGTCAAGGAGCGCCGCGTCGTCCGTGGCTAAGGCGCCTGCGTCGTTTGTCATGGTCGCCCTGGTGTGCTCATGAGCGACGAGGATCTTGAACGCTACGAATCGACGATCGAGTTACAACTCGTTCAGGAGTACAAAGCCGTTATCGGCCTCTTTAGCCACATCGTTGAAACCGAGCGTCGTTTTTATTTAGCGAACAACGTCGAGGTGACGGTTCATCCGAACACCAGTCCTCCTCTGATTGAGTTGAGTTTGAGCGATGCCTGGGTGTGGGATATGTATCGCCCTGCACGATTCGTTCCCTCTGTGCGGGTGATGACGTTTCGTGATGTCAATATCGAGCGTCTGCCTGATGTCGAGTTGACCTGAGCGTTGATGGAGACGGAACGTCATCTTCCTCGGTGTCTCAATTCGACGCCTGAGATCGAAGCGATCGTGATGGATGTTCGCTCAGAAGGTTGCGCTGAAGGTTGCGCAGAAGGTCGCGCAGAAGGTCATATGTCGCTATGAAACCTGCGGGTCGGTGGCTGTTCCTCGAGACACTGGTGTGGTCTGGCCACGATGATCTTCCACAAGCATTGACACAATGGCTTGAACGGCAAGATCCTCCTCCGGACGTCTTCGTCGTCCAGGACATCCAGAGCCCAGAGGGACCACTCGACCCCATCACGGTGCTGGCAGCACTTGGAGGACGCGGCTGCACCGCTCGCCTCGGCCTTTTCGTGCGCCCGGAAAAAGGCCGCAGCGTTTCGGTGACGGTTCGAGACCTCACTGCGCTTGACCACGTAGTGGCAGGAGGAGCTGCGCTCTTGTTCGGAGGAGATCCTGCAGACGAGTTGTCAGCAAGCCTTGCCGTCGCCAGAGCCATGCAATCGGGTGAGATGGCGTCTGCGGGGTGGGGCCGTGAACACATCGACGAGGCGCCAAACCTTCCTCCGCCTCTCAGCCGAGATGGTCTCCCCATTGGGGTGCTCAGCACGCAAGGCGAAGAGCAAGCAGTTTTGGGGCCAGTGCTCCTCCAAGACGGCAGTGATCAGGAACTCGACGCACGTGTCCTGAAAGTGCCAACGCTCTTCCTCGATTGAGTCGCAGCGATTCTTTGAAGAAGATTCAATCTGCGCTGAATACCGCCTTTCGAGGCGGCGATGTGGCGCATAACATAGGCAAGATGCCCTCCGCGCCAACTGATTCGGCTGACGCGTCTCACTACTCTCTGCGCTCCTCGCATCTGCCTGGCCTCGACGGCCTCCGAGCATTCGCCGTCCTTGGGGTCGTCCTGTATCACTTTGGCTTTCACTGGCTTTCTGGCGGCTATCTCGGCGTCGATCTCTTTTTCGTCCTCTCGGGATTCTTAATCACGTCGCTCCTCATTGAAGAGCACCTTGCCAATGGGTCAATTTCGATGCTGTCGTTCTGGGGGAGGCGCCTGCGGCGCCTCTTGCCCGCCCTGCTCACCATGCTCGTGGTGGTTGTGATTGGGGTTGGACTCATCAACCGTTATCGCCTTCTCCATAACGTCATCGTCGACATCCACCAACTCCGTTCGGACGCCATTGCGACCATTTTTTACGTGGCGAACTGGCACTTGATTTTCGAACATCAGAGTTACTTCGCTCAGTTCGCTGTTCCATCACCACTCCAACACACGTGGTCTCTCGCCATCGAAGAGCAGTATTACTTGCTCTTTCCTTTTGCAGCGATGGGGCTCGTCCTGTGGAGCGGTCGACGGCATCATGGCCGTACGGGGTCGATCACTATCCTCCTCGTTGTGGCGGCAGCGTCCGCCCTCGAGATGGCGCTGTTGTTTCACCCGGGGAGCGATCCCAGTCGGGTCTACTACGGGACGGACACGAGAGCCTTTGATTTGCTGATCGGTGCAGCCCTTGGCGTTGCCACTGCCGACCGAGGAGTGCGCTCTGCGCGACTCGGGAGTTGGATCGACAAACTTGCCTGGCCTGCGGTGATCCTCCTTGGCTATTTCTGGGTGAGCGCCGGGACGAATTCCTTCGAGCCCCGTTCTTTCATGTATCGAGGCGGATTTCTCCTCTGTTCTCTTCTCGCCGCCGTCGTCATCGCTGCAGCAGCGTTCCGGCCAGCGTCCCTGCTGACAAGGTTGCTGTCGCTGCGGTGGCTGGTGGCCATCGGCCTCGTGAGCTACGGCATCTATCTGTGGCATTGGCCCATCGTGGTGTTGTTCAACCCCACCTCGCTCGGGATGAATTCGTTTCTCACCGACCTCGTCCGCTGTGTCCTCATTGCGTCATTCACGCTGTTGTCGTATTTCTTCATTGAGCGACCTATCCGACGAACCACCTTTCGTGCGAAGCAGGTGGCGCTGCTCTTGCCCTCGTCACTCGCCGTTGCTGTGGTCCTTGCGCTCGTTGCAACCTCGTCTGGTTTCAGCACTCCCAAATCGACCCAACACATCACGGTGGTCAAGAGCACTTCTCTTCCAGGTGTGGGTGGCTTCAGCTCGCAGCAGCCCATACGTTTGAATCACCCCATTACGCCAAGCAATCCACTTCGGGTGACCTTGATTGGTGACTCGGTTCTTCAATATTCGTCGCAGGGGCTCTCCGCAATGTTCACTGCCACCGGTGAGGCGCAAATGAGTTCCCTGGCAATCGAGGGATTCAATCTGGGAACGATGTCTGAGACGACTCGACAGAATTGGATCACTTCAGTGCGCGCCACGACACCGGATCTTGTCGTCGGTACCTGGCAATGGGACGACGGAATGGCACTCATGCATCCCCAAGCCTTCCAAGCTCTGCTCGATCAAACGGTCAATGCCCTCCTCGCACAGCCTGGGGGAGCGCAGGGAATTCTGTTTCTGCAATTTCCTCCCTGGGGGCCTCGCCCCGCAACCATCGTTGACCAACAAGGCGAGACGATCAATCAGGATGCAGGACTCGCAGCGATTGAGAAGGCTGAACTGACGGAAGTCAGCCTTCATCCCGGCAAGGTGATGTATCTGCCGCTCGCACCGTCGGTCTTGGACTCCAAGGGCAACTTCACCTGGTGGTTGCCGGTGCGGACTGGACCCACGTCTGTGTCCTATGAACGGGTTCGATGGACTGACGGCACGCACCTCTGCCCCGCAGGAGTCATTCGCTACGGCTCAGCCTTGATGGCGGATCTCACGCAGCTCTTTGGAATTTCGCCGCCTCAGCCGTCCTGGCAGACGGAGAGTTGGCTGACGAATCCAACCACTGAGTTCGGGTGGACCTATTGCCCCGCAGATGGTCCAAAACCCCACACCTAGCCTGACTCGAGCAGGTTCCCTGAGGCGGTAGCGTTGGAGGGCCAGAAGAAACGCTGAGCACCCCCCTCACCAGAAGCAAGGAGATTCCCACCGTGGGCGTTCGTATCGAAACTGATTCAATGGGTCCTATCGAGGTTGATGAGTCTCGCTACTGGGGAGCGCAGACAGAACGCTCGTTGCACCACTTCGAAATTGCCCACGACACGATGCCACTTGCCCTTATCCATGCCTTCGGCGTGTTGAAGGAAGCCTCCGCTATTGTCAATCGCGACCTCGGCAAACTCAGTCCCGAAAAGGCAGACCTCATCGTGGCGGCCGCCCGCGAAGTTTCTGAGGGCCGTTGGGATGACGAGTTCCCCTTGCGCATCTGGCAGACGGGATCGGGCACGCAGACGAACATGAACGTCAATGAGGTAATTTCCAATCGAGCCATCGAACTTGCCGGTGGCGTGTTGGGTTCGAAGGAGCCGATCCACCCCAACGATGACGTCAACATGTCGCAGAGTTCCAACGACACCTTCCCTACGGCAATGCATATCGCCGCCGTCATCGAGATGACAGATCGCTTGATCCCTGCCGTCAAAGCCCTGCGGGATGCCCTTGAACTCAAGCGTGAGGCATTTGCCTCAATCACGAAGATTGGCCGGACGCACCTGATGGACGCAACGCCATTGACCTTGGGCCAGGAGTTCTCTGGCTATGTTGCGCAACTCGACGAAGATCTTGGCCGACTCGACTACGTGCTTGGCGACCTGTGCAAACTTGCTGCAGGAGGCACTGCGGTGGGGACCGGTCTCAATACACATCCCGAGTTCGGCGAACGGGTGGCGGCACAGATTGCGGCGCTCACGGGCAAGCCCTTTGTCACTGCACCCAACAAATTTGCGGCCCTCGCCGGGCACGACGCCCTCGTTTTCGCTTCCGGTGCTCTGAAGACTCTGGCTGCATCGTTGACCAAGATTGCCGATGACTTGCGGTGGCTTGGATCGGGTCCTCGTTCAGGCCTTGGTGAACTGCGGCTTCCCGAAAATGAGCCAGGCTCGTCGATCATGCCGGGAAAGGTCAACCCGACGCAGTCCGAGGCAATGATCATGGTGTGCATTCAGGTCATGGGTAATGACGCGGCAATTGGTATTGCAGGCTCGCGCGGCAATCTCGAACTCAACGTGTGCAAGCCGGTGATTATTCACAACTTCCTCCACTCCGTTGACCTCCTGACCGACGCATGCAAGCGTTTCAAGGAATTCTGCGTTGACGGTCTCGAGCCTGACTATGAACAGATTCGGCGTCACCTTGAGAATTCCTTGATGCTCGTGACGGCCCTCAATCCTCACATCGGCTATGACAATGCAGCGAAAGTGGCGAAGAAGGCGCACAAGGAAGGGACGACGTTACGCGAGGCTGCCCTCGAGTTGGGACTCTTGACTGGCGAGCAATTCGACGCCGCAGTGCGACCTGATGAGATGACGCATCCGTGAACCGGCCCGACCCTTGGAGGAGCGATGACGTTGATCGTTCACTTGAAGGGACGCTCTGGCGACGAGAAGGCACCTCCCTCGTCTATGAACGAGAATGCGCAAGTTTCGTTGACGCCATTGCTTTTGTGAATCAGGTCGCCGAATTAGCTGAAGCTGAGAATCATCACCCAGATATTGAAATTTCGTGGCGAACCGTGCGGCTTCGACTCACGACGCATCAAATTAATGGGCTGTCGATGCGCGATGCTCAGTTTGTAGAGAAGATGGACTTCTAAGACCTGTTAGTGGTCTGAAGGTCCCGAAAGGCGGGCGGCTCGACTTTGCTGCGCCCATTCGCTCAATTGAGGAATGATCTGTTTCGACAGCAGTGTTGCTCCGGTGCTGTTGAGGTGAATGCCGTCATCCATGAAATAGGGGGCCCCTTGGAAGGTGGGAGCAAACACGCCAGTGGGATCCAAGATCTTGTTGATGTCGAGGACTTTCACCTGAGGCGCATTCGCCGCTGCAATTTCTTCAACAATCCGGTTGTAGGTGCGAACTCGTGCCGGATCGTCTTCTGGCCAAGGAGAGCCGTCAAGTTGTTCGGGCTGATGGTAGTAGGGAGCAGTGGTGAGCACGATCGTTGCGCCTGATGGTTTGAGCGCGGTCACGCTTGCCTGAATTTCTTGGCGTTCGAGACGTGAGAACTCGGGATTGAGGATGTTGACCCAGCGACCATTTTGTGCATGATCGCGAACTTCCATGGAACCGTTGACTACCAAGATGACGTCTGGATGAAAGGCGTCGACGTCGGCAACCCACCGAGTTAATTGGGTCGTGCACGGGACAATGTCGGGAGCGCTGCCGCGAAGCCCGGCATTTCCAGAATGCAGGGTGCCGCTGAGGCGGGAAGGACTGTTGAGAAAGCCACAGCCCATCACTCCATCTTGGGCATAGGCGAGACCTGCATGGCTCGCCACGCCATCGAGTCCTGCGGACAAAAAGGCTGCTTCGGAATCTCCGAGAACGAGCAAACGCTCCGGACCAGTTCCCGCGGGCCCCATGGTCGGCACCAGTGCCTGCATGCCGTCGTTGGTATAGGCCGCAGAGTCATGACTGTTTGCCGCAGCTATCAACCGTTCGAGTTGACGAGAGCTCGCTGACTGTGAAGTCACGCTCCCTTCTGCCGTTGCGGCAATGAGGAGGCTTGCGATGAGAAGTATCGAGCCAACAAGCACGCCGGCTGCGGGAAGTCCCCGCAAGGAACCCCGACGAATAGGCATCTCAAGAAATTTGAGAGAGAGAGCCGCAACAAGAAAGGTGCAAGCGACGCGCAAGGTAAAGAGCGCGACGCCACTCAGCCCAGTGCGCCCATGGTTAAGGAACAAGAAAAGCGGCCAGTGCCAAAGATAGAGGCCGTAAGAAATGGCACCGATGTAGCGAACTGGCCGCAGCTCAAGAAATGATGCCCAGCGGGCCTCTGGGAGAAGAACGACCGAAGCAATGAGGACTGCGGTGATCACTGAAAAAAGAAAGAAACCACCGTGGTAAAACCACACGGTCTGGTCGTTGACTTGGGTGGCCAAAAGCAACAAACCGAGGAAACTCAAGGCTCCGGCTAGAGACAGCAGCCTTTTCGCAATGGGCGACAGAGCGATGGGCCGGACCAGCGAAAGTGTGACTCTCTGCGGTCGATCTGTGACCTTTCGAAGAGGATGCGACAAGAGCACCGCCAGAGCAGCCCCGATGAGGACTGCTTGTGAGCGAGTGTCTGTGCCGTAGTAGACGCGCGCTTGATTGACCCCTCCGTGGATCAGGAGCGCCATTTCAACAGCACTCGCTACGGCCCCGGTGAGTGCGATCGCGAAGAGAAGCCGTAAGGAGCGAGTGAGTTTGAGGACGATGAGGACCACCACGGGCCAGATGAGGTAGAACTGCTCTTCGATTGACAACGACCACGTATGCAGCAGCGGTCGGGGAATTGCTGAACTGAGGGCTGCGAAATATCCCTGCGTGCCATGAGCGAGATTCCAGTTATTGACATAGAACAAGGAACTCAGGGCGTCCACTCGAGTTTGGTGAAGCGAGTTCGATGGCGCACAGAATTCTGCCCACAGTCCCACGACCACGAGCAGGGCGAGGAGGGCGGGCATCAAGCGACGGATGCGGTGTACCCAAAATCGTCCAAGACGCAAGGTCGCGGTTTGTGCAAATTCAGATAGGAGCAAACCGGTAATGAGGAATCCGGAGAGCACAAAAAAGACATCGACGCCGAAAAATCCACCTCCAGCCCAGCTGAAGCCACCGTGGAAGAACAGCACCAGAAGAACTGCGAGCGCTCGAATGCCATCGAGGCGCGGCAATCGGACCAATTTTGGATCAACCGTCGAGTTGGCGTGGGTAGCATCTTGTTCGCTGAGGCCCGTCACTACCACGGCGAAAGGCTAACACCGGCGTGCTTTTGAGGGCAGTGTGTGCGCTCATCCTGCCAACGGGGAGTGGCTGCCGCCTACGATACGTATGTGACGAGTGAAAGGCGGGCAGTGCACACGCATTCCCGTCACGCACCCAACACTCAGGCATACGCCACCTGGGTGGCATACCTCGTCGTAGCCCTCCCGTTTCTTGTGGCCGTGGGCAAGATTGCAACCCTGCCGAGTCACACGTGGCTGAGCGGAGACCTTGCTCTTCTGGGTCTCAACGCGCAGCACGCGATGAGTTTGCGACAAGAACTGGGGCCTTTTGATCGCTTTGGCTGGAACCACCCTGGGCCTGCTCTCTTTTACCTCTTGGCGCTTCCGTCATGGCTCCTAGGTTCGGGAGCGAAGGCCCTCTTCCTTGGCGCCACCTTGGTCAATGCTGCTGCGGCATGTGGCGTCCTTGCCATCGTTCGACGACGCTGCTCCTCCATGCTCACCCTCGTTGCGGCGGGATTGTTCTTGGTGGAACTGTTCATCCTTACTTCAACAACGCCAGGCTCTTTTGAAGTTTCTGAAACGGCTGCCGGCATCGTCATGAGCCCCTGGAACGCAACCGTGATTGTGTTGCCCTTCATCACCTTCCTGCTGCTCATCGCAACTGCGTGGGACGAGTCGCTCCTTGCCTTTGTGGGGGCACTTTGTCTTGGATCGTTTCTTATCCAGACCGATTTCTCTACCGCTCCTGTGGTTTTAGCGCTTGTGGCAGTCGTTGCTGTTGTCTCCCTCGTGAGATGGGCGCGAACACGACACACGGCCGCACAGACCGCTGCGAGGACGCCACTGGGAAGGGGCCGCTGGCTCCTTGGCATTCTTCTCCTCGTCTTCGTCCTTGAGTGGCTGCCACCTCTCAGCGAACAAGTTCGCGGTCATCCGGGAAACATGACGCTG
>Ga0164296_1003201_pt1 | contig 15591 bp, 17 predicted proteins | sample GEODES057metaG_FD_113533 | JGI IMG/M metagenome (GOLD analysis project Ga0164296, IMG submission 113533) | Dystrophic lake water microbial communities from Trout Bog Lake, Wisconsin, USA - GEODES057 metaG | ecosystem: Environmental > Aquatic > Freshwater > Lake | place: USA: Trout Bog Lake... | reverse complement strand
TTGCAATTGTGATGAAATTTGCAAAAAATATTTACATTCGCCTCTGATAATTGAATTACTTGTTATAAAACTAAATAATCGACAATCCAAATCCAAAAAACAACTAAACAATGGCAAAATTAGAGTACATCTGGCTTGACGGCTATAAACCTACCCAAAGCCTCCGTAGCAAAACAAAAATTGAAGGTGACTTCAGCGGTAAATTGGAAGATTGCCCAAATTGGAGCTTTGATGGTTCGTCAACCGAACAAGCACCGGGTGGTTCTTCAGACTGTATCTTGAAACCTGTTTTCATCGTGCCTGATCCTCAGCGCAGAGACGCCTACCTGGTAATGTGTGAAGTATTAAGTGCTGATGGTAAGCCACATGAGTCAAACGGTCGTGCTACCATTGCTGATGATGACAATGATTTCTGGTTCGGTTTCGAACAGGAATATTTCCTTTGGGATCCTGAAACCAACAAACCTCTTGGCTTCCCTGCAGGTGGTTACCCAGGCCCTCAAGGTCCTTACTACTGCTCAGTTGGTGCAAAAAATGCATTTGGTCGTGATATTGTTGAAGAACATTTGGATGCCTGCCTTGACGCTGGCTTGAATGTTGAAGGTATCAACGCTGAAGTTGCTGCCGGACAGTGGGAATTCCAGATCTTCGCTAAAGGCGCTAAAGAAGCTGGCGATCAAATTTGGGTAGCCCGCTATTTATTAGAAAGAATTGGCGAGAAATACGGAGTTTCAATTAACTGGCATTGCAAACCGCTTGGCGCACTTGATTGGAACGGTTCTGGTATGCACGCTAACTTCTCAAACGAAGTTTTAAGAACTACTGGTGACGAAGGTGTTTACAAGAAAATTCTGGAAGCTTTCCGTCCTGTAGTTGCTGAGCACATTGCCGTTTACGGTGCTGATAACGATCAGCGTTTGACTGGTAAACACGAAACTGCTTCTATCCACGATTATAGCTATGGTGTTTCTGACCGCGGTGCTTCTATTCGTATCCCATTGTACACTGTACAAAAAGGCTGGAAAGGCTACCTGGAAGATCGTCGTCCAAATTCAGCTGCCGATCCGTACAAAGTTGCTGCACGTATCATCAAAACTGTTAAATCAGTATTGTAATTTAAAAACAGTACCCCTATTTATATAACCAGCCCGGCAGAAACATTTCTGTCGGGCTTTTTTTACTCTTCCCGCGTGAAGTAATAGCGATAGGTTACTGAATTTGAATTACCGCTAAAATCGCCGCTTTCAACCGAAGTGGACACTAATTTCCATCCGGCTTTAAAATAAGGCTTCAATGCCGAAATAAGGGTATCTTCATGATGAAGGAGATATTCTCTTGCTTTTCCATGTAATTTAAGGTCGATATCTTTTTGCACCTGGGCCGTATCTGTTCGGGTAATAACCATGTTGGGGACATGCCCTATCTCCAGGCCATGGTATTCGTAGATAGTGATACTCATATAGTCGGTTTTCGACTTCTGCTGAGCCATCAAACTCTGACCGGCAAATAATGCCAGAAATAAAAAAAGCAACTTGCGCATAATGATGTTTCTTAGGTTAATGCAAATTAGCCTATATCAGCGACGTAAAAAAGTGGTTTTTACTAAAAATGACTAATTAGTCTGCATTCGATTGAGCGACCAATGGCCGCAGATGCGCAACAGGAAGATTATATACATAAACCCAGCATAATACCGACCCTTGTACAGTTTCAACTTCAGTAAGTATTCTGACAAATTCGTTAGGCTGCGGTTGATCTATACCAAAGCCTTCATAAATATCCAATACACCCAATACCGTTTCGGGATCGTCAATTTTTCGTAATACCCCCTGTATTTTGCCCGGTGCATCAGCATCGATAACCGCACCCGGATAATCGCCCAGATCAAACAGCCTGGCACTGAGGCTGGCTTTAGCAAAATATTTACTATGATCGATCAGATAAGCCCCATATTTGTTCTTATCGTCCAGCAATGTACCATACACAAATAACAGGTCGTTCATGAGCAAGGCGGATTTTATATTTATATTTAACTATTACTCAACAAAATACTAAAGATAAAGCAAATTATCAAGCGCAAATCGTTATTATCGCTAACTTGTTGACACATTTATCGTATTAAATCATTATGAATAAAGAAGAAATAGCATCCTACCTAAAGGAAAAAAATATTGATAAGATCAAGTTTGCCTTTGCTGATATTGACGGTATTTTACGCGGTAAGATCATCAGCACCGAAAAGTTTTTCGACGGTCTGAAAGATGGTTATGGCTTTTGTGATGTTGTTTTTGGTTGGGACAGCAGCGATACCTGTTATAATAATACCCAACTTACCGGCTGGCATACAGGCTACCCTGACCGCCCGGCACGGATCGACTTGTCTACCTTCCGCACTATTCCATGGCAGGACAATATTCCCTTCTTTTTAGCCGACTTTAGCAATGCTGATGGTGGTCCGCTTTCGGCATGTTCAAGAAGCCTTTTAAAACAGGTAACCCAACAATGCGAAGACCTTGGCTTCCATCCCGAATTTGCCCAGGAATTTGAATGGTTTAATTTCAGGGAAACTGCGCAAACCCTGCAGGAAAAGAGCTTTACAGATATCCAAACTTTAACACCGGGTATGTTTGGCTACTCTATTCTGAGGCCTTCTCAGCATAGCGATTTTTATTACGATCTGTTCAACTTATTAAAAGCCTTTGACGTTCCCCTCGAGGGTCTGCATACTGAAACCGGCCCAGGTGTTTACGAAGCAGCTATACGCCACGATCAGGTATTAAATGCTGCTGATAAGGCAGTTCTTTTTAAAAATGCAGTGAAGGAGATCGCTGCAAATCACGGAATACTGGCTTCGTTCATGGCCAAATGGAATGAAAATTTGCCCGGCTGCAGCGGCCATATCCACCAGAGTTTATGGGATAAAAAGAATGGGAAAAATCTGTTTTACAGCGCCGGTGACGAAAACAACATGAACGATCTGCTCAAACATTACCTCGCCGGGCAATTGCATTGTTTACCACATATCCTGCCGATGTATGCACCAACCATCAATAGCTATAAACGCCTGGTGGAAGGAGCCTGGGCACCAACTACGGTAACCTGGGGTTTGGATAACCGCACAACCGCCATCCGGATATTGCATCCATCAGAAAAATACACCCGGCTCGAGACCCGCATACCGGGTTCCGACAGCAACCCCTACCTGGCAATGGCAGCGGCATTAGCATCGGGTTTATATGGCATTAAGCATCAATTGCCTTTAACTATCGGAGCTACCAGCGGTAATGGATATCAGGACAAACGCCATGGTGTGTTATCGGCTAATTTATATGAGGCCACCCAGGCCATGCGGAGTTACCCGATCGCCAATGAACTTTTCGGGGCCGGATTTACCGAACACTTTACCCAAACCCGTTTATGGGAGTGGAAACAATATACAAAAGCGGTAACGGACTGGGAGTTGAAGCGCTACTTTGAGATTATATAGTTTATTATTAACCACAGAGTTCACTGAGAGAAAAACAGAGGAACACCGAGAATACATGAACGAAAACGAGATTTCTGGTAAAATTATTGGTTGTGCTATTGAAGTGCACAAAGCATTGGGTCCCGGATTACTTGAAAGTGCTTATAAAGAATGCTTGTACTATAAGCTTTTCCAGTCAGGCTTAAATGTTGTGAAAGAAAAAGCAATGCCTTTGGTATTTGAGGAAGTTAAACTTGAATGCGGTTATAGAATTGATCTGTTAGTTGAAAATAAAATTATAATTGAAATTAAAAGTGTTGAAGCATTGAATGATGTACACCTGGCTCAAACACTGACTTATATGAAACTTGGAAATTATAAACTGGGTCTGTTGATCAATTTCAATGTTATTAAATTAAAAGATGGTATAAAAAGGGTTATTAATGGCACTCTGTGAATCTCTGTAAACTATCTTTGTGCCCTCTGTGGTTAAAACTATGAACTACGATCTGATTTTACGTAAAGCCTGGCAAGGCTATGATGATTCAAAAACCATCCGCGATATTGAGGATATCAGCGCGATGGTGTCTACCAATCACGTTTTCAAAATAACTTTTGAAGATGAAGATATTGTTATAGCCAAGTTATCCTACTTTGGCAAGTACGAATATTTTAAGGAAGACCACCGCATTATCCATAGCCTCTGCAATAACCTGCTCTACCCTTTTGAGAATGTTTTGTCTAAGTCGCTGTTAAAAAATAACAGGGTTTACATTTACCGCCATCGTCAGGGCCGTTTGGATGCCTGGGTGGTTTTCTACAACCCTACCCGTATCGATCAGCGCATGCCGCGCCGGTTAGACGAGCAACAGATCCGCAAACTTGGACAGCAGATAGGTAAGTTTCATAAAGCATGCTCCAGGGCAAAAAATGTATTGCCAAAATCGTCCAAGACCTTAAGGACCGATATATACGCTTTACAGCAGCAATTGGAGAAAAACGAAAAGCAATTTGGCAGCGCCATGCAAGCCGATTTTTTGAAATACCATTGCGACCTGTTCCTCAAAAACCGATCAAAGTATGATATGAAATCATTCGAGATCATACCGGTATTTATTGATTGGAATATCGGCAATTTCTCGGTCAACAAAAACCAGGAGCTTTACTCCCGCTGGGATTATGATTGGTTCAGAATGAGTTACCGTGTGCTCGACTTTTATTTCCTGAGCCGCGTGGTATCGGATATCGGCGACCGTACGGTATTCAGTTATTATATCAGTACGCTGATGGAAGACCGCTTTATCATTTTCCTGCAGGAATACCACAAAGTAAACCCGCTGACCGCTAACGAGGTTCGCTTCCTGAAAGAAGCTTACCGCTTTTTTATTCTGAACTACGTGATCAAGGATGGCAAGCATTTTTTCAGCGAACAGTACGCCAAAAAACTGCAGGCCGAGGCGTTTGATATCTATCTTCCATCGGTCGACAGAGACTTTGATGCCGAAAAAATAATTGATGCCCTTAAACTGGAAACTAAAAGCACGGCTACTATTACGCTATAGATGAAAAAAATAGACAATTTTAAATCCATCATCGACAAATACGAGGTCGTTTTCTTTGACGCTTACGGGGTGATCAAGAATTTCTCGGGCCTGGTACCTGGTATTGAAAAAACATTTGATTACCTCGACAAGGCAAATAAAGAATACTATATAGTTACCAATGATGCGTCGCGCAGTCCCGAGCAACTGGCCGCATCTTATCATCGCGTCGGATTGCATAGCATTACGCCCGAACGGATAGTTTCCTCGGGGATGCTTACCAAAGAATTCCTCGATCTGAAAGTTCCGGATGGTATAGTAGCTTACCTTGGTACGCCGGACTCGGCACATTATATTGAAAGATCGGGTTTGCAGACCTTACCTATGCGCGACATCAATGAAAGCAATATTGATAAAGTAAGCGTAGTGATCTTTTTGGATGATGAAGGCTTTGACTGGTGTAACGACTTAAATAAAACAGTTAATCTTCTCCGTAAAAAACCTATCCCTGTTATTGTGGCCAATACCGACCGTGCATACCCGGTTACAGCAAATGATGTGTCAATAGCTATTGGTGGAATTGCAGCGATGATAGAGAGTGTTGTTGGAAAACAGTTCATCCGCTTCGGTAAGCCCGATTCGCAAATGTTTATGTTTGCTTATGACCTGATTCGCGAATATCGCGCCATCAGCAAACAGGAAATTGTAATGGTTGGCGATACCCTGAATACGGATATTTTAGGCGGCAATAAATTTGGCTTGGATACGGTTTTAGTATTAACCGGTAATACACAGGCTAAGGACTTTGAGACAAGGATCATTTCAGCTGGCATCGTGCCAACATACATCTGCGACTCTGCGGTTGTTGATTTGGATGAACTCGAGCTTTGATCAGCTGATTTTTATTTTACTATATTTATTCCATCACAATTAAAAAAATTAAAGATGGAACCTACCGAAACACCGGAATGGTCGCTTAGCAATAAGCTGCTTTTCCGCTTCTTTTTCTCTTATTTTTTACTTTTTATTTTTTTTAATCCCAACGGTGTAGTTCCCTACATTGACGACCTGTTCAATTGGTATATTCAACCTTTCCATCATTTTATACCCTGGTTAGGTAGTCATGTCCTGCACCTGTCAAAGCCAATCACTGTTTTTACCAATGGCAGCGGAGATACCACCTTTGATAATGTGGTCTTACTGCTTACCGCATTCCTGGCAGTATTGGGTACAACAATTTGGTCCATACTGGATCGCAAAAGGCCATCTTATCAAAAGCTGTTCTATTGGCTATTGGTTATTCTGCGCTATTACGTAGCAATTACCATGTTTTCCTATGGCTTTTTCAAGGTGATCAAATTGCAGTTTCCGTTTTTGTCATTAAACTCATTGATTGAGCCTTATGGCGATTCCTCGCCTATGGGGCTGGCCTGGCGGTTTATGGGGTATTCTACAGGCTATAATTATTTTACTGGTTTTGCTGAATTAAGTTGCGGGTTCTTGTTATTGTTCCGCCGGACAAGTGCCCTGGGTGCCGTAATGACATTGATAGTTTCCGCAAATATCATGGCCATCAATTATTGCTTTGATGTACCGGTAAAGTTGCTTTCAACAACGCTTGTAATTATGTCATTATTCCTGATTTTTAAGGAATTTGGCCGCTATAAAAACTTCTTCCTGCTTAATAAAAATGCAGAAGCAGCGGATATTATCCCCCATCGTTTCCAAAAAAAATGGAAGAATATTATACTCTGCGTTTTAAAATATGCGCTCATCTTTTATACCATCTTTTTTGACTTAAAATATGCTTTGGAGGCTGAAAAAGAATATGGAAGCAAGGCACCAAAACCGCCTTTATATGGCATTTATGAAGCAAAAACTTTTATAGTAAATCAGGATACACTTGCACCCCTGATCACCGATACAACCAGGTGGCGCAAACTGGTTACCGGCTATGCAGGTTACGCGTCGGTTAAACTGATGAATGACAGCACGCGAAGCTTTGCTTTTAAAGTTGATACCCAAAAGCGAACGATCATCATGAACAGCTTTACAGATACGGTAAATAAGTATGTTTTTACCTATTCAAAACCCAAAAAAGATTCGCTGTTAATTAAAGGTACTTACAAAAAAAACACGATAGAGGTAGGCTTACACCGTGAGGACGAAAGTAAATTTCTATTAGTTAAACGAGGCTTTCACTGGATAAATGAATATCCGTTTAACCGATGAAGATCATTTAATTAATTGTTGTTATTACATTTTTCACCAAATTAGCAGTCGCGTTCGCTAACGCGCATAAACCTGGATAATGAAAATAAAATATTGGTTGCCCGTTGCCGGGCTAGTCGCACTGCTGCCCTTACTTTCTCAGGCACAAAGCACAAGACAAGCTGGCCTGTGGCCGGCAGCAAAAGCAAATGCCTGGTACGCTAAATATGCATGGCTCAATGGCGCCGATTTTATCCCAAGCACCGCTATCAACCAACTGGAAATGTGGCAGTCAGATACGTTCGATCCAATAACCATCGACCGTGAGTTGGGATATGCCGAAAGTATCGGATTTAACGCTATGCGGGTTTTCTTACACAGTATGGCCTGGCAGCAGGACCCAAAAGGTTTTAAAATAAGGGTAGCACAGTATCTGGCTATTGCCGATAAACACCATATTAAAACGCTGTTTGTATTTTTTGACGATTGCTGGAACCCGACGGCTAAAATTGGCAAGCAACCCGAACCTAAAACAGGCATCCACAATTCGGGCTGGCTGCAGGACCCGGGAAACAGGCTGACTGAACCCGGAGAAATACCTCTACTTCAAAAATACGTTACCGACGTACTTACCACTTTTAAACACGACAAACGTATCCTTTTGTGGGACCTGTACAATGAGCCTGGTAACAGTAGTAAATATGAAAAATCGTTAGACCTGTTATCGAAAATATTTAAATGGGCACGAGCAGTAAACCCCGATCAACCCTTAAGCGCTGGTCTGTGGGACTGGAGTTACGAAAAGCTTAATGCCTTCCAGGTGACACATTCAGATGTGATCACCTATCATGATTACGAGGATCCGGATAAGCACGAACGTGTTATACAGCTTTTAAAAGCCTATGGACGACCTGTTATTTGTACTGAATACATGGCCCGATTACGCAACAGCACTTTTATCAATACGATGCCGATATTAAAAAGAGAGCACGTTGCTGCTATTAATTGGGGCCTTGTATCAGGGAAAACAAATACCATCTATGCCTGGGACCAGCCAATGCCGGGTGGTGAAGAACCTAAGCTGTGGTTCCATGATGTTTTCCGGAAAGACGGAACGATCTACAACACCGATGAAGTGAGCCTGATCAAAAAATTAAACAATAAGGAATAATTAGAACCTGATATGAAAATCAAGATTTTATCTTTGAGCGCTTTAATTGCCAGCATAACCTTACTGGGTGCCTGCAAACATAATACAACCCAAACAACCGCAAACACAACAATGAGCAATAATATTACCTACGGCAAACTTCCGGCAGATTCGGCATTTGAAAAAACTATCAACGGGAAACAAGTGCACCTTTATACCTTAAAAAACAAGAATGGCGTTATCATGACCATCACCAACTTCGGCGGTCGCGTTGTAAATCTATTGGTGCCAGACAGCGCCGGTAAAACCATCGACGTATCTGTTGGACTTGGCAGCCTTGATGACTATATCAAATCAACGGAGCGTTACTACGGTGCAACAATTGGTCGCTATGGTAATCGTATCGCTAAAGGACACTTTACACTGGAAGGCAAAGAATACACACTTGCCACCAATAACGGGCCCAATACGCTGCATGGCGGCAAAGTAGGCTATCAGGATGTTGTTTGGGATGCTAAAAAGCTGAATGACCAAACGCTCGAACTTACTTACCTTTCCAAAGATATGGAAGAAGGTTTCCCGGGCAATTTGCACATTAAAGTTATTTATACGCTAACCGACGACAATGCGATGCGGGTGGATTATGAAGCAACTACAGATAAGACCACAGTTGTTAACCTGACCAATCATGCCTATTTTAACCTTAATGGCGAAGGCAGCGGCTCTATTCTTGATCACCTGGTTCAGTTTAAAGCATCCGGCTATACTCCTGTAGATTCAACCCTGATTCCTACCGGGAAAATAGAGCCTGTTAAGGGAACTCCATTTGATTTCACCACACCGGCAACGATTGGCGCCCGCATCAACGACGACAACCTGCAGCTAAAAAATGGCAAAGGCTATGACCATAACTTTGTGCTTGACCAACATGACCTTGCAACACCTATTGCTGTGGTTAAAGGAGATAAAACAGGTATTGTTATGGAGATCTATACCGATGAACCCGGGCTGCAATTTTACAGCGGCAATTTTATGCAAAGCCGCAATGTGATGAAGTACAGCGAAAAAGATGCCTATCGTAATGCTTTCGCCATGGAAACCCAACATTTCCCCGATTCACCTAACCAGCCACAATTTCCATCAACGGTATTAAAACCGGGAGAAACCTATAAAACAACTTCAATTTATAAGTTTAAAACAAAATAATAATTAACTTATATTATTTTAATAATCAAAGCGTTATAAAGGAAATAAACCTAATTTCACAATGAAACAGTTAAGGCTTCCTTTATTACTTTTGGCGGGCATGTTAACTTTTTTTGGCTGCACGCAAACTTTGTATACCCATCAGCAGGTTTTACAGAAATGTCAAAATAAAAATGATGTTTTGCAACAATTCGGGCAACCGGATGAAGTAAACCCAGGCCCCGGATTCGATCAGTGGACCTATAATATGGCAAACCGTACCGAATGGAAAAACCCCAAAAAAGAACCGGTTGCATTAGCGGTCACTGATTCGCTGGTTAAGGATTCCGTGCAAGTGGCAAATCCGGTCAAATATGACAAATACGTCAAATTTATGTTCGATAAAGATGGTAAGATCATGGGGTACAAGGCTGAGGGCATCGACCTGACTCATAAAGAAAAAGACAGCTTTGGTAAGAGTTTGGGCAATATCACTGCCGGGGTATTGGTAATTTCAGTTTTGGTGGCTCTTGAATTGTACAAAAACAGTTCAAATAATCAGTAAACTATTACTCTCTACTATTAATAATCGACAAAGCACCTGAGGGGCATTTACTTACCTGCTCAACAAGCCCTTCGGTTTCAGCCGCATATATATTGATCCATGGTTTTACCCCTGGATTAAAAACCCGGGGTAATCCTTTTACACCATTGGCCGAATGGATACATAAATGCGGTTGCCAGAGGATGGTGACCTCTCCGTTATCGTATTTCTTGCTAATGTCTTCCATAAGCTCTAAATTACAACTTTGTTGGACGTTGTGCAAGGCTGAGGGTACCTGGCACGGTGAAAGGTTAAAGGTTGATGGTGAAAGGTGAAAGGTTGAAGGCGAAAGGTGAAATGCAAAAGACGAAAGACGAAAGACAAAAAGCGTATAATTTTAACATTACAGCGTTCCAACATTACAACGTTCCAACCAAAAACAAAAATGACCAAATTCACCGTAGACCCGAATATCGCAAAAGCAAAAACCCTGCATGCTGATTTTTATACCAGCAGCGAGATATTTGAGGAGAGTCGCGAGAAAATATTTGCATCATCCTGGCAATTTATAGGCAATACCGAATTAGTTAAAGAACCTTGTGAGGTTTATCCCTTTACATTACTACCGGGTTATTTGGACGAACCTTTGCTACTGACACATGACAAAACCGGCAACCTGAATTTATTATCCAATGTTTGTACCCATCGCGGCAATATTGTAGCCGAAACAGCATGCAAAACCAATAACCTGCGTTGTCGCTATCATGGGCGGTTATTTGGCCTGGATGGTAAATTTTCCTCCATGCCCGAATTTAAGGAAGTGGAAAATTTCCCTTCAATAGAGGACAACCTGCCTGCGCTGCCGCTATTCAAATGGAGTAACTGGCTATTTACATCGGTGAACCCCATATTTAAACCTGAATTGTTTTTCAAAGATATGATCGACCGTGTCAGCTGGTTGCCGCTCGATCAATATAAGCACTATCCGGAGCTTTCCCGAACCTTCCATGTAAAAGCCAACTGGGCACTTTATTGCGAAAATTACCTCGAAGGTTTCCATATTCCGTTTGTACATGCCGGGCTTAATGCTGTTATAGATTTTGGCGAATACGCTACCGAGCTTTTCTTCCCCTATTCAAACATGCAGTTGGGTTTGGCCAGAAGCAACGAAAATTGTTTTGATCTGCCAGAATCCTCACCTGATTATGGCAAACCGGTGGCAGCCTATTATTTCTGGGTGTTCCCTAATATGATGTTTAATTTTTATCCCTGGGGTCTTTCCGTCAATGTGGTTGAACCTGTTTCTCCGGGTGAGTGTACGGTAAGGTTTATTACCTATGTATTAGACGAGAGCAAATTAGAAAAAGGTGCCGGCTCTGGTTTGGATAAAGTAGAAGCCGAAGATGAAGAGATTGTTGAAAATGTCCAACGCGGTATCCGTTCCAGGTTTTACCAGCATGGGCGCTACTCTGTTAACCGCGAGCAGGGCACCCACCATTTCCACCGCATTTTAGCCGAATTCATCAACAAATAGCATGGCCCAGCTCGAACGCAAACTGGGTCTTTGGGCCGCCGTATCCATCGTAATAGGTTCTGTAATCGGCAGCAGTATTTTTATGAAACCTGCTACCATGGCTGCCCAGTTGAGCTCGCCTTTACTTTTATTGGCCGTTTGGGTCGTAGCCGGTGTGGTATCTTTGTTTGGAAGCATGATCAATGCCGAGGTTGGCACGGCAATCCCGGAAACGGGCGGGCAGTATGTGTATTTCCGATACATGTACGGCAATTTTTTCGCTTACCTTTTTGGCTGGTCGTCATTTGTGGTGATCGATACCGCCAGTATCTCGGCTATTTCTTTCGTGTTTGCGCAATATTTAGGCTATTTTATTGATCTGCCCCATTTTTCGGCAACTGTCGAACATTCTTTGCCATTCGTTATACCATTTGTCGGTCGTTTTTACCTGCTCGAAAACATTGGGGTTAAAGCGGTTGCGGTTTTACTTATTCTTATTTTTTCATGGGTAAATGTACGCAGCGTAAAGGCAGGTGGTGCGGTGCAGGTATTTTTCTCGGTACTCAAAGTGGCTGCACTGATATTTTTGGTTTTGGCTATTTTCTTCTCTGGCAAGGGTCATGTTATCAACCTGAGCAAAGTCTCTGCTTCTTTCGACCACTCTTTCTGGCATCAGTTCACGGCTTTTATTGCAGCTACAACGGGCGCACTGGCGGCCTATGATGGCTGGAATAATTTAGGATTTATTGGGGGCGAGATCAAACAGCCTCAGAAAAACATACCTCGTGGCCTGATCATCGGTTTACTTATCTGTATGTTGCTTTATATCTTAACTACCGAAGCCTATTTATATATGATGCCGGTTGATGTGATGAAGCACTCCACCCTGGTTGCATCAGATGCTTTATACATTATCATGGGCGTAGGTGGCGGCGGACTTATCGCAGTGCTTGTATTGATCAGCACCGCAGGTGCCACCAACAGTAATATTTTACCTTGTTCGCGCGTGATCTTTGCAATGTCGGAGGAGAAAAATTTCTTCCGGTTTGCAGGCAAAGTCCATCCAAAATACCATACCCCGGCCAATGCACTGTGGTTCCAGGCTGCCTGGGGTACAGCATTGGTACTCATCGGGTCATTTGATATGCTGATGGATATGTTTGTTTTCATCACCTGGATCTTTTACGGCTTTGCCGCCTATGGCATTTTTATCCTCAGAAAAAAAATGCCCGAAAGACAGCCCGGTTACCGACTCAAAGGTTACCCGGTACTACCCATTATCTTTATCCTTTTTTCGACCTTATATGTGATCATGACGCTGTATAATGATATTAACGATTATATGGCCGGCAGATCGCATATTATTGTATCCGTTTTTGGTTTGATATTGGTCGCCGTTGGCATACCGCTATTTTGGTATTTCAAACGCAAAGAGTTGAGCTAAACATTCGCTATTTTTGGGATATGAAAATCAAGTTGCTGGCTTTTGGTATCGCCAGGGAAATATTTGGGGCATCTTCCATAGAGATTGAATTGCCCGGTAATACCGTCGCAGACCTGAAATTTAGCCTCGAAGCATTGTACCCTAAATTAAAGGCGCTGGCATCTTACCTTGTAGCCGTTAATAACGAATATGCGGCCGGGGATTTGGTTTTAGATATCCGCGATGAAGTGGCTATAATACCACCGGTAAGTGGGGGTTAATGCCTGAACCGCAGATTCGTGTGCCCCGTTAGCTATCGGGAAAAATGATTTCGTTGATGATTGATTGTTTTGAATACTGAAATAAAGATATTGAACCAGGCACTGGAGGTGCAAGCATGCATCGATTGGGTGATGACACCTGAATCGGGGGGTATTGATGTTTTTATAGGTACGGTACGCAATGCAACCAAAGGAAAACAGGTAATGCGACTTGAATTTGAGGCCTACGAACCTATGGCCTTAAAAGAGATTGGAAAGATTGCTGCACAGGCTTTTGAAAAATGGCCGGTGCAAAAATTATTGGTTCATCACCGGCTTGGTGTTTTGGAAGTTGGTGAAATACCAGTTATTATCGCAGTTTCCTGCGCACACCGCGATGCAGCGTTTGAGGCCTGCCGCTTTGTGATCGACACGCTTAAACAAACCGTCCCTATCTGGAAAAAAGAAGTATTTGAAGACGGAGAAACCTGGGTAGCAGCGCATCCCTAACCTGACCGCTGATTCGTTTGATTCATTTGATTACGCTGATTAAACAACTAATAACCTGATAGCTGATAGCCAATACCTAATACCTAATACCTAATACCCAATACCTGATACCCAATACCTAATACCTAATACCTAATACCTAATACCCAATCCCCGACTCCAGCGAATACAACTCAGCATCGGGATAAACTCCCTTGACCAGCTTTACGGCTTCTGCACTTCGTTTACCGGTAGCGCAATAAAAAACAATGGGAGTGATTCTATTGAACAGGGCTATATTTTCTGCAAGTTCATCCAGCGGGATATTTTTGCCGCCGATGTTGAACAGATCGTGTTCCTGTATCGTACGCACGTCGATCAACTCGTATTTTTCAGCGTTAATATCAAGATCGCTCCTGGTAATTGTTTGAATTGGGGATGTAGCCTCTAAACTTTGAATATCCGTTTTGGTAACCGACCCAATTTTGATGATGCGGCTTTGTAAAGTTTGGGCATCAAATACCATCACTTTGCCTGCCAATACATCACTTGAGTGGGTGATCAATTTGATGACCTCATTAGCCTGAAGACAACCAATGATACCGGCTAAAGTGGGTATCACCCCTCCAACGGCACAATTGGGTATTTGCGTGGCATCAACCCGCGGGTACAGGTCGCGGTAATTGGGAGAATAGCTGCCATCAGTATTTTGTACATTCCAAACGGCAAGCTGACCTTCATATTGGTAAATGGCTCCATAAACCAGGGGCTTTCCGGCTATTACTGCAGCATCGTTCAAAAGGTAACGGGTTTCAAAATTGTCGGTTCCGTCGACGATAATATCATAATGGTTTATGAGTGGGAATGCATTAGCTGAATCTACCCTTAAATCATACGCAATCAAATTAACTTCCGGGTTTTGCTGTTGAAGTCGCCCTAACGCAACCACTATTTTCTTTTTACCAATATCATTCGGGCCATATAAAATCTGCCGGTGCAGGTTACTTACCGAAACAACATCGTCATCAGCAATACCGATGGTCCCCACCCCTGCTGCTGCAAGGTATTGCAGCGCCGGACAGCCTAAACCACCGGCACCTACTACCAATACCCGTGCTTGCTGCAATAGCAGTTGGGCAGTATCTCCGAAACCGGGTAAAGCGATCTGACAATGATATCGGCTAAGATCGGGCAACATCAGGAACCGGCGATTTTTTGATGAAGCGTCCTTTTTACTTTCTCCAGATCCTCCGGTGTATTGACATTGCTCAATGCTTCAGGATTTTTGGCCTGCAACAATTTAACGTCGCTGTTGATCAATACTTTACGCGGACAGGAATAGCCCATCGACAAAAAACTCAATAGCTGTGGGTAACTTTTGGGTTCCCATATCGCGATCAAAGGTTCAGGAAACTCATTATCGGGACTTTGATAAGCTGTAGCTATTTTGGAAGTATCGCGATTAGCCACCAGGTATTCAAGCGTATCAGTATCCAGCAAAGGAAGATCGCAGGCGATCACCAGCCAGGCGCTATCCGGTTGCTCGCGAAATGCTGACAAAATAGCTCCATAGGGCCCAAGTCCTGTAAAAGTATCGGTAAGTACAGGGTTACCGTTGGTTATTGAATCACGTTGGTCTTCCCGGCATGAAATATAAACTTCTTTGCAAAGCGGCTTGAGCAGATCGGTCAAAAAATACCTTTGCTCTTTGCCGAACCAGTTAACGGTTCCCTTATCAAAACCCATGCGCTCACTTTTACCGCCAGCCAGCACAAGCCCATTGAGTACCGGTTTTGCCGCTTCGAGTTT
>Ga0164296_1003200_pt1 | contig 15604 bp, 13 predicted proteins | sample GEODES057metaG_FD_113533 | JGI IMG/M metagenome (GOLD analysis project Ga0164296, IMG submission 113533) | Dystrophic lake water microbial communities from Trout Bog Lake, Wisconsin, USA - GEODES057 metaG | ecosystem: Environmental > Aquatic > Freshwater > Lake | place: USA: Trout Bog Lake... | reverse complement strand
CACAGGCACAGGCACAGGTCACCGCTGAAATCCGGGTGAGTGCTTTCCCAAACGCCAAAGCCCTACCGCTTTATCTGGGTTTGGCTCAAGGCGTTTTTGAAAAACATGGCCTTAAGATCCAATTGAGTCTGACCGAAAACTCTAACAGTCAACGTGCTGACTTAGGGGACGGGCGAGTTGATGTGGTCCACTCGGCCGTTGACAATGCTTTGGCCATGATTGAAGTGGCAAAAAAGGATGCGGTTATTGTGAGTGGTGGCGACAGTGGAATGAATGATTTTATTGTTCAAGCCGATATCAAGAGCTTTGGCGACATGAAGGGAAAAACCCTGGTGGTGGATGCGCCCAACACAGCCTATGCACTACAAGCCAAGAAAATACTGCTTCAATATGGTTTGAAGGAAGGCGCCGATTACACCGTCAAACCTGTGGGTGCTGTGGTTTATCGCTACGAAGCGATGATCAATTCCCACGAGAACTCGGCATCTATTTTGAACCTTCCATTCAATGTGGTTGCTCAAGAACATGGCCTTAAAAGCTTGGGTCGATTGGTTGACATTTTTGGGTCTTACCAAGCGGTGGGGACCTTTGTGATGCGAGATTGGGCAATGGGTCATAGGGTCTTACTTGAGACTTATCTTCAAGCCTACATTGAATCACTTCGTATGGTGCGAGATCCGCATTACAAGGCCCAATGCATAGGCTTATTGAAAGACAAGCTCAATTTGTCCGATTGGTCTGCCAATAAAACATATGAGTTACTCGTCGATGCTAACTTTGGTTTTACCCCCGATGCGCAATTCAATAAGTTGGGCTTTCAAAACATGCTCAAGCTTCGCGCAGAGATTGAGCGTAAAGATAATGACCGAGTGAATTTACCCGAGCAGTACTATGACTTGTCTTATTATGAGGCAGCTTTAAAGAAAGTAATGAAGCCTTGAGCTGGGTGCATTTTGCTGTCACTGCACATGAGTATTGACTCAATCATCTCCAATTTCCAATGAGCTAAGCTGTGCGGACTTGATTTCAGTTGCAAAACTATCGGCTTATGAATATTGATGGAGAGGAATTTCTTGTTGGAGTGATGAAGTGACGGCCAAATTACTGATGAACTGGCCGCCATGGAAAAAGATGGCTATCAGGACGACTCTTTATGGCTCATGGCCGTTATTTGCAAAATATAAGTCGTTATCGCTCCTAGGAGGGCGCAGATCAGCCAAGTGCCAGCTTGTGAGTGATCAGTAAGACCTTTGAAGAGGGCATGAAAGCCAAACAAGTTGATTAAAAAGAAAATAGCGAGGCCTGTCAATTTGGTACTGTCCATGTTCTCTCCTAGGCATTGATGTGGATGTTGGTTTTGACTCTAAGTGGTGCAAAGACTGATAAAGCGAGCTCACCAATGTCTCACTCACGCACTCAAGGCCAATTTATACACTGATTTGATCTCTATTTCAAACGAAGCGAGTCTTCCCATGGGGAGCTATTCACAAAATCCACAAAGCTAAGGCGTAAATGAATGCTTATTTATTATTGCTCTCAGAGGTTGATTCTGAATGTTCAACACTAAGAGTGGCCAACCACTTCAAGATCTGTTCGTTCATCGGTTTTACTGATTGAGGTGCATAAATATCGCCGGCCAAGACGTGTTGATTTGAGCTTTCACTGTCATCGACTCTGAACAATAGATTGGCGCCGTTGGGCATGGCGGTAAAGGCTTTTTTTATGAGGGAAGGGTCAACCACTTGATCCTTTTCACTGTAAAAGACCAGAGTGGGTTGTTTGAATTGGGTTAAATCGCTATCTCTGACTCTTTGGGTCAGAGCCATCATGGGAAAAAGTGCCTTGGTTGGGTAAACAGTGGTCCAGCCTAGGTTGTGTCTTGGGTCGATGGAGACCTCCCCGCGAGATTCGCCTTGAACTGCATATGCAATTTGTTGACCCCATGGCCAATTGATCATCTCCGCACGTTTATCTTTGGGTCCAAAATTGGGGGAAATGAAAACATGCGCATAGGCCTTTTGGGCGTTGGAACTCAAACCATACCAAGTCGCTAGGGTCGAACCCGTGGAACAACTCACAACCAGTACTTTGTCACCAAGTATGTGACCGATCTCAATGGCCTCATTGATGTCGGCCATCCAGTCTTGCACGCTCGCTTTGCCAAGATCGACGGGGGCTTGCCCATGTCCCGTGAGGCGAGTGAGAAAAGCATTGGCTTTTAGAGCCTTCGCAAGTTCAGTGGACAAAGGGGCTGTTTCAAGCTTGCTGGCTGAAAATCCATGAATATAGACCACTGACCAGGGTGTTTTTTCATGTCCACTTGTGTGCCAAACAATCTCCTTCTCAACCCCTGGCCTCAAGTGATCCACCAAGCTCTCTTGCTTGGTGAGCCATGGCTCTAAGGCATCAATCTCGCTGGGGACCGCGCTGTGCACGTTAGGAATATCAGGCCCGAATTCATTTTTAGGGCCCAGTTGCCAAAAAAGTCCGATCGCAATCAAGACCAGAGCAATCCACTTCAAAGGGGAGGGCGTTGGGGGTAAGGGGCGCATAGTTTGGTAATTGAAGTTATTTCAAAATTATTCGACATTGATCTTTTATGGGGCCTAACCACTTGATTAGAAATGCAAACCGTCAAAGATTAATCAACAAAGCATAGAGCCAAGATGGCACCACTATAAAGCCAAGGAGGGGCCTCAGTATAGGGCTAGAGACAAACGGGAGATGAAGTTAGGTGCCTTGGACCACTTGCTGAAAAGACTGGCTCTTTGGGTGTGCCACATTAGGGTGCCACACAAGGGGAGCCACACTAGGGGGACCCATGATATGAAACATAGTTTTTCAATGGTAGTATTTTTTAATCACACAACAGTACGGAGTGGCCATGAAACTTTTGTCTCCACGGCTCATTGGGTCAATCATGCTTGTAATGAGCTTGACTTCAATCAATGCCTTTGCCTCTAACGACGATTCACCTCCCAAGCCCAAAGAGGCTCTTGGCCAAGCACTATTAGCGCAAAAGTGTGGCGTGTGTCACTTGAGACCCGCCTTTGGCGCTAAAACCTATGGTCCACTCTTGAATGCATCTACCTTGGGTGGTAATGACGTTGCTTTGAAGACCATGATCTTCAATGGTGGCACGCACATGCCTGCATTCAAATACGCTTTGAGTACCCAAGAGATTTCAGCCATTGCTGCTTATATAAAGACAGTGCCCGCTGGAGCCAGCGTTGAGCCCTTTGCAATGCAAAACAAGGAGTAATGAATGATGCACACAATTGAGCGTTTTAATGCTTTACGAAAAGTCTCTTTCATGGGCCTATGTTTTCTGAGTTCAATGGTGCCGCAACTGTCTTTCTCAATGGAAGGTGTTGGTGTTTTTGGTGGACACGTTGATTCAAGCCTTGGCCATGGTCTCTCGGGGGTGACGGTGTCTGCAAAGATGAAGAATTCAAACATCACGACCAGTGTCTATACCGATTCTCATGGAGATTTTGTTTTTCCAGCACTGCCAGTGGGGAGTTACAGCGTCTGGGCTCAAGCTCTGGGGTTTGATCGTGCGGATAAAACGGTCGAGTTGAAATCATCTGTCCAGCAAAAAATGGTGTTAAAGCCTTTGATGGACAAAGAACTGATCTTTAGGCAATTGTCCTCAGACCTGGTGGTGGAGTCACTGCCAGAAAATAACACTCACGATGCGTTGATGAAAAAAGTCTTTCTCAACGCTTGCACGGGGTGTCACACACCGAGTTATCCTTTGCAATTCAAGTTCGATGAGGATGGATGGAATAAAGTCCTTAATCTGATGAAAATGGTGCCAGTCACGGGTGTTTACCCAGAAGGGCCCGCAAAGCCCAATCAAATCATCTCTTACTATCAAAAGGACTTGGCGCAATACTTGGCCAAAGTTCGCGGACCTGGCTCTAAAACCCTGACGCCCGCCTCGCGTCCTAGGCCTGATGGTGAATCGGCCCGTGCTGTATGGACACTCTACGATGTGCCTATGAACCGAGATGCTGGTATAGGTGTACGCCAGCACTTGAACGATGGTACCCAATGGGTTCGTGGTAATGGCTCCAAGTTGGGTCAGCAACCCCATGATGCAGGCATGGGACTGGATGGTACTCTTTACTTTACGGTCAACAATACCAATGAGGAGGTGAGTATTGGGAAAATCAATCCGGTGAGTGGAGAGGTCAAATTTTTGAAAGTCCAGGGAGAGAAAAGCTTTGCAGCCACTTCACACGGATTGGCTCGTGATCAGGACGGTAATTTTTGGTTTGATATCAACCCGGGACGTCGTTCGCTGGGATTTTTGGACACCAAAACTGATCAAATCACTGTGTATGAAACTCCCAAAAATATGTCTCCGATTGGTGGTGCAGTCTCAGTTGATATCGCACTCGATGGCAAGGTTTGGATCTCCTCTCCCAACGGGGCTTTTCAATTCGACCCCATCACCAAGACTTTCACTGAATTTAAGTCCCTGATTCCTGGTACCAATCCAAGAGGGGCAGGGACGACTTACGGGGTTGCCGTTGATCAAGGTGGCAATGGTTGGTGGGCTCAAATGGCGATGGACACCGTTTATCGGGGGGACATTAAAAGTATGGAGGTGAGTGCATTCAAGATGCCTGATATCACCATCGAAGGTCTACCGGACAAGGACAAAGAATTTTTTAAAACAGTGACGGATTTAGGACTCAATGCGCCTTTACCCATCTCTCAAGGTCCTAGACGCATGGGGACTGATAAAAAGAACAACGTATTGTGGGTCGGAAACTCTTGGAGCGGACAATTGGCCAAGATCAATACGCTCACCTCGGAGGTTACCATGATCACCCCACCGAGCCCAAGCGTTAAACCGTATTTGTTGGCGGTGGATGACGCTCACCGAGTGTGGGGCAATTCTTGGACTTCGGACCGAATTTACAGATTCAATCCTGAGAGCAATGAGTGGACGTTTTTTGAGTTGCCCGTTCACGGCACTGAAATCAGGCATATCTCTTTGTTGGAAAAGAATAATCAGCTTCGAGTCATCTTGCCCGTGTATCGCACCAACCAAATCGGTGTCATGACAGTGCGCAGTGAGAGTGAGATCAAAGAGCAGATGAAAGCGTTGCACTGAGTGTGGAGGAGTCTCGCGCGAGAAATTATTTTTTCTCGCGTTCGATTGTTTTGCAATTCGTTTTAGTAATCTTATTGTTCGTGGATTTATAGGTGTACAAATCGTGGGTTCGGGTGTTGAGCTCAAACGTATTGTCATAGGGTAAGGCCGGGAACACAAAGGTGATGAATTCATCCTTGGTGAGGTAGCTGCCCACAATATTGAAAGGCACCTTGCCCATGTCACTCGTATCATCCTTGGAGCCGACAAATACACGACCGTCATAAAATAAATAGACGTTGCTCTCGCACCTCCAAAGCTTTCCATTTGAGAGTGCTTGATAAAAAACGCCTTGTATGATTTGTTTATTTTGTTGCTGGATGGCCTCGTAGCGACGACGGTCGTTGCCCGTGTCTTTGTACATTTCATTGGCGTCCTGTGCTCGAACCCAACCCCAACCCCAACCCAAATTCGAAAGGGCGATCAAGAGCGCGGGAAAATATCTCAATGTCCTAAGTCGGCCATAAGCCTTACAAGTCGCATTTTTAATGGCTCCTAGTTGCGAGTCAAAGCTGGGCTTGAACATCCGGGGTTTACAAGTGGTTAAACACAGGGGTTCGAATCAAAGTGATCTCTCTCAATTCACTGCATCCAGGCTTTTACCTTCAATTTGGACGGGCTTGGCGCTGATAAGGACGAATGCAATGATGCACACCTCGGTTCCCTTGTTGACCCAATTGTGAATCGTTCCGCGTTGAATCAGCACGTCACCCGCTTTAAGAACGGCCACCACCCCATTGTCAAGCTCCATGTGGATCTCACCAGTGATCACGACCGCGTAATCGATGGAGTCAGTCCGATGATTTCTAGGCGCTACACCCGGTTCGTATCGAACCACTCGAAATACCGTTCCATTGTCAACGGTGGTTTTGAAGGACGTTTTGGTGGGATCTTCAAAGACATCATTATTGACTGGAAATCCTTTTGTAGACCACACCACGGTTGAAGACTGACCTGCGCGAGGAGAGATGACGTTTTGAGCAATTTCGTCGATCTCAACTTTGGCGTGTCCATTGTGATCGTGTCCGGTGACGACTCTTCTGACTTGTAGTGCCATGTTGATGCTTCCTTGAGTGAGAGACTTACTGATAAATGATTGATCAAACGAAAGGCCATTGAATGGCCTTTCGTTTGACTAGGTCTTAAACATAGTTATTTTAGAGCGCATTCACTCCTTTTTACCCAACTGATGCTCTCCATGTGTTGAGAGCATTCAGGGTGAACTCCATTTTCTTTTGCACCTTGGGTGAGTACTTATTCATCATGGGTTATGCCCATGCTATTAAAAGGTTTGAGTAATACAATGCTTTGAAGGGTACTAATTCAAAATATTCAAGTCCGAGGTGATGATGATGACAAATGTTCAACAAAAAATAATACGCCGTGCACTGAGCTGCGCCCTGATGGTCCTGGGTGCTTGGGGCTTTCAAACCAACGCGCAATCTTGGCCGGCCAAGCCCATCGTTTTCGTGACCGCTGGAGCCCCTGGAGATGGTCTGGATTTGATTACCCGTGTATTTGCACAAAGCATGAACAAATCCCTCGGACAAACCATTGTTGTTGATAATCGCCCAGGTGGTGGGGGCAAAATCTCCATGGAGTACATCAAAAATGCCCACTCCGACGGGTACACCTTGGGTATCATGTCTTTGAATAATTTGCCCTTGGCCGCCGTCAACCCCAAACCCCCTTACAACCCCAGCACAGATTTCATTCCTGTGGCCTTGTTGTGTGATGCCATGGGCTGGCTTGTGGTGAGTGTTGACTCGCCTTATAAGTCAGTTCAAGATTTGGTGAACTACGCCAAAAATAATCCTGGTAAGCTCAATTTCGCCAGTTCTGGCATCGGTAGCATTTTCCATTTTTATGGTGAATGGCTTAAGCAACTGGCCAATATCGATGCCACTCACGTACCCTATAAAGGAGAGGCCTTGGCCATGGCTGATATTGTCAGTGGGCGAGTCGATTACATGTACGCCTCGGGTGCAGCCAAGCCTTTTGTCACTACCGGCAAACTCAGACTTTTGGCCACGGGTGGCCCTGATCGTATGGCCGATTTTCCCAACAATCAAACCATGGTAGATGCTGGTTATCCTGAATTCTCCATCACAGGCTGGATTGGACTTGTGGCCCCCAATGGTGTGAGCCCAGAGATCATCAAAAAACTCAACTCGGCAGTTCAAGCGGCAGTGGCGGATCCCAACGTTAAAAAGACTTTGAGCACGTATACCTTCAATACTTTGGGGGGAACATCAGAGGAGTTTGCCAAACGGATTGCATTGGACATGGCTCGTTTGGGTAAGATTGGAAAAACAGCCAATATCCAACTTGATTAAAAGGATCAATATTGTGAAGAAGTGTCTTGATGAGTGAACTTGGCTATGTCGTTGAAGCTCCGCGACAAACACCCCTGTGGGGTGAATACGACTTAGCGGTTCTGGGCGGTGGTCCCGCAGGAATGGCTGCAGCAACCAGTGCAGCGCGATTGGGACTCAAGACCATTTTGATTGAGGATTACGGCTTTTTAGGCGGTATGGGTACCGCGGCTGGGGTGACCAATTTTTGTGGCTTGCACGCTTTGATCAATGGACGCATTGAGCGTGTGGTTCAAGGATTTGCCTCTGAATTACTGGATCACATTGATGCTTTGGGGGGACTCAATGAACCCCACATGCTGTTTGGGGGACGAATCGCTGCCCAGGCCTATGACAACGCGGCCTACAAAATAGCCGCTGACCGAATCACCCAAAAAGCTGGAGTCGAGTTGCTCTTTCACACTCGCGGAGTAGGAGTGATGATGCAATCCTCGCGTCAAATTCAGACCATTTTGGTGGAGAATAAATCGGGCCGCTTTGCAGTTTCGGCGAAGTTATTCATTGATGCATCAGGAGATGCAGACTTGGCGTACTACGCAGGAGTTCCATTTGAGAAAGGCACGAATGCAAAGGGCATGATGTATCCCAGCAGCATGTTTCGTGTGAACGGTGTGGAATTTGACACGGCTCAAAGAAGTCTTCTAAACATTGATCAGATCATGGATCAGGCTCGTCAAGCCGGCACCCAATTTGCCCGTCGTACTCCCATCATCAAGCCCCAAAAAAATACGGCTGAGTGGAGAGCCAATGTGACCCAACTCTCAAACGAAGATGGCTCGCCCGTGGACGGGTGTAATGCAGAGCAAATGAGTCGCGCAGAGGTTTTGGGGCGCGAGCAAATTGCCGACTTTATGCAGTTTTTAAGAACCCGTGTTCCGGGGTTTGAGACCTCTTACTTACTGGAGATTGCGCCTCAATTGGGTATTCGTGAAACTCGCCGTGTTCTTGGAGAGTATCAATTGTCCGAGGATGATGTCCTGATGTGTCGTCGTTTTGAGGACAGCATTGGTGTCAATGCTTGGATGTTGGAGGAGCATATTGCAGGGGACGTTCTCTTCAAATGGCCCGATGCTGAGGTAAACAAAGGTTTCAATCAACTCCCCTATCGAATGATTTGCCCAAGAGGGGTGGATAATTTGTGGGTGGTCGGTCGCTGTGCATCCATGACCCATGGTGGACAGTCGGCTGCAAGAGTTTCAGGGGCTTGCTTTGTGATGGGACAAGCCGCGGGTGTGGCGGCATCGCTGGCCTTTGAAGAGGCAAAAGCTCAAAGGGACGTGAACGTTCAGGCTTTGCAAAAGCGTTTGTTGTCACAGGGGGTTTATTTGGGGTGACCCAATCAACGGGGAAAAAAATGTTGTTCAATCTTTTGCATTTCAATGGTCTTAAACGCAGCTCAAATATCTTGGGAACGATGGCTCATGTTCCTCTTTATGCTCTTTGTCTCGCTCTTTGCTCTGTGGGGCTTTTCTCTCTCACTGCACACTCCCAAGAAAAACCCTCCAGCACCGTTCCCTGGCCAAGCCATCCTTTGAAAATTTTGGTGGGCTTCCCAGGGGGATCAACGCCAGACATGGTGGCCAGAACTCTGGCCGAGCCACTCAGCAAGGCCCTTGGACAAGCCGTGGTCGTGGACAATAAAACCGGAGCCTCGGGCAACATCTCCACCGACGCAGTGGCCAAGTCCAGCGATGATCACACCTTGGGTGTGGTGATCAACGGCAACCTCACCTCGGCCAAATTGCTGGATCCCAAACTACCCTATGAACCATCAAGAGACTTTACCTTTGTCTCTCTCTTGGCAACATCGCCATTGATCTTACTTGCTCCCGCGAGCTTACCGGACGGGGTTGAGTACATTCGACAATCCCAAGCCAATGGTAGTCAGTGGAATTATGGCTCTGTTGGAAACGGCTCGGTGGCCCATTTGGGCATGGAGCTCTTGAAGTCCAAAATCAGTGGTGTACAAGCGGTGCATATTCCTTACTCGGGCAATCCACAGGTGATCACAGCCATGCTCAGTGGCCAAATTCAGATGGCCTTGGTACCCCCTGGAGTGGCCATGCCTCAGGTCAAATCAGGAAAACTCAAAGCGATAGGGCTCACCAGCGCAAGAAGCCCCTTGGTGCCAGAGGTGGTGTCATTGTCTGAGCTTGGGGTCAAAGATTTTCAGCTTGAGGTGTGGACTGGCTTGGTAGCGCCCGTTGGGCTATCGCCTACAGCAAAAGCGAGGTTGTCCTCCGAGATCAGCAAAATTTTTGCCCAAGAGGATTTCCGCCAAAAACTGTTTGCCTTGGGCTGGCAGGCCGTGGGCTCCAGTGGGGAGGCCTTCAAGGCGAGGGTTCAGGAAGAGACACTTCAACTGGGCAACATCATTAAATTGCGTCAAATCAAGCTGGACTGAAGCCAAGCCTATGTCCAAGCCCCAGCCCCAGCCCAGCTCCTCCAGCTCCTCCATCCCCAGTCCATAGATCAAAGCAATTCATGCCCAAGACCCTCGCACCACTTGCCTTTGTAGACATTGAGACCACTGGATCGAATTCACAGCGTGACCGCATCACTGAAATCGCCGTGATCACTTGGGATCACGAGACTTTGACCCGGTGGGAGAGGCTGATCAATCCTGGTGTGGACATTCCTGAGTTCATACAACGCTTGACGGGAATCAGTCCGGAGATGCTCGAGGGTGCACCTGCGTTTGATGAATTGGCCAGCGAGTTGTGGAGAGAGTTGGAGGGAAAGATTTTCGTTGCCCACAACGCTAATTTTGACTACAGCTTTATTAAAGCCGCGTTTAAACGCCTAGACATGGAGTTCAAGTCTCCCATGGTGTGCACGGTGAAGTTATCCCGGCAACTCTTTCCATTGCAAGCCAGGCACAATTTGGATACCTTGATTGAGACGCATGGACTTGTGATTCACCATCGCCACCGGGCCATGGGAGATGCAGATGTATTGTGGCAGTTCTGGCAAGTGTGCGAGAGGCAATTTGGTGCAGATCTTCTCGCTCAAAAAGTCTTTGAGCAAACCAAAAAAGCATCGCTTCCCCCTCACATTGATCAAAGCGTGATCGATGCTATGCCGGACACGCACGGTGTGTATACTTTCTACGGAGATGGGCAACTTCCCCTCTATATTGGAAAGAGCAATACCCTAAGGACACGGGTGTTGAGTCATTTCCAAGGATCTAAGTCCAAGGCCAAAGAGATGAAAATTGCCCTTCAAGTCAAGCACATCGATTGGAGAGTGACCTCAGGCGAATTGGGTGCTTTGATTTTGGAGTCGAAGTTGATCAAGGAGCAGTTACCTAGCTTTAACGTCAAACTCCGACGCACTCGAGAGTTGTGTGCCTGGACACTCAAGCCCGATGACAAGGGCTACTTGCGAGCGCACATGCTGCGTGAGAGTGAACTCGATGTGGGGCGTCAAGAGCGTTTGTATGGGCTGTTTGCCTCTCAACGTATGGCCAAGAATGCATTAAAGTCACTTTGTCAACAACACAGCTTGTGCGAAGGGTTGATGGGCTTGGAGAGACTGGGTCCATCTCAACCTTGTTTTGCCCACCAATTAAAGCGTTGTCAGGGAGCGTGCGTTGGTTTGGAGTCCGCCAATCTCTATAACCTGCGACTCACGACCGCCTTGGGAGCCATGAAGGTTAAAACCTGGCCCTACGCTGGCGCCATTGGGATCCAAGAAGGCGATGTTCTCCATGTGGTGGATCACTGGTTTTATTATGGCTGTGCTAAGAGTGCTGATGATGTTGGGTCTTTACTCAGTCAAGCGCGACCTGATTTCGATCTCGATATCTACAAGATTCTTCAATCGCACTTGAAGAAGGTGAGCCGTGCTCAGATTTTCAACTTGGAAAAAGAGTTTGAGGCTCACTGAGCTTACGTGACTGGTCCCAGAGGATCAAAGCCCCATCAAGGCCACTGCTCGAGTCCAGCCGGCAGAAGCTGCCTTGATTTTGACGGGAAAGCAATTGACCACAAACCCATGCGAGGGGAGGGACTCTAAATTGTGGAGTTTCTCCAAGTGACAGTAGCCAATGTCACGCCCAGCTTTGTGGCCCTCCCAGATCAATTTTTTATTGCCCGTTTCTTGCACCTTTTCATTGGTGTAGACAAAAGGAGCGTCCCAACTCCAGGCATCGGTTCCGGTGAGCTTGACACCGCGCTCCAAGAGGTACAAGGTCGCTTCGCGCCCCATTCCACACCCGGTGGCCACATAGTCATCGTGTCCATAGCGCATTCCGGCGGCGGTGTTCACGACGACGATGTCCATGGGCTTTAACTCATGGCCAATGCGTTTGAGTTCTGCCTCAACATCCTGGGCCGTGGCCACGTAGCCGTTTGGGAAATGGCGAAAGTCCAATTTCACCCCGGGTCGGAAACACCAGTCCAGTGGAATTTCATCAATCGTACTGGCCGGTTCTGCATGACCACTGGCATGGTTCATGGTGGGGTGAAAATGGTAGGGCGCATCGAGGTGAGTGCCGTTGTGTGTGGTGAGCTGAATTTTCTCCAAGGCCCAACCCGCTTGATCGGGTAAATCTTCAGCCTTTAGGCCTGGGAAGAAAGTTTGGATCCGAGCCACTGTCTCATCGTGCTTGAGGTACTCAATTTTGGGCCTTACAAAATCGGGATCACTCTTGATGTCGTTCTCTAGCGGCATGGAGATGTCAATGAATCGAAGGCGTGAGAAGTCCATTAGTTTTTCTCCAATTTCATGGTTTTAACAATGTCAGCATTGATTTTTGAGACATCGGCGATGCGTTTGGTGAAGGCTTGGGTGCCCAAATAAGCGGGGGTCTGCGCCATGGTGGTTGCCGTTTTCTTGAATTCTTCTTCGTTGGTGACTTTGGCACAAATGTCTTGGAGCCTCTCAATGATGGTCTGTGGTGTCCCGCTGGTGGCGTAAATGCCGTTGAGCCCAGGCGTCACACTGCCCACCCCGAGCTGTGTGATGGTGGGGGCCTCTGGCGCACCGGGCTGGGGTTGGCTTGCAAGCACGGCCAAGACCCTCAAGTTGCGCCCCGCAATGGAGGAGAGGGCGGGGGCACCAAAATCAATATCCCCCGCCAACAATTGGGGCAAGAGTTGTCCATCCCCTCGGTAGGGAATGGCGTTGAATTGAACACCCAGTGTTTTCTCGATGGTGCCCACCGACAGGTGAGGCACACTGCCCGTGCCCGCATGTCCATAGCTCAGTTTGCCGGGAGAGTCTTTGGCCATTTTCACCAAGTCGGCAAAACTCTTGATGCTTGACTCGTTTCTCACTGCGATGGCAAAAACATTCTCAAAGACTTGGCACACGGGTTGGATTTTGGCCAGATCGAAGGGCATGGTTTTGGTGAGGAATGGCGCTACCACCAAAGGCGATGCGGGCGAGAAGACCAGGGTGTAGCCATCGGGGGATGCGTTGGCCAATGCGCTAAATCCAATCAAGCCCGCGGCCCCATCCTTGTTGGTGACGATCCAAGAACTATTGGTGACTTTGGACGCCTCTTTGGCAAATGCACGTGCCATGGCGTCGACACCACCCCCTGCTGCATAGGGGAGGATCAGATCAACAGTTTTACTGGGGTAGGCGTTTTCTGAGATGGCTTTTTGAGACGCCATTGCCAAGCTCAAACTGGCTATTAAGCCGAGGAGAAGTGCTTTGTTCATGGTGACTTTCTAAAAAACTGAAACGTCGGGTGCTCCCCGCGGTGGGCCACCCAAGGTGCTCAACAATGGGGACTCGATGAGCAACAATTTGCCCCCAAGAACCACCCCTTTGATTGTTCACCCTCAATGAGCGTGAGTCAATGGGACCAAACGCTCAGGCCAATTGGGGATTTGTCGGCAACGCTCTAGCCACTGGCCAATGTGTGGATAGCCGCTCAAATCAGTATGCCCTTCAGGTGCAGATTCGACATAGGGAAAACAAGCTATGTCAGCCAATGTCGGCCGATCCAAGGCCAACCATTGGTGAGTGGCTAGTCTTTGCTCCATCACTTTCAACGCTACCTCGCCAAAGGCCTGCGCCTTCTCAAGGGGCCCCAATGTCCATCGTCCCCTTAGCACTCCACGTCTTGCATACTGGAGACCGCACTGAATCTCTGTGGCTGCCAAAGAGAGCCACTGGGTGATCTCCGCCATTTGCATGGGGTCACTTGGATACCACTGATGACCTCCATATTGGCGGGCAAGATAGACCAAGCACGAACCACTGTCCCACAGCACTGTTCCGTTGTCATCCAAGACGGGCACCTCACCCCTTGGGTTTAAGAGTGTGAAGGGTTCTTTTTTGTGTTCATGCGCTTCAAAATCGATGAAGATGGACTCGTAGTGAAGACCAATCAAGTTCAATAAGATTCGAAGCTTATAGGAGTTCCCTGACACATCCCCCATGTAGAGCTTGATGGGGGGGCGTTGAGCGTGGCGCATGTCTGTTGAGTACTCATACCAACGCATGGGCAGCATTCCGCAGTCTTCGTCACCCCGGCCTTCACGACTGACTTTGTTGAATAAGCTCAAGGCCATCTCTGCCATGGGCAATTGGATGCCCATATGTTGAGCCTCGTCGAGCATTAGGTTGATGTCTTTTCTGACCGATTTGACATCAAAATTGATGGGGGCGATGGGCTCACCATGAAGGGCCTTGACCATCATGGGCAGTCTGAGCTTGAGGCCATGGGGCATGCCCGAACTCTCACTCATGATGTCCATGAGCCTCTCGGGCGATAGGCCCAAAGGTTTACACAGTGACAATGCCTCGCCAAAGGACTGCCAGCAAATTTGCATCATCAAATTCATGGCCAGTTTCATTCTCGCGCCTGATCCCACCGGACCGAGATATTCCACCCGACGACACAAGGTTTTAAGGAGAGGCAAAATACGTTCGAAGTCTGCTGGGTTGCCACCCGCCAATCCAAACAGTTGGCCCGCCTTCGCGGGTCCCACCGTACCCCCTACCGGAAAGTCCATGTAAGAGGCGCCTTTGGCCAAGACCTGGGGTGCGAGTTGCTCGTGAACCGTGGGTCTTAGGGTACTCATTTCTAAAAACAATTTGCCTGGTGCCGCAGTTTTTAGAAATCCATCTTCGGCCAAATAAAGCGCATGCACTGCGGCCTCGTTGGTCAAGATGGTCATGATCAAATCGCTTTGGCGAACCAACTCGCTGGGGGAGGATGCAACTTGGGCACCCAATGTCTTTAAGGGTTCAAGCTTTTTTGGGGTTCGGTTCCAAACCGTCACGGAGTGCCCGAGTCCTAAGAGTCTCTCCACCAAGGCGCAGCCCATGCGCCCTGTACCTGCCAAGCCAATTTTTAATGAGTCCAAAACATTATTCCTCTTCGATGTGGGCAATTTTGAAGATTTCCGCCATGTCTTTGAGGTAGGCGTTTAAGTATGTTGCGAATTCAGCCGAGGAGTTACCAACAGGCTCATAGCCTCCGCCTTGTAGGAAATCATTCACGCGCTTGTCTTTGAGAGCGTTGGCAAAGCCGATTTGAATTTTATCCACCACGGCTTTAGGAGTTGAGGCTGGGGCAAACACACCGTGCCATGCCGCTTCATAAAGGAATCCGGGTATACCGGCCTCAGACACTGTGGGGACATTGGGTAGACCGGACCATCTCTTGGAGCCCGTGTACGCCAAAGCCCTCAATTTGCCAGACTTGATGTAGTTCAGTACGGTTGAGGGTGCTGAAAACGCCACTTGAATTTCATCGTTTCCTAATAAAGCGGTCATCATCGGGGCGAGACCTTTGTAGGGAACATGCTGCATTTTGGCTCCAGCTTTGGCGTTCAAGAGCTCGCCCAAAAGATGTTGACTGTTTCCAATACCACCCGAGCCAAAACGCACGGGTTTATCGGTGTTTTGACTCGCGGCAACGAGCTCAGCCAATGTTTTGGCGTTCACTGAGGAATTCACAAGTACCATATAACCTGGCATCGTGGCGGCCAAAGTCACCGCTTTGAAGTCACGAACAACATCAAAGGGAAGCTTCTTACTCAATAACTGGTTATTGGCAAAAGAGTTGGAGGTGTAGAGCAAGGTGAGTCCATCACCCGGT
>Ga0164296_1003199_pt1 | contig 15605 bp, 8 predicted proteins | sample GEODES057metaG_FD_113533 | JGI IMG/M metagenome (GOLD analysis project Ga0164296, IMG submission 113533) | Dystrophic lake water microbial communities from Trout Bog Lake, Wisconsin, USA - GEODES057 metaG | ecosystem: Environmental > Aquatic > Freshwater > Lake | place: USA: Trout Bog Lake... | reverse complement strand
TTAACTAACACTCTTTATCAACAAAAGGTTTCATTAAAAAATTGAACCCTGATCGGAATGAACAACCAGCCCCCTGAATTAATGATCAGACTGGTTCAGAATTCGCTTTCCAGGCGCATCTGGCTTTATCCTATTCGCCTCGTTTATCTACAGGAAAGGGCACTAATTGGCTCAAAAACCCATTATTTATCATGGTTTTCGGAAATTATTTTTCCACATTCAAACATTTTACCCGATTTTTTATAAAAAATTAAGCCTATAGTTAATTAATTCACGGTTAATGAAATATGCCTATTTTAGACAGAAATGCGTTATTTAGGTATCACAGCACTTTGCTATATTAATCTATCGGCAATCATTTTCTTTTTAAGCAATACATAAACAGCTATAAGCGTTAATAATCAACCACTTAAAGGGTAAAACATCGCAGAAGTTTTTTTAACTTCGCTTGTTGTAAGCTTAAATTCTGCCGTGTTGAAAAGAGCAATATTATTTATCGGACTACTTTCGGAATTCTTTTTGTTTACTGAATGTGCGCGGGCACAGGCTCCGATCATTACTTATACCCCAACTACCAATGTTTTTACGGTTGGCTCAGCTATTGCCGCATTAAATCCTGGCAATACAGGCGGCGCTGTCCCAGCCACAACCTATGCAACAGTAAGTACCCTGGTTAATACAGGTACATTCAATAACCCGCAAGCTGTAGCCACGGATGGAACGAATATTTACGTGGCCAGTCTTGGGGACAACAGGATACGGAAAATAACACCAGGCGGCGGCGTTTCGATTCTGGCAGGTAGCGGAACTGCGGCGGAAGCAAACGGGCTGGGGACCGCAGCCAGCTTTAACCAACCTGATGGTTTGGCTTACGATGGAGCTGGAAATCTTTATGTCTCAGACGCAGGTGGCAATACCATCAGAAAGATAGTCATATCATCGGGATTAGTTTCTACCTATGCCGGTACCGGCGCATCAAGCCCGGTAATAAATAGCACACCACTGGCATCAACATTTAATGGTCCGGCGGGCCTGGATATTGATGCTTCAGGCAATATGTACATCTGCGACCAGGGTAGTCACACCATACGGATGATATCGGGAGGTGTGGTATCAACGCTGGCGGGCACCGCAGGCACTTTTGGTTCAACCAATGGCGTTGGTACAGCAGCTACCTTTTATTCGCCAAACGACCTGGTTGCTGATAACCATGGTAACTTATTTGTAGCCGACTACCTTAATAACCAAATACGGCAAATTGTGATCAGCACAAAAACTGTAACAACTTTCGCTGGCAGCGCTACGCAGGGCTCGACAGATGGTACTGGAACCGCTGCAACTTTTACTGATCCGGCAAGTATTTGCCTGGACGCATCGGGGAATCTAGTAGTAGCTGACCTCAGTAATAAGATAAGGTTAATTACACCTGCAGCCGTAGTAACTACTATAGCCGGCAGCGGAGCAGCGGCTGAAACCATTGGCGTAGGAACTGCAGCGGCGTTTTATAGCCCGGGTGGTGTAGCTACTGATAATTCGGGCAATTTATATGTGATCGATTTCGAAGCTGGCAATAATACAAACTCGACTTTGCGTAAAGTATTATTGACCGGGTATGTAATTAGTCCGGCTTTGCCTGCCGGTTTGACATTTACTTCATCTTCTGGCCAAATATCAGGCACACCTACTGCACTGTCAGGCTTAACAAGCTATACCATAACCGGTTACAATGCCTACGGCAGCAGCAGCGCAACAATTACTATTCAATGTGTTCAAACTAATAACTGGACCGCCGGCGCTAACACCACCGCCTGGGGAACGGCCGCAAACTGGAGTAAGAATGCAGTACCTGGTGTTAACGATGATGTACAAATTGGAGTTACCGCGTATACAAATAATCAGCAGCCTACTTTAAGCGCCACAACTGCAATCCATTCGATCACCTTTGGCGCGGTAAAGGCAGGTATTCTGACCATATCAAGCGGCAATACCTTAACCCTTAATGGTTACCTTACTGTTAATACTGCTTCAACCGCTACAATTATTGGAGGTGCAGCATCATCTACCGTTAATATGGCTCCCGCATCAATCGTAAACGTAAATGGTACCGGGGTTTTAACTTTAAACAATTTTTTAACATTTAACTTACAATCTTCAGCCGCCGGAGATGCTTCAATCGGACAGGTTGTAAGTGGTGCAATTACTGGTACCGCGGCTTCTGCTATCAATGTACAGCGGTATTTAACGGGTGGTAGTGCAACCTATCGAGGATACAGGCTACTTTCATCTCCAGTTTATGCTGGTACGGTAGCCGGTAATAAGGTATACAGCATCAATTACCTGAAAAACTCAATCTATCTAACTGCAACTACAACACTAGGGTCTGGCGGATTCGATAATTCATCAGCAGCAAATCCAACACTGTACTTATACCGAGAAAATTTAACACCAAGTTATACTACGTTTACCGGCAGTAATTTCAGGGGCATCAATAACATTAATGCCTCGCCAAGCTACACCATAGACCTCGATGGCTCAGGATTTAATATACCCGTTGGCAATGGTTACCTTTGCTTTTTCAGAGGCAACCGGGCCAGTGGCAGTTTTGCTACGGAAACCTCAACCAGTTATGTGCCGCAAACGGTAACTTTATCAACTTCCGGAACATTAAATATCGGCCAGTTTACTGTACATGATTGGTTTACACCAGGCTCAACAAATCTTAGTTATACAACGGGGTCACCTTTGACGGTTCGCGGTTTCAATTTGGTAGGAAACCCCTATGCGAGTGCCATTAATTGGGATAATTTTCAATCTGCTTCTACCACTACCGGGATTTATGGCTCGGGTGTAGGCAGTACTATTTACGTTCTGGATCCGGTAAGTCATAATTATGGCGCATATATCGCCGGTAACCTTGGTATAGGTGGCACGAATAATGCAACCAATATTATCTCAAGCGGACAGGGATTCTTTGTGATAGCCAGCGCAACAACCGCTCAGCTAATTTTTAATGAATCGGCGAAAACCGCTACCCAGAATACCGGAACTCATTTACTAATGGGTACGCCTGTAAATCTTGCCAATAACCAATTCCTCAAACTAAGATTATTTAAAGACTCAGTAAATGCAGATGAAACTGTAATACGCTTTAACAGTAACGGCAGTACCAATTATAACCCAAGTCTGGATGCACCTTACAAAGGCGGCTATGGCTCTGTAAGTTTATCAGGGATATCAAGTGACAATATCAGTCTGGCGATCGATGTCATTCCTTTGCCGCATGCTCAACCTGAATCGGTATCACTCAACGTTACTGCAAACACTGACGGCGCTTACACTATTTCACTAAAGGACCTTGTATCGGTACCAAAGTTGTATGACCTGTGGTTGATTGATAAATACAAAAAAGACACAACCAACCTGCGTCAAAACTCCAGCTATACGTTTAATATTGCCAAAGCTGATACGGCCAGTTATGGAGCGAACAGGTTTAAAATTGTGATCGGTCAAAACCCTGCTTTCGCCTGCCAGCTGCTTAGTTTTACCGGTTCGAAGATGCAGGGTAGCCGCCAGGTACAGTTGGTTTGGAACACACAAAATGAAGGTAATTACACCAATTACACCGTAGAGCGCAGCATTGATGGTGGCAAAACTTTTGCAGTACTTGGTGCTGTACCCACAACAGGAAGCGGGAAGTATTCGCTGCAGGACCAGAGCCCGATAATCGGCAGTAATTTGTACAGGCTTAAGCAAGTAGATGTGAATAATGTGATCACCTATTCAAACGTTGTTACGATAGCATATTCAGACCTGAGCAATAACCTGGCAAACAATCTGATGCTATTCCCTAACCCGGCGGTAAATACGCTCAGTTTGAACCTGGTTACACCTCCGGCAAATAATTTGTCGTCCTATAACATCCGTTTTATGAATAGTTCGGGTTTAATTATCAAACAGGTTACATCGGCCCAACCTTCATGGCAGGGAAGCATCAATAACCTGCAGCCGGGCACCTACATAGTGCAGGTATTAAACAGCAGTACATCGAGCCTGGTTGGGCAAGGAAAATTCGTAAAACTATAGCCTTAGGGCTCCGAAAACGCAATTTTTAAGCAAAATTGGCCAACTCCACGTTTAATAAAAAAAGTGCCCAAAATCATGCTTTTTTTTTCAGGACGCTATAACCCGCTGTAAATCAACTCAAAACCAAACATCACTTAACGTAACTGCAACAAAATCAAGCAGTTTTAACAAAACTTAATCGACAGTTCACCGTAAAAAAAGCATTTAAGTGCTGATTTCTAACTGTGAAAGCGATAATAAGTAAAATCGTAATATTTGGTTTGTTCCTGGTGGTTACGGCGCAACAGGCATTCGGAGCTACGTACGATTGGGTAGGAACAACGGCAACCCTGGGAGTTTATAACTGGAACAATAAACTTAACTGGCAGATTAATGGAGTTGCGGCTACAACTATACCCGGCGCGGCTGATGTAGTTCGCATTGCTGTCAACTCATTTACAAACAACCCTACGGTAACCGATGCGGAAACCTGTGCATCGATCATCTTCGGAACTTATAATAATTTCACCTTAACTGTCAACGGTACTTTGACCGTTACCGGTAATATTACACAGAACAACGACCCTAATTTTTACCAATATACCGTTATGGCCGGCACTGGCACAATTACTTGTGGCAGTATTACAGTCGGTGATGCCACCCAACCGCTATCCGGTAACGGTTTGGTGATGAACTTAAGCTCGCAGGTGAACCAATTAACGGTTAACGGAAATATCACGCTTAACGCCGTAGGAAACAGCATGGGCAACGGCATCGATTACCCTTATTTTTCACTCGATGCCAATAAACTAACGCTTGCAGGCCAAATCATTACTACAGCTACAAACAATCCATTATACGGCGGTGTAGGCGATCCGAATTTCCCTGGCTTAGGCCTTTTCCAGGCCGACACGCAGCCTGTTGCCACAACACTGGAATTGCAAAATGACAATCCCATCGTTACGCCTATTACCTCAGGTTTTACAATCGATTTTACCAATAATGGTGGTGCGGCAAATGGCAGCGGTACTGCCGGCCTCGGTACCGTAATATATGATGCAACGGCAGGCACCCAGACAGTTTATGCTACAGCAACAACCGGCATAGGTATCAATAACTTTAACTACGTCAACTTAAACCTAACAGGCGCCAGTGCTAAAACTGTTACCGGCGGCTCGCTAACTATTGGTGGCGTATGGACCACCGCAGGTACCGGTGCTGTAAACCTCAACGCCAACAATCCAATAATCACGGTTAGCGGCAACCTCGTAAACAGTACAAATATCACCCAGGGTTCAGGTAGTATAACGCTTTTAAGTGCCCTTCAAAACAACGCAGGCACTCTAACGCTCGGATCGGGAACATTATCTGTTGGAGGCGCATTGCAACTTAATGCCGGAACTATAGCAGGCGGCACAGGTGCAGTAACTGTTACCGGGGCATTTCAGAATACTGGTGGCACCTATACTTCGGGTGCAGGCAGCTTAACATTTAACGGCAATTACACCAACAACAGTACATTTACTGCAGGTAGCGGAACCATATACTTTTCAGGATCGGGACAAACTTTGACTGATAACAGCGCCGCCGGTACGGTCTTTAACACTGTCACCTTCAATGGTACCGGCACCACAACAATGAGTGCAGGTACAGGCAACTTTGCTGTTTCCAGTTCTGGAGTGCTTACTTTAACCAGCCCGGCTAACCTGGTTGCAGGATCATCAACAACAGCTTACCTTACGTTGAAGTCGGATGCTACCGGATCGGCAACTGTTGCTCCTCTTTCCGGAACATCAACTATAACTGGATTCGTAAATGTACAGCGTTATCTTACCGGAGGAAGTGCGAGTTACAGGGGATACCGTTTGTTAAGCTCGTCAGTGAATGTTGCCACCGTCGGATCCAATCCGGTTTATAATTTCGATTACGTACATGCCTCCGTTCTATTGACCGGGGCAGCCAGCGGCGGGTTCGATAAAACCGGTAACCCAAGTTTATATATGTACCGCGAGAATCAGGCATTCTCAAATGTGGCATTCACTATTGGTAATTTTAGTGAGGTTACCGCTATTAACAATAGTCCAACTTACAATGTTTACACCGACGGCATACCAACCAACTATAACCCAATAGCAGGCAATGGCTTTCTTTTATTTTTCAGAGGAGATAGAATAAACAATCTGGCCAATAAATACAAGCCAGGTACCGTTGCAGAAAGCGTTACCCTAACTGAAACCGGAACTTTAAATCAAGGTTCGATCACGTTCCACGACTGGTATACACCGGCAAGCGCCAACCTTGGGTATACCATTACTGCAGGCAATGCCCTGGTGCGCGGTTATAACCTCGCAGGCAACCCTTACGCAAGCTCGATCAATTGGGACCTGTTAAATAATCTTACGGTAACCTCGGGCATCTATGGCAGCAACATAGGCTCGACAATTTATGTACTCGACCCTATCAGCAAGAATTATGGCGCCTATGTTGCAGGTACCGGCGGAGTAGGGACACACAATACCACCAATATATTACCAAGTGGCCAGGGCTTTTTTGTTGTGGCAACTTCAGCAGCAGCAAAGCTGGTATTTAACGAATCGGCAAAAGTAAATACGCAGGTAACGGGAGCCAATTTATTAATGGGCCTGCCAAAACAAGTAGTTAACCAGCAGTATATGCATCTGGTTTTTGCTAAAGACTCCGTTAATACAGATGATATTATCGTGCATTTAAAAGCTGATGCCAATTCTACTTACACGCCACAAACCGAAGCACTGTACAATCCGGGAATGGGAGTTGTAAGCTTCTCGAGTTTAACCAGCGACAATGTTTCACTGGCTATCAATGCGCAACCTTTCCCAAAAACCAGGGAAAAAATAGCACTTTCGGTTAGCGCAACCAGCGACGGTAACTACCAGATCCAAATGAAAAACCTGGTGGGCATACCGAAATTATACAGTATATGGTTAGTTGATAATTACAAAAAAGACTCGGTTAACCTGCGGACAACACCTGTATATAACTTTACCATCAGCAGAAGCGACACCGCAACCTTTGGCACACACCGCTTTATGTTATCGATCGGCCAGGACCAGGCATATGCTTATCAATTGATCAGCTTTACCGGGCAAAGAATCCCTTCGCAGCCAACTAAACAGGTTCAACTGAACTGGAACACAGCCAATGAGGAAAATTATACCACCTTTACTGTTGAACGCAGTACCGACAATGGTGCTACATTTACGGTAGTTGGCGGAAAACAAGGAAATGGCTCGGGCAGTTACGGACTGACAGATATGGCACCGGTTACCGGGATAAATATCTACAGATTGAAGCAGGAAGACATTAATAACAATATTAATTACTCCGCCCCGGTATCGATACAATATACAGAGCTGAGCAATAGTCTGTCAAATTCAAGTATCCACGTTTACCCAAATCCAGCTAAAAGTGCCATAACCCTTACCATAGCTGAAAATGCGATCGCAAAAACACCCAACTATAAGATCAAAATTTCTAATAGCTCTGGTCTTACTATCCGCGAGATCAACGCCGCCCAGACCAACTGGCAGGGTAGCATCAGCGACCTGGTTACCGGAACTTACATGATACAGGTGATCAACACCAAAGACGACAGCCTGGTTGGTCAAACCAAATTTGTGAAGCTATAAGTTCGGGCATAAAAAATCCCCGCTGGAAATAATCCGGCGGGGATCATCAAAATAAACAAACTTATAAAATGAACTATGATTTGGCAGATGGGGTAAGCTGCAGCTGACTAATGATGCCATCAACAACTTTAGGCAAATCTTCAATATCTTTTTGAACGTTTTTGTGAGCTTCACCAACTCCAAACCCACGCCATACGATCTTATGGGTTTTTGAATCTATCAGGTCAATAATAACGGTACCTTCCTTATATTTTTCTTTACCGACAGCTGTTTCGCCGCCATAATAAACGTATGGGCTCCCAAATCCATAATAAGGGCGGTATCCCCAACCGTAGCCCCATCCGAAGCCAAAGCCGAAACCATAGCCAAAACGCGGACCAAATCCTGTACCATAGTAAGTAGGCGAATAAACCGTTTTTGAACCATCACCAACAGTTGCGGTATAGGTAACCAGCAGGTCGGGATTGTTGGCTTTCATTTGCAGGCCTTTTGAGCTTAATGAGGTAATAGCTGCGTTTTTAACTTTCAGGTCAGCAGTAGCGCTCAGGTCTGAATTTTTATTGGATTGCGGAGGTAACCAGGCAAATGAGCGGTAGCGGCTCATATTGGTTTTGTTAAGCCCGGCAGTATAATAATCATAGCTCCGGCAAGAGGAAAGGCCGGCAACTAATAGCATTACCGACATAAAACTTAGCAGTGTTTTCATAGCAAATTCCCTTTTAGATATGCGTGTTAGACTATTTATTTCAGAAAGGTTTAACCAAAAACCTTTTTTACGACAAATATTTACCTACAATAGGCATCCTTCTTCCCATACCAAACGCTTTTGGCGATACCCTTAGTATTGGTGGTGTTTGGTAGCGTTTATGTTCGGCCAGGTTAACCAATCGCAATACCCGCCGAACCGTATGGTCATCATAACCCATTTTAATGATCTCGGCAGGCGAGCAACGATGTTCGATATACTGGGTCAGGATAGGGTCGAGGATATCATATTCGGGCAACGAGTCGGTGTCTTTTTGGTTCGGTCGTAATTCGGCCGATGGTGGTTTAACAATGGTATTGATAGGAATGATCTCGCGCTCACGGTTCAGGTATCTCGCCAGTTCAAAAACCTGTGTTTTGTACACGTCGCCTATCACCGAAATACCACCGCACATATCGCCATACAGCGTGCCGTAGCCAACAGCAGCTTCACTTTTATTAGAGGTATTCAGCAAAATGTACCCAAACTTATTACAGAGCGCCATCAAAACCACAGCTCTGCTGCGCGACTGGATATTTTCCTCTGCTATATTGAAGGGTAAGTTTTTAAACTGCGGTTGCAAGGTATTTTCAAATGCACCGGTGATATCACTGATAGGGATCAATTCGCTCTTGCAGCCCAGGTTTTTCACCAGATCTTCAGCATCTTTGATGGAATGATCGCTGGAGAAACGCGAGGGTAATAGCACAGCCATCACATTTTCGGGCCCCAAAGCTTCCGCGGCCAGGGCGCAAACCACTGCTGAGTCGATTCCGCCTGATAGGCCAAGTGTAGCCATCTTAAAGCCCGACTTATAGAAATAATCGCGGATACCCAGGATCAGAGCCTGGTGGATCTGAGCGATATCGCCTTCTTTTTTCCGGGGGATGGTTGGCTTTTGCAGCGGCTTCAGCTCCGAATAACTATCAAGCTGGTAGTAGGCCACGCTTTCCTGAAAATAGGGCAATTCGTCGACCAATGAACCATTATGATCAAATACCAATGAACCACCGTCAAAGATCAATTCGGTTTGAGCACCGACGTGATTTACATAAAATAAAGGCAGTTGGTACCTGCTGGCATTATCTTTCAGGATGTTGATTCGCTCTTCATCGTGGTTATAGGCAAAAGGTGAGGCGGCAATATTGATCATCACATCCGGTTTTTCACTGATCAGCATATCCATCGGGCGGGTGATGTATAAGGGGTTTTCGATCGTGTTCCACAAATCTTCGCAAATAGTTAGCGCAATGCGATGCCCCTTAAAATCAATACATTTAAATACAGTAGAAGGCTCGAAATAGCGGTATTCATCGAAAATATCATAATTGGGCAATAGCGCTTTGTTGACGATCGCTTTAACCTCACCCTGTTCGATAAAATATGCTGAATTATTGAGGTCCTTTCCTTCGGGGTTGTTGTTAACGGTTGGCAATCCAATGATACAGGCTATTTGCTGGCATTCGGCTGCAATTTTACGGGCAGCTTCTTCACAGAGCGCGATATATTCGTTAAATTCGAGGAAGTCGCGTGAAGGGTAACCGCAAACACAGAGCTCAGCAAAAACGATCAGGTCGGCACCTTGCTTTTCGGCCTGGTGGATATGACTGATAATTTTCGCCGTATTCGACTCGAAATTACCAACATGGTAGTTAAGCTGTGCAAGTGCTATCTTCATATATCAGTAAACGTGAATTTGGTTGCAGCGTTGTGACTTAAAAAATTAATTTTGCTAAAAGAATAAAAATGATCTTTAATTCCTACAGGCTAAAGCAAATTTACCTATTTTTTCTGACGACAGCGCTATTAACCTCATGCCGGCATTCCAAAGATGTTGACGTAAGCAATATTGATGTTACTGTGACAATTGATCGCTTTGACAAGGATGTTGAAGCCATGCGCACACAAAACCGTGAAAAAGTAGCGGCAGAGCTGCAAAAAAAATACGGCCCTTTCTATCGTGATTTTATGGAACGGATCATTCAGGTTGGCAGCCTGCGTGACACCGGCTACCTGGAAACCTTCGGTGAAGTACTGGCTAACCAACCTTATAACGACGTTAAGCACGAAGTGGATTCTATTTACCCTAACCTCGATCAGCAAAACGAAGAGTTGACGGATGCTTTTAAACACATCAAATATTATTATCCGCAAAAAGAACTACCAAAGGTTTACGCCTATATTTCGGGCTTCGGCGTTCAGACGCCTATTGGTGAGGGCTATGTTGGTATAAGCCTGGATATGTTTTTAGGCGCCGACTCGAAATTTTATAATGCGCCTGCTATCCGCGAAGTAAACCCTAAATATATTTCGCGCAGGTTCACTCCCAACCATATCACACCGAGGATCATCGAAACAATTGCACGCGAGGACATGTTCTCCGAAACCAATATAGATGACAAATCGATGCTTTCAAGAATGATCTACAATGGCAGGATCCTCTATTTTATGGATAGGGTGTTACCCAATATGAATGATACACTTAAAATGGGTTATACCGGCAAGCAGTTGAAATGGTGTAACGATATGCGATCACAGATCTGGGGTTATTTCCTGGAAGAAAAATTACTTTACGAAACTGATTACGATAAAATTCAAAAATACCTGGGTGAATCGCCATTTACACCCGGTCTGGGAGATAAAAACGACTCCTCGCCACGCCTGGCTGTTTGGACCGGCTGGCAGATCGTTCGGCAGTACATGGACCGGCACCCAGAAGTTACCCTGCCTGAACTCATGAGAGACCGCGATGCTGAGAAAATTTTAAGGGAATCGAAGTATAGGCCGGAGTAGATATGCTATTAGGTATCAGGTATTTGGTATCGGGTATTAGGTATCAGGTATCGGGTATCAGTTATTGGGTATCAGTTATTGGGGATCAGTTATTGGGGATTGGTTAATCCTGCCAATCTCTAAAATCCCAAAATCGTGTCCAAAAAAATAGCGTACCAGTTGCCTGATACGCTACAATATTATGAATTTGGATTATAGTCTTATTTCAAGATAGCAAACACACCTTTTAAAGCGATACCTATACCCAGTACAAAAAAGATATTGGATACCCAGTTATACATAGATACGTGCGTTGTATTCTCTGGCGCAAGGAACCGAAAAAATACACCAAAAAGGATAATTACCAGGGCTATCACGATCAGGATGTAGTGGCGTTCGTCGTTTGCTTCTTCAGTCTTATTCATCTTTATGCGAATTGAGGATTTTTGACAAAAATAGGAATGTTTATCGAATTTGATAAATACTTTTTACAATTTATGATACCGGAATCCTGGCAGTAGTATTACGCTTTTTATAAACAGCAATAACCCACCATATACCTAAGCCACAGAGGATAAATACCCACAAATTCATCAAACCCATAAACAAGTCGACAAAGATCGACCAGCCGCCAACCAATGATAAAGCCAAACGCTGAAAGAAAGGAATATTATAGGCAGATGGGTCATCATTTGGAATGATCTCTTTAACAACATTATCCGTTTGATAGAAGCTAAGGCTCACCACGCTATATTTAACGGCCTGATCGGTACGCAGATTTTGTATCTTTTGGCCGACCATATCGTCCTTTAGCAACAGCACATTAGTTGGATTTTTTATTTTGATCTGACCGGCTTTTTGTGCTGCAACAAGTTCCTGACGGTCCTTAAGTTTAAGTTGTTCAGCAAGGTAATCGAGCGAACGGTCATCAATGTCAATTTGGCTACGGTTTACGTAGATACCCAGGTGACTTACTTTGGTCATAAATTCCTCCAAACTAGCCGAAGGCAGTCTGACCACCATTTCGCCATTAGTATTGAAGTCGGATACCCGCATGATCGAGTCATTACTAACATGCACATCCCGGCTGGCTCCGGCAGTCGACTGCACGCGGTGGTGCATCACCATGCCTTTATACCCCGCAACCATAGCGGCGATGTCCTCGCCTGCCTTCTGTACATTTTTCACTTTGAAAGTGATGTCAGCCGTTTTTACCAGTTTCTCAGCAACTTTACTGCTGTCTGATTTCGCAGCTACTGTATCCGCGGCGCTACTGCCGGACTTACTTTTCCCAATAAACTCATAATCGGCACTCGCGCCACTTTTGCCTTTGCATGCTGCCAGCAGCATTAGCACGGCAGCAACCGGAATTAAAATTTTTGTTCTCATGTTGGTTAGTTTTAAATGTTTCTATTTAATACCCATCAAACAAAATAGTGATCCGGTTTTAACATATTTTAACAATACATTATTCTGCTATTTTGTCCCACATGAAATTTAATTAGGGAAATAACCCTGTTGTCATTGCGAGGAGCTGCACAGGCCTAAGCACTTGGAAGCGACGTGGCAATCGCAAGGAGGTTTGAAAAAAAGGCCTAAAGGCATAACTTGCGATTGCCAAGCCGCCTCTTGCCGCACAATTCCGGGCTGGCTTCTCGCAATGACATCAAAAATTAAACGGCAATTATTTTATTGAATTAACTTACCCCGACAGTAATAACAATAAATAATTAAAGGAGAAAAACCATTTGGGCAGCAAAATGTTGCACCAAAAAAAAACACCGACTCCAGGAATCAGTGTAATCTCTTATAAATCGATGTAAGCTAAATATTATCCGTTTGACAATGCTGCCGCACCGCTCACAATTTCGGTCAATTCCGTTGTGATCGCTGCCTGGCGTGCCTGGTTGTACGAAAGCTTCAATGCCTTTAACAACTCGCCGGCATTCTCGGTAGCTTTGTCCATTGCGGTCATACGAGCGCCGTGTTCAGAAGCATGCGAATCAAGTACTGCTTTATAAACCTGTATCTTAATATTTTTTGGTATCAATTCCGCAACGATCTCTTCCTGTGATGGCTCAAGGATATAGTCTACCTGGTGAGACACATTACTTTGTTTTTCAGTTTTTGGAACCGGTAATAATTGTTCGGTAGTCAGGATCTGAACTGCGGCATTTTTAAATTGATTGTAAACCAACTCTACCCTGTCATAGTGCCCTTTCAGGAAACCTTCCATCACTGATTCTGTAATTTTAGAAACATTCTGGAAATTCAGGTTATTGAACAATTCATTATTATCACCGATCACATTGAATTTGCGGCGAATGTAAAATTCCTGCGCTTTTTTACCGATACCGATGATCGATACATTGCCGGCTTTAAGCTGTGCGCTGTATTTTTCTGCGATCAGGATATTGGCGGCTTTGATGGCATTGGCATTGAAAGCACCAGCTAAACCCCGGTTTGATGAAACTACTATCACCAATACCTTATTAGGCTCACGTTCCTGCAAAAACGGTGATGAACCGTCTTCAAGCGATGCCGATAGGTTTGACAGGATATGCTTCAACTTATTGGCATAAGGACGCAACTGCAAAATAGCATTGGTAGCACGCTTCAGCTTTGCCGCCGAAACCATTTTCATGGCCTTGGTGATCTGCTGGGTCGATGTTACCGACGCGATACGGTTTCTTACTTCTTTTAAATTAGCCATTTTTCGAGATTTGAGATTTGAGATTTGAGATTTGAGACGTGAAGCCTCATCATTCAATATCTGATCCCTGTTTCTTTATTATCTCTATAAGAAGTGAGTAAAATTATCTCCTTACTCACATCTTATATCTCACATCTAATTAATATTTACCTGCCAGTTCTTTTGCTACTGTTTCCAGCACAGTGGTGATCTCGTCATCCAATTTGCCGGCTTTTAAAGCAGCAAGTGTTTCAGGGTGACGAACTTCCAACTGGGTAGTATATTCGCTTTCAAATTCTTTGATCTTGTTAACCGGCACGTTACGCATCAGATTTTTTGTACCTGCGTAAACTATTGCTACCTGTTTTTCAACCGTTACCGGCGAATACTGGCCTTGTTTCAATACTTCCACGTTACGCGCACCTTTGTCGAGTACGTTTTTAGTAGATGCGTCCAGGTCGGAACCGAATTTCGAGAATGCTTCCAGTTCGCGGAACTGGGCCTGATCGAGTTTCAAAGTACCGGCAACTTTCTTCATCGATTTGATCTGTGCGTTACCACCTACACGTGATACCGAGATACCTACGTTGATCGCAGGACGTACACCTGCGTTGAATAAATTCGACTCCAAAAATATCTGACCGTCAGTGATCGAGATCACGTTAGTAGGGATATAAGCAGATACGTCACCAGCCTGTGTTTCGATGATCGGCAATGCGGTCAATGAACCACCGCCTTTAACGATGCCTCTGATAGACTCCGGCAGGTCGTTCATTGCCTGTGCGATCGAATCGTTAGCGTTGATCTTTGCGGCACGTTCAAGCAAGCGGCTGTGCAAGTAAAATACGTCACCCGGATAAGCCTCGCGGCCCGGTGGACGACGCAGCAACAGCGACACCTCACGGTATGCCACAGCCTGTTTCGACAAGTCATCATAGATGATCAATGCCGGACGTCCGGTATCACGGAAATACTCGCCAATAGCAGCACCTGCAAATGGCGCGAAGAACTGCATTGGTGCAGGATCGGCAGCGCTTGCTGCTACTACAATGGTATAAGGCATAGCACCGTTTTCTTCCAGTACACGAACGATGTTAGCAACGGTAGAAGCTTTCTGACCGCAGGCAACATAGATACATATTACCGGTTGACCGGCTGCATAAAATTCTTTCTGATTGATAATGGTATCGATACAAACCGCTGTTTTACCAGTCTGACGGTCGCCGATAACCAGCTCACGCTGACCGCGGCCGATAGGAATCATTGCGTCGATAGCTTTGATACCGGTTTGCAGAGGTTCGGTAACCGGCTGGCGGTAAATTACACCTGGTGCTTTACGCTCCAAAGGCATTTCATAAAGCTTACCGGCAATAGGTCCTTTACCGTCGATCGCTTCACCTAATGTATTTACTACACGGCCCAGCATTCCTTCACCAACATTGATCGATGCGATCTTTTTGGTACGCTTGATGGTATCACCTTCCTTAACTTCATCTGATTGGCCGAGTAACACGATACCTACGTTATCCTCTTCAAGGTTCAATACGATACCTTGCAGGCCATTTGCAAATTCAACCAGCTCACCTGATTGTACTTTAGTTAACCCGTAAGCGCGGGCAATACCGTCACCCACCTGGAGTACGGTGCCTACTTCTTCTAATTCAGA
>Ga0164296_1003196_pt1 | contig 15617 bp, 13 predicted proteins | sample GEODES057metaG_FD_113533 | JGI IMG/M metagenome (GOLD analysis project Ga0164296, IMG submission 113533) | Dystrophic lake water microbial communities from Trout Bog Lake, Wisconsin, USA - GEODES057 metaG | ecosystem: Environmental > Aquatic > Freshwater > Lake | place: USA: Trout Bog Lake... | reverse complement strand
AGATTTTTTTATGAATTGTCGAATTGTTTTTTACGAAGATTTTTTTATGAATTGTCGAATTGTTTTTTACGAAGATTTTTTTATGAATTGTCGAATTGTTTTTTACAAGAAACAAAAAGAAAAAAGAGAAAAGAAAAAAGAAAAAAAAAGAAAAAGAAAAAATATTTAGCAAACATAAAATTTTCTATAGATACTTTATAATAATGAACAATCTTGTAGACTTTTTATTCAGTCCTCTTGGAAAAGAATGGTGCTTATACTATTTCATCCTTTTAGTCATAACATTCGTTGTATTCTTAATCTCCCTTGTTACATCCATCGGTTCTCTTTTTACAGCTAAACGATTAACCTTTGTCGGTTTTTTCAAAAATACTTTTGTCCCTATTTTAACAAATTTTGTCCTTTACTTAATCGCTCGTTTATCTTATAGTATTTGTGTAGGTGCCTTACATTAAACATCTGTCATTTTCGTTTATATATGAAATCCATTTTTTCCATATAATATAAGTCGTCAATGGACATTTTATATTATAGTAATTATTGCAAACATTCGCAAAAAACGATTCAAACTTTATCCAAAACAAATTTAGTCGATAAAATTTCTTTTATATGTATCGATAAACGAAGCCGTGATGCCAAGAATAATCAAGTCTATATTGTATTGGAAAATGGTTCCAAAGTTCTTATGCCACCAAATGTACATAGTGTTCCCGCACTTTTATTAGTAAAACAAAATTATCGTGTGATATACGGTGATGAAATTATTACATTCTTTCAACCATATATCCTAAATGAAACAAATATAGCTACAAAACAAAATGGAGAACCTATGCCTTTTCATTTAGGAGAAGGTGGTTCGAATATTGTGTCTGAACACTATACTTATTATAACATGACTCCTGACGAATTAAGTAGTAAAGGTAGGGGTGGAAAACGACAAATGCATAACTATGTTTCAGCTAATCAAGATACCTTATTTATTCAAACACCGCCAGATACTTATCGCCCAGATAAAATTTCAAATAGTGTTACCATTGATACTTTACAACAACAACGAAATGAAGATATTTCGAAAGTAGTCAATTCTGGAGCTGGAATATATTCTTCTTTGTAATTCGACAATTCAAATAAATCATCTTCGTAAAAAACAATTCGACAATTCAAATAAATCATCTTCGTAAAAAACAATTCGACAATTCATAAAAAAACAATCTTCGTAAAAAATATAAAAAAATGATGTTATTATTCTCTATAAAATATGTCTGATAAACCAAAACTAATGCGTGCATTTAATGCACATTTTTTCGATTTTTTAGATGATGTTATAAGAATTTTTCCAGAAAATAAAGACATTCCTGTTTCAAGAACTTCCTTTGATATGATTAAAAAAGCAAATCCAACAATTATTATAAAAGCATGGTATAAATTTATATATGCACCATATAAAGATGTCATTGATAACGGAGATATTAGTTTTTTTTATGAAAAAGATTATTCCAATGATCTAGCAGTATTACCTAATTCAGGTGAAATTATGAAAATCATTGATTCTTTAAGAAAACCAGTATCTGAAATGACTGAAGTAAACAAAGGTCATACAATGAAATATATTCAAAATTTAAGTAAATTATCACTTCTTTATGCAGAAATTTAACTATTGATCATTTGTACACCTTTGCACCTTTAAATTGACAATTATATAACCTGAAATCGCCAAAGGCAATTTCTCGGATATAAAAGGATATTTATCAGTTGCAAAGTAACAATGGTAGTCTTTCTTTGAATGTGCTTTGGTGTAAAAAATAGGAAATGTAATTCAAATTTCCTATTTTTTCCGTTATTCTGAACTTGTAGAATTCGATACCTCCGATTTCATACTTTCTAATTTTCTTGAATCATAATTCAAATAATATAAAATACTACGAGGTTCCATTGCATCAAAATATTCTTGCACGACACGACGACGAATAATCAATGGTGTCTCTGTTTGCAATGACGGTAAATATAATTCATGATGAATTTTATAAATATGAGGAAAAAACTTTTTCGATATTTTCACTTCTTGTTTTTGAACATAATAAGTTAAATACGATAAATGAATATTTGTTATAAATTGATTATATTCATCATAAAAATTATAAAAAACCGTTTTATATTGAGGAAAATATTTTAAAAATTCTTTTACTTTATTTATTTTTCGTAAACATAAATATTGATACTGTAAATTTGGATTATTTCCCCTCAATAATTTTATTTCTTCATAAGTTGGATTCTTCATCGATGTCCGTTCACCCGTTTCTATATTTGTAAACATTACACCTAATTGAGTAAATGATTGTTGAATAGAACAATATTTTGTTTCCATATCTTCATAATTGGTCATTTCATATCTTTTTGGAAAATCCACAATTCCGTGGAAATCATTCCATGTTTCATATACCGTTTGTGGTATTTGAATCACACGATTCGATGAATCTTTGATTTCATACACACCCACTAAATATGCTTTTGGTTTTTTTATTTTTAATACGATATGATTTGTAGGATGTTGTAAAACAAAACTATAACAGTAATTTTTTGATATATTTTCAAGTATCATTAAATCATTTAATTCTTGCTCTTCCGATGCAGATAAAGCGTCTAAAAACATTCTATAAAAAGTTGATTGTTTTGTTTTATCATTATTTACACTATATTCAACCCTATAAAAGAAATAATTTCCACCAATTCCACTTTTTGTAGCAATTTCCCATTTTTGAATACGATGATCATAAAATAAGTTGATCATTGTCCCTTCTATAATTTCATTGGCGATGATTTTATTGTTGTTTTCATTTGCTGGATATTTTTTTGTAAATACATCTATTGGTATAGATTTTGGTGGGGAAAAACATAGAATTTTATTTTCAGGATTGGAGACGATGACCGAACGATATAATCCTAGATTTGTGTCATCAAAACATACAGTATCTCGATCATAATTTAATATATGATAAGAAACGCCATTTTTTTCGTATTTTTTTGTTTTTACTTTATTGGAATTGTAATTTTGTGTTTCCACTTCATATTGTGGGTATTTTACTTCCATGTTATTCATGTGTTTCTTTTACTATATTGAAATCTTTATATGTTTTTTGGAAATAGAATTTAGAATTTTTTTACATATATATATTAGATAACTTCTGGAATGAATAAAGATTTTGAAGATATTGATTTTGACAAAAATCTTGACGAAAAGCTTGACGAAAAGCTTGACGAAAATCTTGACGAAAATCTTGACGAAAATAAAAAAGAAAAAAAAACGACCATCTCTTTAGAATTAGGCGATATTATTGAAATTATAGCACCAACAAATCCAGATATTCATGAAATAACCGCATTCATTACTTATATTGATGATCGAAAAATACAAATCATAAATGTTTCCTCTGCAAAACAATATCAACTTTTCATGTTGAATGGAACATTTACAGATGAAACTATAAAAGAAATTATTTTATTAAATCGTAGTGATGAAAAAGGATATGCACGACAAAATCATTTATTACCACAAACATGGATCGATATTTATTTTGGTGGAGAAATACCTCTTATTTTAACTGGTGAAATCACAAATTTAGAAGAAGATATGATTGAAATCACAACTTATCCAGATTTAGATGTTATCTACATTGATTTTGAATACAAAGGTATACCTGAAAAAATACCGATTGAAAAAATCATTTTACGAAAAAAACCAGAATCTTTAAAACGAATGGGTTCTCTTTCTTTAGTCAAACAACAAATAGAAGAAGGTATTGAACCTGGCATACCAGAAGATGAATTAGCTACTATAGAAATGATGGAAACAGGTGAATCTATTATTCATCTTCCAGAAACTGTCGAAGAAGATGAAAATATTCGCGAATCTTTACACGATATGTATGTTGATGCAAATACCATTATTTTTGGCGAAGAATTATCTGATATTCGTCATCGAATAGAAGTTCCTGAAAGTGAACAGAGATTTGGTATTGAAACACAAATCACAGATTTAGTCGATGAATTATTATCCACTGTCCCAAATAGTCAAAGAACAAAAAAAGTTCTTGATCATATTCATTTATTAACCGAACGATTTAAACAACTTCGACAAATGTTTTCAAATTTTGATGAAAATGATAATGTATACGATGCAAAAAAATTAGGTGCTTATTATAAACCACTAGTAGAAAGAATCAAAAATTTCGACACAAAGTTACGATGGGTATTACCGGTAGTATCGAATCGTAAAAAAATATATAATATTGATACATTGACAGAAGATGTTTTAAATTTCAAAATAGAAGATCAATTCAAAGAAATCGAAAAAATACAGACGGAATTTTATAAAAATGAATCAGAAAACCGAACCACCAATTATTCGAATATGAATTCTGTCATACAAGATATTATGAAACCATTCGAAGATCCTTATAAATATGTAACGAAAAAACCAGTGTCTATCGATTTTGATACTATCGTCGATAATTTAAATGATTTCTATAGTAGTGTCGTTGTAAATTATAATAAATCCATTGAAATTGCAAAACGAAGATTTGTTATTCAACGATATAATTTAGGATTGACCAAAATGGGTGAACGAATTTTAAAAAATGGAAAGAAAAAATTTGATCGTATTCCCATGACCCCAAATGATTCCATTTCTTTAAAATCCCTTTTATTCTTGCCTGCGCAAATTATACAATTCACAAAATTAGAATTACCGGATACAAATATTCTTGAAAAAACCAATATTCACCAACATAGTCTATTCTTATTTCGATTATTTCAAAAGAATATCGATATTGTTTCGCATGTGATTGAAGATATTGATAAAGAATTTGATTATGAAAAATATGAAAACGCAACAAAAACTGATTTTTTTTCTAAAATACATGAATTTGTTTTATCCGATAAATTTGATACGACAGACGAAAATTTTCATAAATTCTTAGAATCCGTCATTCCAAAAACCAAAATTTTTATTCGTCTGGTCAGAAAATATATCAAAGATAAATTATCATTTGTAGATGTTGTTCAAAAATTAGAACCATTTATGGTCTATACCTCTGATATTACTTTTCAACAATACAATGAAATTCGTTATTTTATTAAAGAAAAAATCATTGAACTTAAAAAGAATTTTTTATCAAGAAAAAATGAGTTTTCAAGACTTCTTACTCATAAATATCGTGCGGATAAAGAACTTCCATCCATTATAAATACAACGGTTGTCAAATTATTATCCGAAAAATCGGAATATACTGATTTATTTACGACTTTATATTCTAGTAGTAAGATTAAGTCTACTTCTTATGAAATTCTATTTCATATTCTCGACTCCGATTGTGGTAATTTATTTACCAATATGATTACTTCCATTCTTATTTCTTTAATGACACCCAATAATTTAATCGATGCTTTATCCAAGTCCAACATTGAAGAAATGTCGGATGTAGAAAAAATAAAACCAACCGATTGTTCTCGTCGTTATTTGGCTAAAAAATACGAATCTGTTCGCGATTTACAAAAAGATAATAATGTTGATGAAATTTATTTTGATAAAGAATATGATGATACACCCTATGATATTTTAAAAAAATACAAAGAAGATCAACAGAGAAGATCTCCCGAAGATTTCTTGGAATATTTTGCCGAAATTTTAATACAAAAACACGATTGTCCTCCAGCGATTGCATCTGACCTTGCAAAAACAATCATTGCAAATAAAAAACAAGTTCGTGATGGCGATTATGCTATTCTTGAAATAAAACCACAATTACCATCGACCATCGATGAAACATCACTATCCGAAAAAGAAAAAGTAGAAATAGAAAATGAATCCAATATTCGTAAAAAAATTCAATATTATCGTCGTGTCAGAAATAATTGGGTTCATGATACAAGTATTGATGAAAACGCTTTTATAGATTCCAATACTTTATTTTGTAATATCTCTACAAATTGTTATAAAAATACCAAAAATAATGTTTGTGAAAATTTAGATGACACGATTGCACGAATGAATGAAATCTCGAAAAAACAATTACTCCGTGAATTTGATCAACGATATGAAATTACCGTGGAAGAATTACAAAGACAAATTGAAAAAAATATTCATTATTATTCCAAATTGTTATCTCGAATTCATTTGTTACGAGAAATACAAAATCAAAAAGCAAATAATTTAGCTTATGAATTAGGTAGACTTTCAAAGAAAGAAGAAATACTAGGTTCCCCTTATTTAAAATTACGCGATATGATTCTAGGACAAGATGATTTTACCAAAAAACAATTCGATATTCTTCGATTCAAAGAAAAATTTTGTCGTGAACCCATGGTTGCCGAATTAGAAGAAAGTCCTCATTGGAAATATTGTATGGAAACAAACACAAAATTATTACCTGGATTTTTATTTGAATTAGCCTCCGAATTTGTCAATGGGGGTGATTATGCTAAAAAACAAGAAGAAATCTGTTTTCGTAATGGTATGTTAAGTGACGACGGAGATTCGATTGTAGATAAATACAGTGGATTTATTATTCGTAAAATCGATTATAGTTCTGAAGAAGGATATGATGAATCTGGATTTAAAATTACGACACATTCTATTTTAGAAAAAGAATTAGGAACTGTAATATCAGAAAGTCTTGGTAAAAAAGAAAAACCTATTTTTGAAAATGAAACCTCTGAAAAAATATATAATATATTCTCTGCCATTTGTTCCAATATTTATATTCCAATCGAAGGTATTCATGAACTTTTATTACGAATTACCAATGAATTATTAAATAAAGTGATTTTAAGTGAAAAAACTTATGAAAAAAATTCTTTAAAACAATTCAAAGATAAAGGGAAGAAATTGCAACCTTATAAAAATTACTATGATGAAACTCTCATTTTATTAGTTTCTAGTGTTTTATTTGTATGTATACAAACCGCAACTCCTTCCTTCAAATCAAATAAATCACATCCAGGTTGTGTTCGTTCCTTCAGTGGTTATCCATTAGCAGGAGAAGAAGATACTAGTGGATTACTTTATATTGCATGTGTTTTGAATAAAATAAGTAGTTCGATTCCACCATGGGATTCGATACAACAATATAAATCCGCGACTTTATTAACACGAATGAAAACGATTTTGGATACCTACATTTTAAAACGAAGTGATGTCATAGAACTTTATGTTCAAAAACGAAATTATATGTTGCTTTATCCAGAATTAATCATTCCAGAAGAACATAGTATTTCAAAATGGAAACATTTTTTACCACCGATTGTTCCTTATTCCATCATTGATAAATACAGAAATATATCCGCGGATTTTCATAGTGAATTGATTGAATCTATCCGAAAAGGAAAAAAAATTCAGCATGATTATATTGATGTATTAAAAAGTAAATGTTCGGCAATTAGTTATGCGATAGTCGAATCCATCAATACCATTGTTGAAAAGAAAGATTTGGTTTTAAAAACAAAATCCAAAGTTCCTTTTATGGAAAATGCTTGTTGTAATGAAGATGTAAATACGGTTGCTTTTCATAAATATTTTCAATTAGAAAACAATAATATCGAAGTCTATATGAATCATTCGAATCGTATATCGGTTATGTTGAATGATATTCGTCAATTATCCAAAGCGGCCATTTATTATGATCCTCATTTTACTGGATTGAAATATGCATCCATTCCGTCCGGTTATTTGGAAGAAAATATCTATGCTGCATTTATTCACTATTGTAATTTCGATCGTAATTTACCAGTTCCTGAAAATTATCGTTTGGTTTGCAGTGAAAAACCAGTGAATTATATAAAAATATGGTCCATCCAAGAAAAAGTCGAATTTTTAAAGAAAAATGGCAAGCGATATAGTATTGAAAATTTACATCAATTAATGTCGCTGGTTCATAATAACAATCTTGTTTTTTTAGATCCGGTTCATAAATTTACAAAGGTAGATTCGTTTCGTGATATCATCGATTCCTTGGATCTGATGAATTGTTCCACCATTATTGAAGAACCTATCCGAAGACATTTTCGTGCAATTTTGGAAAAATATAATCCAAAACAAATGCATAATGAAGATACGCCGGAATTAGAAAATTTAAAAGATTATTTGTATGGAACCAATAAATTATTATTGGATGGAATTATGGAATTCTTTGATTCTTATGGAAAATTAACCAATCATCAATATGATGATTTATATGATTATTTATCCAATATTTCTTCTTTTACTGAATATTCCTTGCATTCATTATATCAATACATTCAAAATGCGGTTTATTCCATGTCCAAAGTATATCCTTCTATTATTCGCAATGAGGCTTTACATAATAAAGTCCCAAAACACTGGGGTTTATCCGTTGCCGATTCTTATAAAGTCGAGAAAAACATTATTGACAATCATTACCAAAAATTGGAAAAATTTAAAGGTGATGATATTATTACAAAATTAATGGAAGAAGTTTCACTTCGTTTGATTGATTTAAATCAATTTATTCGAGTTTTACCCATTATCACTCCTATTCGAAAAGATTCTGTCGAATTTTATTCTTTGTTTGATGAGTCAACAATTCGTTCCTTATTCGCTTATTGTTTTTATTGCGTATTATGTGAATATATTTGTGCAACCGATGATCGAGATTTATTACGAATGGATATAGAGGCGTTTAAAGAAACACGGCGACAAAATATTCGCACAATGACAGACGATTCGTTACAAGTATCGGCTGAATACACTACTTTAGACGAAAATTTGATGGAAGAAGAGGATGATTTACAAGAACAACGAATTATTTCTGGAAATATAGATGAATTAAAATCGCGTGTTTGTGAATTATTACTAGCATTCTTAGATATCGAAGAAAAAAATAAAAAGGTCATTGAAGTCTCTTATTCAACCATTATGACAAAAATTAAAAAATCGAAAATAGCAGAGAAAAAATCAATTACGGATTATCTTTATGATTTATCGATAGAAAGAAGAAAAGTAGAAAATGAATTAAAAAACTATAAAATTGGTCGATGGAATGTTGGTTTACAAAAAGGATTAGTTTCTTATGATGCAGAAACCAATGAACGAGAAACTAATGAGTTGATTGATCAAATCATGAAAGAAAATGGATCCGATGATATATTTGCACAAATGGCAATGGATGTTCATGATATTGAAATAGTTGAAGTAGAAGTAGATGATATAGAAAAAGAGGATGAAAAAAATCAAGTAGAAGAGGAAGAACAGGAAATGTATGATATTCGTGGTTTAGGTTCCAATTATGCCGATGGTAATCATTATGCAGAAGATCAATACGACGATGACGCCGACGATTTTGGTGATTATTAGTAATTTCGAAAAAGGAACAGTTTAGACATTATATTTTGTTTTGTAATATATATATATAATAAATGAAAAAATATATAATTTCATTGACAACTATACCAACTAGATTTGACTTCATATATGATTCCATAGATAGTATAATTAAACAGTCACATTTACCTTATAAAATAATTATAAATATACCATTTGTTTACAACTTTCGTTTGAATAACTGTTCAATAGAAGAATATAAAATAAGTAATCTAAAAGAAAAATATGCAAATAATAATATTATTGTAAATTATATAGATAATGATTATGGACCTGGAACAAAATTATTAGGATTATTTCATAATAATGTAATAGAGGAATTTGTAGATGAAAATACATATATTATCTTAATAGATGATGATTTATATTATCAACCATATATGATTGAAGAATTTGATAAATATCTAAGTACAAATAATACAATACAAGTTGCTTCTTTTTTTGCATATGATTATAACAATATTAAAATAGCACAAGGTGCAGATGGATTTCTTATAAAATATAATACATTATCAAAATTTTTACAATATTATAATGAAATAAAAACAGAGGATTATGTGAATTATCATGACGATTATTTTATCTCTTACTATTTTTATTTATTAAATATTCCTATTCATTATATTCAACCACCAAATAATTGTTACATATATACAGTGACTTCTACAAATCAAATTGATTCTTTAATGAATATTACTGATAATTACAATAGGAATAATTTAGGTGTTAAAATAACAGAAATATTTAATAAATTAAATAACGACAATAAATTTTCATTTTTGACATCCCACTCATAATTATTTACAATACAATAAATAATATAAATAATATTTTTTATTGTATCCATCCACCACCATCGAAAAAATGAAAAATGTTCTTTTTTTTATTCGCCATTTTACAGAAAGGGGAACCGAAGTTTCCGCCTATGATTATGCTCGATTCAACGAAGAAGTATTAAATAATAAATCATATATTGTACATTTTTCAGACGAAATGGCTCGATATAATGAATTTGGTTTTTATGAAAGAATTTCCTATGACAAATTTCATTCTCGTTTTCCAATATTTGAAATTCATAGTATTTACGATTTATCCGATATTATTGATGAATATAACATTGATTTTTTCTATACGCAAACTCATGGTGGAAAAGAAGATGTGTATCATTTCGGTGATAAAAATATATGGAATAATTGTAAAACGATCAAACATTGCGTATTTAATACGAAAGAACCGCAAGGTGATTTTAGTATAAGTATATCTGAATTTTTATCAAAACGAGATGGAACAACCATGAAAGCAATACCGTTAATTGTTCATTTACCGGATTGTAATGAAGATATGCGGGATGAATTAAATATACCAAAAGATGCGATTGTAATCGGTCGTCATGGTTGTGATAATGATTTTAATATTCCTATGGCACAAGAAGCTGTAAAAGAAATATTGGCAATCGATGAAACTATTTATTTTTTATTTTTAAATACGATTGTTTTTTATGAACATCCTCGTATTCTTTATTTACCTCGTAATGTGGATTTAATTTACAAAACAAAATTTATTAATACTTGTGATGCAATGTTACATGCCCGAATAGTAGGTGAAACTTTTGGATTAGCTGTTGGTGAATTTTCGATTCGTAATAAACCGGTCATTACTTGTAATTGTGGAGATTTAGCACATATTGAAATATTGGGCGATAAAGGTATTCTTTATAACACGAAGGATGAATTAATGGACATTTTAAAAAATATTCGAAAAATAATTTCGTCCAAAGATGATTGGAATGCTTATCGTGATTATTCACCTGAAAAAGTGATGCAATTATTTGATCGCATGATCTTTTCAAAAGCTTACGCGTAAGCGACGGTTGAAAGCGTAAGCGACGGTTGAAAGCGTAAGCGACGGTTGAAAGCGACCTTTCAAAAACCCCCCCCATAAAAATGATAATTTCCATGAAAAAATTATCATTTCATATATTAGATTCACAAAAAAATGCCAAATATAAAAAATTTTGTCCGTTATCATAAATTAAATGTAGCCATTTTCGTCTTTTTACTATTTTTCTCCATTGTTCATTTTATAAAACCAGGGTTTAGTTACAACCACGAAGGCGGTTTCCGTCCCTTTGGTGTAGGATATCGTAATAAAACAGTTATCCCTATATGGGTAGTTTCCATTATTCTAGCCATTTTATCTTATTTAGGCGTTTTATACTATTTAGCTTATATGTAACTTAGGCGGTTCGCGCCAAGTTAGGTTCGTCATTTTTATTATCCTATATTATATCAAATAAAAAGAATGGAATATCCACATCTAATTGAACCATCTATGAAAAATTATTTATTTAATACTCTCAAACAATGTCATGACATTCGTATCCATTTTTATTCCTATGTTTTAAATATTAGTATTTTTCTACTATTTGTTGCCATTTTTGGTTACACATTATATTATTGCAATAAAACAAAACTCACCGATTATGAAAAATCACAAAAAATGTTGCGTGATCAACAATATGTTTTATCCAAAATTCGATTTTATCAAGAGGAGAACAAAGAGAAAAAAGTATCCAGTTTAACTAATTTACCATTTATTCAAAATTAGTGGGTTTTTTAACCAATAGAATATGTTTTTATAGTTTATAGAAAAAGAATCTCCATTTCATGAATATTATTAAAGAACAACGAGAAACCATTATTTTAGAGAACAATACTGCCAAACAAAAATTATTCGATATTTTAGAAGATTTCAATAAACGAGCAAATACCATTGATATTCGAGAACCTTTACATGGTGATGTAGATTTATCCATTTTACGAGAACTTGGATTCCTTCATGTAAAAAACATTCTTTTTGTAGAGGGCGAAATTACCAATATAATCAATATACCAGAAGGAATTCTCCAACTTGTTTGTCCAAAAAATCTCTTATTTTCATTGGATGATCTACCAAGTTCTCTTGTTCATTTAGAAATACCTTATAATTATTTGACACAATTAGACTTTTCAAAAATAAAAGAACTCAAATATCTAAATATTTCCCACAATTCTTTTACTACATTGGAGAACCTTGGATCAAAAATCGAAGAAATTTACTGTAATAATAATCATTTGGAATATGTGAACTTGAATCTTTTAAACGATTTGAAAATTCTTCATGTTTCCAATAATCAAATATTGGAAATGGAGAACCTTCCATCAACCATTGTCGATTTTCAATATGAAAATAATCCGAATATCACGATCCAATATAGGCAAGAGAGTGTTCAAAATGCTGCCGACGGCGACGACGGTGATGACGAAAAAAGAGTTAAACAAAATGTAAATTATATGGAAGCATTAGATAAGTATTTCAAATTGAAAACAAACTATGAAAAAAAATTGTATGAAAAAAAGAAGAAGGTGTATGAATTAGAATCAAATCGAAAAAAAAGAAGAAAGTTATTGAATGAAGTAAAGGCGGATTGTATCAATTGTCGTCGGCCAGTTGGAACTATTTTTTCATCGAAACAAAATAGATATACTGCGATTTGTGGTGATGCACAAAAACCATGTAATTTAAATATTGAAATATTTAATGGTGATTTTATCACATCCAATATCGTCGATTTAGTTTCCACTTTTACGAATGATATTCTTTCTATAAAGAAGAATGAAATTATTTCTGATAAATTAGATACACTTTTTAGTTATGTCAGTGAAAAAGATTCAATCGATAAATTTAAAAAAGATTTGGAAGAATATAATAATTATAGTAATAAAACTAAAACACTATTGGATATATACAATGAAATGCACAATAATCCTTATCAAATGGATTTAATTCAGAAAAAAAAGGATAAGATTTTTTTATTATCTGAAAACAATCGTCGTTTATTAAATGAATATCAAACCACTGGAAATCGCGAATTATTAAAATCTGCTTTACAATTACAAGTAAATGATTTATTACCAGAAACGCGTAATTTACGATTACTAATGTATAAACATATGGAAATGAATACAAACGAAAAATCACAAGGTGTTATGATACATTCATTATTTCAAAAGAATATTGAATTGTCAAAAATGGTTGAATATGGTCACGGAGAACCTCCGCGAGTGATCAAATTTTCTACTACAAAATCTTTATAATTCATAGATGTAACAATATATATATATGAATTTTGTTTTGTTGACTTTTTGTATTCTATGAACCTAACAACTATTATAATTGGTGACACCATCCCAAACGATACCATTTAAATTTGCCCATTTTTTTTGATTACATATATTTGTAACTGCTCCATTTGCCCATCCTGAATCTGTAAAATTAATTTCGGTTACTAGAGGATTATATAATACATTTTTTGAACCATGATGATGATCATGATGATGATAAGAATCGTGATGATGAAAATTGCCAGATATGTCCGCGTAATTTACTTGTTTTACTCCGTATGTAGATGTTGGAATAGTCAAATTCCCAGACATATCATATAAAGTTCCAGTATTTAATGATTGAAAATGTGGAACAACACAATAACTACCGTCAACTTGCCAATAGTCTGGACAGGTGGATGTGATTGGAGGATAAACAGTAGCACTGGTTCCGGTTTTTTTCATTAACATACCAAGATAAGTCAATATCAATATTAATAATATGACAGCGATAGATAAAACGATTATATAAAATTTATCCATTTGTATTCTTTCTATATATTCTTGATATATTTTTTTATTACATATTTTGTGAAATCAATTCAGCTAAATATTTAGTCATTTTTTCTTTTAAAATTATTTCTTTATAAAGTGTATACAATACTATTTATAATTTCAAATGTCTTTAACACCAATTTCGATTGATGATGCTAAAAAAATTATTGATATGGAAAGATATAATGGGCGTGTCAATATTATTGAACCACCTTCACCAAATATTCGTTTTCAAATGCAAGAAAGAATTGCTGTAAAAAATAAAACTACGGAATTTCGTGAAGCAATTAGTGATATATGGGAATCCAATGTATTAGCACAAGTTTTCTTTTGTCCTGAAAATATTCAAATCATACAAAATGGATTACGAGCAGGTGTATATAAAATGTCGAATAATCAATTTGTCATTGCACCACAAAATATGGACAGTTTAAAAATCATTATGCGAAGTATTTATTTACAATACGCGGAACATTATCCGAATAATATCACGGAACAAGTCGAAAGATTAAATCAATTGGTTTTAGAATATGCTGTACCATCTGTCTATAATGAAGCTATGGGGTATTTAAAATATTGTCAAGATCAAAGTAGTTTAGTCGTTCCTTTAGAATTACCTCGCCATCATGATCGTGAATATAAACAATTGGAATTAAAAAAATGGTTTTAAACTATTGAAGAATTAAAATGGGACATTTTACACCTTTTCTTATTTAAGACGCCCAATTTTTATATAGTTTAAATTATATAAAAATAAATTATCATATTACCTTAATGTCTACCGAAGAAATTATTAAGGAAAATCAAGCACTAAAAGAAGAATTAGAAAAAATTAAAAGTGATTTAATGGAAACAATGAATAAATTAAAGAACTATACAGCACCTAAAAGAAGCAAAAAATTTTACGAAGTACATAAAGAAGAGATTAAACAAAAAGTTAGAGAATACAAAGAAAAAACAAATTATAATAGCAATATACCAAAGGAAAAAAAACAAGAATACAATAAGAGAGCATATCTAAAAAAGAAAGAAAAAAAAGAAGATAATGGAATAAAAGAAAATGAAATTATTTAGGAATATTTAGAAGTTTTTTCGTTAAAACTACTTAAAATTGTTTTCTTTTGTAAATATATAGAATGGTGAAAAAGAAAAAACCAAAAGACACATTCCAGGATTTTAGGAATAATGAAAAATCCGCTTACAAAACTTTCAAAATACCACTCAAAACTATTTTACTTAATCGTGATGCTATACAACCAGTTATAAACAATTTGGTTTTTGAAATGAATGATTTAGTTATTCATACCTATCAATTTATTCGGTTATATATTTTGAATTGTTATACAAATAGTTTATCCTCCTTTTAGAAGGAAGCGCTCGTATTTTTTGCTAATAAAGTCGGCATTTACACCTTTGCACATTCTAAATGCCGACCTTTAGGTCGGCATCTTTGAATGTGCTTAGGTAACTGTTACTTTGCAACTGATAAATCTCCTTTTATATCCGAGAAATCGCCAAAGGCGATT
>Ga0164296_1003193_pt1 | contig 15621 bp, 9 predicted proteins | sample GEODES057metaG_FD_113533 | JGI IMG/M metagenome (GOLD analysis project Ga0164296, IMG submission 113533) | Dystrophic lake water microbial communities from Trout Bog Lake, Wisconsin, USA - GEODES057 metaG | ecosystem: Environmental > Aquatic > Freshwater > Lake | place: USA: Trout Bog Lake... | reverse complement strand
TGGCGGAGCGGGCGGATTATCCGCGAACTCCAGCACCAGATCGGTGTCGTTGCCGTCCTTGATCACGCCCATGAAGGGCATGACGGTGGCGCCGGGGATGTTGATGACCGGAACATAATTCGTATAGGCGGTGCCGTTGCTATTGGCGACGACCAGCTTGTAGATGCCGCCCTGTGGGGTTGGTTTGAAGCCGTTCAGCGCATCGAACACCATGGTGGAATTCGTCATTTTGGCGGAACCGCTGACCGTCAGACGGCCGCCGTTGGTGTAGCTGCTGGCGGTGATGATCAGCGCGCCGGCCGCGCCCTGGGTGAAATTGCCGGTGATTTGCTGATGCGTGCCCAGCATCAGATTGGCGGTGTTGTTAACCAGGCCCGCGCCGCCATTGACGGCGATATCGCTGGCCAAAAGGATGTTGCCCGACAGCATGGACAGGTTGCCGTTGGCGACTGTGATCGTCCCGCCGGCCAGCGTGCCATATGTGCTGCCGCTGCCACCGACGATGCTCAGGTCCTGACCGCCGACATAGACATTGCCGGAGATCAGCCCGCTATTGGTTACCACGCCCACAGAGCCGGTGCTGTTGATGGCATAGAGGCTGCCGGTGATCGTGCCGCTGTTGGACAGCGCCCCGATGGTGCCGCTGTTTCGGAGGCCGGTATTGCCGCCGCTGATCGTGCCGGAGTTGGACAAGGTGCCGATCGACCCCGAGGTGGAATAGTTGTTAACGCCGACGGCGCCACCCGTGATCGTCCCGATATTGCTCAGCGTGCCGATCGTTGCCAACGGCCCGATGCCGATACCGGTTTTTACGCCTGTAATGGTACCGGTATTGGTCAGTGTGCCGGTCGAGGAATACTGGACGAAAACACCGAATGTCTGATTGCCCTGGATGACACCGTTGTTGCTTACCGCGCCGATCGTGCTGTCGAGTCCTGTGCTGCCGCCTAGATACAGACCGGCATAGATCCCGCTGATCGTACCGCTATTGCTCAGGCTACCCAGCGAGCCACCGAACTGCAGGACGCCGGAGTGGCCATAGATCGAACCGGCGTTGTCCAGCAGCCCAAGCGTTCCGTAATCGCGCACACCTTGCCGGGAGCCCACGGTGCCGCCGATGATCGTGCCGCTGTTCGCCAGCGTGCCGATCGCGCTGGTGTTGTCGATCAGGACACCGTACGACTTGCCGCTGATGGTGCCGATCGTATTGGTGAGAATGCCGATGGTGCTGCCGTTGAGATCGGCAATGCCGTTTCCGACGCTGGCGGAGATTGTGCCGGTGTTGCTCAGTACGCCGATGTAGCCGCCGCCGGTGCCTTTATCGTTTCGCACACCGTTGGTTAGGCTGGAGATGGTGCCGCTATTGCTCAGCGTGCCGATGGAACCGCCATTGTTGTAGATGCCCGTCGAGCCGCCAGTGATCGCCCCCGAGTTGGTTAGTGTCCCGACCGAGTAGCCGTTGTTGATCGCCCCAGTGTAACCCGCGGGGATGTTAATGTTTCCAGCGGTGGATGATGGGACTGAATAAGTCTGAGCCGCCGCGGGAGCGGTCGCAACGGCCAAGGAAAGCGTCAGCACGGACGCGGACGCAGTGCCGAGCAGCGCAGCGCGGCGGTTGTTCGGCTGGCGCGTCGCGACGAGAGGGGCGGGCTGCATGGGCATCACGTCAGAAATTCCTACCTAGCCAGATAACCGAATGGCAGACCGCAGCGGCCTGGAGCGGTCTATTCGTTTCGAGAAAGTGTCTACCCGGCAACGCAACATAATGAAATATCCATAGAGCGCATTGGATGCAAAAAAGCAAAAACCTAAAACTATTAATACATTTCATAGGGGTGGTAATCATATCGATACCGCACAGCAGTCCCGCGGGGCGTAATTCGCCGAACCGTTTCGACACGCGGCAGCCGGCAGGCAGCAGTTATCTCCTGGCAGCCAATGCGACATGATCGCGTCGGTGGCGCGGGCGCTGCGTGGTTGCGGCTGACGGCCGCCGGACACCCTGGGATGCCTGTGGCCAGACCGGATGACGCCATGCCCTGTCGAGGCAGTGCGGGCCGTACGCGCGGCAGCGCTGCCTCGATGGCGTTGCGGGCAACGCACGGCGTGATACGGCGTTCAGCCTTGCACTGGCGGTCGTCGCGGCGCCATATGTCCGTATGGACCTACACGCTGCTGATGCCATCGTCATCGGTGCCGGTATCGCCGGTGCCACCGCCGCGGCGCATCTTGCCGCCTCGCGCCGCGTCGTGCTTCTGGAAGCCGAGGACTCCGCCGGCTATCATACCACCGGCCGCTCCGCAGCGATCTGGATCCGCAACTATGGCGGCGCGGGTGCGCGTTCGCTGACCGCTGTCTCGCGCGCTTTTTTCCAAGCGCCGCCCGAGGGCTTCGCCGCCGCGCCGCTGCTGCATCCGCGCCTGGTCGTGTATCTGGCGCCGGCGGGGCAGGTGCCGCATCTGCGTGCGATGATGCAGCAGGCCGACGATATGGTTGCGATGGATATCGCCGCCGTCCACGCCATGATCCCGCCGCTGAAGCCTGGCTATGCGGTACAGGCTGCCGCCGAACCGGATTGTTTCGACATCGATGTCGCCGCCCTGCATCAGGGATTCCTGCGCCAAGTCACGGCGCGAGGCGGTCGCTTGGCGTTGCAGCATCGTGCCGGGCGCATTTGGCGCCAAGATGGGCAGTGGCGGGCGGAAACGGCCAGCGGGGCAGTGTTCGCCGCGCCGGTTCTGGTGAATGCCGCCGGCGCCTGGGCCGATGAGGTGGCACTCATCGCCGGCGTAGGGCCGATCGGCCTGCAGCCGAAACGTCGCACCGCGCTGATCATTGATCCTGGCCCGTATGATTGCAGCACCTGGCCGCTTGTGGGGGATGCTGACCACACCTGGTATGTCCGGCCGGAGGCTCGGCGAAAGCTGATGGTCTCGCCCGCCGATGAAACCGACAGCGCGCCGGTGGATGCGCAGCCGGATGAGCTTGATGTCGCGATCGCCATCGATCGGATGCAGCAGGCTTTGGATATTCCGGTGTCCCGTGTCGAGCACCGCTGGGCCGGGCTGCGCAGTTTCACGCCGGACCGTGGCTTGGCGATCGGTGCGGGGGCCGAGGCAGGGTTCTACTGGATGGCGGGGCAGGGCGGCTTCGGTATTCAAACCGCCCCGGCGGCGGGACAGCTTCTGGCGGCGTTGGTGAACGGTGATGATCCAGGCGCATTGGCGGGCGCGGTTGCGCTGACGGATCCTCGGCGGTTTGAACAAGCGTGATCGCCGGAGGTGGCGCCCCGCGGAGGCGTGAATCACGCGATCACAATGATCCGTGATCGCCGGAGGTGGCGCCACGCGGCGGCGTGAATCACGCGATCATAATGATCCGTGATCGCCGGAGGTGGCACCACGCGGCGGCGTGAGGCGCGAAAAACACGCCTCGTCTATTCCGCCGGGGCTATTGACGGCGTGTCTTGTACCACGGATGTGCCAAGCCGGGCGTCTTGACGCGCAGTGTGTAGATCGAGGTTGTCGCGGTCAGCATCAGCGTCTTCAGATCATCGCCGATGAAGGCGATATTGGCGCATATCTCGGGTGTTTCGATGATCCCGATCAACGCGCCCGAGGGTTCGAAGACCCAAACACCGCGCGTGCCGGTGCAGAACACCCGCCCGGCCTCGTCCACTTTCATCCCGTCCGGCACGCCGTTCACGCCGCCTTCGTCATGCGACATATCGGCGAACAGACGGCGACGGATGACCGTGCCGGCGCTATCGAGTTCGAAGGCGGCGATATACTGCGTCCAGCGCGTGTTCGCGACATAGAGCGTGCGTTCGTCCTTGGAGAATGCCAAGCCGTTCGGATACTCGATCTTCAGCACCTCGGAGATGCTGCCATCCAGGCCGATGCGATAGACGCCGGCCTGACCGAGTTCGCGTTGTTCCACCGGCACGCGATAGCTGGGATCGGTGAAATAGAGCGTGCCGTCACTGCGGCAGATCACGTCGTTGGGGCGGCTGAGGCGTTTACCCTCGAAATGGCTGGCGACGGTGGTGATGCTGCCGTCATGCTCGATCCGATAGACACGACGGGCGCCGCCCTCGCAGTTCAGCAGCCGGCCTTGCAGGTCGAAGGTGGTGCCGTTGCCTTCGTCCGTATCGCGGATCTTGACCGGCTTTTCGCCGAATTTCATGCGATAGAGCAGGTTCGACTTCAGATCGACAAAATAACAAAACCCATCCGGATGCCATAGCGGGCCTTCGGTGAAAAGAAAGCCGCCAGCGACTTTCTCCAGCGTCGTGGTTTCCAGGATATCGTTGAGTGTCGTCATCGCTTCCCCCGTTTTATCGCCACGCCGCGGCTGGCGGTGCGGCCGGGTTTGTGTATTCACCGTTCCTCGGTCGGCGTCCATTGGGCGGTTGGTTGGACGATGCGCGTCGATAGGCTCCCCCCATGCGCGCCCATATACGTCCCCATGCGCGTCCGCATACATCCCCATGCGAGCCCGCATGGCTTGCCTGAAGCGACGAAGAGGGCGATCCTTGCCCCATAAGAACGCTGAGGGGGAAACCGATCGTGATCTATGACTATATCATCGTCGGCGGTGGGTCCGCTGGCTCGGTTATGGCGAACCGTCTCTCGGCGCGCAGCGGCAACAAGGTCCTGCTGCTGGAAGCCGGTCAGGACACGCCGCACGGTAAGGTGCCGGCCGCGGTGTTGGATTCATATCCGGGCACGGCGTATCTGAATCCCAACTTCACCTGGAACAAGCTGAAGGTCACCACCGAGGTGATCTCGCATAACAATCCGGCCGAGTCTCCGCCGCCGCTGCGCACCTATGAGCAGGCGCGGATCCTGGGCGGCGGGTCGTCCATCAACGGCCAGTTGGCCAACCGCGGCGCGCCGTCGGACTACGATGAATGGGCCGCCAAGGGGGCGACCGGGTGGAACTGGGACAATGTCCTGCCCTTCTTCAAGAAGGTCGAGCGGGATATGGACTTCGACGATGCGTGGCACGGCCGCGAAGGCCGCATTCCGGTTCGCCGCATCTTCCCCGATCTGTGGCCCGAACATGCCAAGGCGGTGGGCAAGGCGTTCGAGCAGGCGGGCTGGAAATATTTGGCCGACCAGAACGCGGCGTGGGAGGACGGGTATTTCCCCATCACCATCTCCAACGCGTATGAGCGGCGGGTTTCTGCGGCGATCGGCTACCTCGATCCCGGCACGCGGTTGCGGGAAAATCTGACGATTTCCGCCAACACCCAGGCGATGGAGTTGCTGTTCGACGGGCTGCGCTGCACCGGCGTCAAGGCGCTGGTCGATGGCCGGCCGCAGACCTTTGCGGGCAAGGAGATCATCCTGTCCTGCGGTGCGATCCACTCCCCGGCGCATCTGATGCGGGCCGGGATCGGCCCGGCGGCGCATCTGCGCGAGATGGGGATCGACGTGCGCGCGGCGCTGCCCGGCGTGGGGCAGCAACTGCAGGACCATCCGGCGGTGGCCGTGGCGGCGTTCCTCAAGCCGCATGCGCGTATCATCCATGACTACTCCCGCCGGCATATCTACACGGCGCTGCGCTACTCCTCGAACCTGCCGGGCATACCGCCGGGGGATATGATGACGGTGGTGACCAACAAGACGTCCTGGCACAAGGTGGGTGAGCAGATCGGGTCCTTCATCGTCACGGTGTATAAGACGTATTCCGAGACTGGCTCGGTCAAGCTGCGGACCAAGACGTGGGATGAAGAGCCGCAGGTCGATTTCAACCTGCTGTCGGACCAGCGCGACTTGGAACGGATGATGGACGGGGTGCGCACCTTCGGCGCGATGCATCTGACGCCGATCATGCAGTCGGTGACGGAGCATCCGTTCCCCGCCAGTTATAGCGACAAGGTTCGCCAGGTTGGCTTGTTGAGCAAGAAGAACAAGCTGATCACCGACATGTTGTCCTTCGCCTTGGACAGCAATGCGACGCTGCGCAAATACCTGATTGAAAACCTGGTGATGGAAGGGATCACGCTGCAGGACGTGCTGACCGATGACGAGAAGTGCGAAGCCTTCGTGCGGCGCGCGGCGGTTGGGGTGTGGCATGCCTCGTGTACCTGCCGGATGGGCAGCGAGGACGATCCGATGTCCGTGGTCAGCCCGGCCGGGCGGGTGAAGGGGGTGGATGGCCTGCGGGTCGTGGATGCCTCGGTCTTCCCGGTCGTGCCCTGTGCGAACACGAATTTTCCGGTGCTGATGACGGCCGAGAAGATGGCGGATGCCATCCTGGCCGGAAATTAGGGGTTGCAAGGCGCGCTGGGGTTGGTAGAAAGCGCGCCTCTTGGTGTGGGTGCATAGCTCAGTTGGTAGAGCAGCTGACTCTTAATCAGCGGGTCCAAGGTTCGAATCCTTGTGCACCCACCAAGTGTTTCAACCAGTTTTCCCGCGCGATCCGCTGCTGGACCTGAGCATCGGACAGGCTACCGCCGCAGTGTCAGACTCAGCCATCCCCCGCACCATCGTCGAAACCGCGATGTTACGCAGGGGGCAAGCGCGTCATGGCGCTTGGTTCCCGGGCTTACCTGAATAGGGGTTTACGTTCCCCTTCGTGCTAAAATTGTTCCGCTTCGTATGATCGGGATTGGTGGCGTGATGAGGCGCCACATACGTGCCGCCTTTTTTGACGTAGCCGTGAACGCTGTGGCTGGCTTGGGCGGCAGCCGGGGGCGGCATCATCAGGGTCGGAAGGCAAAGCGCGACCGCTCCCAAGACTATGCGCATGCACCCCATCATGCGCGGCGTCGTCCCGGCCATTGCTTGCCGCGCGCACCAGACCGTCGGTAAAGATGCCGCTCGTGCCGCCATTACATCGCGCCGGCGTCAGCGCGATTTCCAGCAGGCCGCAGATGCTTCATGACCTGATCCATGACCAGCTTCGGCACAATCAGACCCACCGTCATGGCGCCGACGATCAGGAAGGCGGTGATCCCATTCTGCAGCAGGCTCAACGCGGTGACGTCCGACGGATGCGGTCCGGCCAGGGCGATCGCCTGGGATGCCGCTTGAAACAAGTAAACCCCGGGCATCATCGACACGACAGAGGCGAAGGCCAGGGCACCGAACGGGATCCGCAGCCGATAGGCCAGCGGCGACACCAGGATGCCGACCAGCAGGCAGGCCGCCAGGGCGCCCGACTGGACGCTGAACCCGGACAGAAGCAGCGTCCACCTCAGAGCATGTGCCATCATGCCGATGCCGATGGGCAGAAACAGCATCCGCCATGGCAGGTTGAAGAACGCCCCATAGGCGGCCACGGCGACGCCGGCAGCGCAGACATCATAAACGAATGGCACGACCGGCGTAGGCCCGCCGGGTTCGAGAGTCGCGCCCCCCATGGCAAGGCCCAGCAGCAATCCGGTGCAGATGGCAAGCACCACCAGACTGGCGAAAGCAAGCCGAGCGATGCCGAGCAAGATGCGGACACGCACGAGGTCCATGCTGCCGTTGAGAACATGCGGACCGGGCACCAGCACCATACAGGGACAGACGGCAAGCAGCCGGCTGGCTATGGGCAGGTCCCAGGCCATACAGACGCTCGCGATCACGCCCGCCAGGGCAGACGCGGCGAAGGGCTGCAGGAAAGGATTGTTATTAAGGTGCGATACCCCGCGGCGCAGGAAGCCGCCGAGGCAGGCACTCAGCGCGACCAAGACCAGCGTCAGCACGTCTGACGCGCCGAATATCAAGGCCAGCGCGGCCGCACCCAATCCTGCCATCACCGACAAGCGCATAACCGAGACGGGCGGGCGAGACCGGATCGCATGCAGGCTTTCCAGCGCTGCGGGGAACGTGATCGTCCTTTGGACCACCTGATCGAGGACCCGTTCCGTCGCCGCGACCCGACCGATATCAATCCCCGTCAGCGCCGCCGCAACATGCGCGCTGCCATGATCGCTCGGCGATGTGACCAGGAGTTGGCCCCAAGTCACAAACAGCTGTGTCTCGGTGCCGGCTGTGGCGCCGATACTTCCCACCGCGAGGTTGGTGCCTTCGGTGGTCTGGCCGTTCTCAAGCAGCAAAGCTGCTGCCTGAGAGGCCAGATCCAGCGTGGGATCGATATGCGATACCCTATCAGGCACCTGCGAGGCCGTGTCCGACCATGGTCTTGGGATCGCACACCCGATCGAAGGTGGCGGCGTCGACGTGCCCGGACGCAAGGGCAGCCTCACGCAGGGTGGAACCGTCGGCGTCCGCCTTCTCGGCGATATGCGCGGCGTTCTGGTAACCGATCACCGGCGACAGGGCGGTAACCAGCATCAGGCTGTTGCCCAGATCGGCGGCGATCCGCTTCTCGTTCAGTTGGGTCCCCTCGACCGAGAAGGTGCGGAACTTCTCGCACCCATCCGCCAGGATCGTGGCGGAGTGGAGGAAGTTGTTGATGATGATCGGCCGCATCGCGTTCAGCTCGAAGTTGCCTTGGCTGCCTGCGAATGCCACGCCGCTGTCATCGCCCAGCACCTGAATGGCGATCATCACGATCGCTTCGCACTGGGTCGGATTGACCTTGCCCGGCATGATGCTGCTGCCCGGCTCATTGGCCGGAAGCTTCAGCTCGCCCAGGCCGCAGCGCGGACCGGAGCCGAGCCAGCGCATGTCGTTGGCGATCTTCATCAAGGAGACGGCGAGGCTGCGGAGCGCGGCATGGGCGCGGACCATCGCGTCCAGCGATCCTTGGGCCATGAACTTGTTGGGCGCGGTGACGAAGGGCTTGCCGGTGATTTCCGAGACCTTCTTCGCCACGGCCGCGCTGAAGCCCTTCGGGGCATTCAGGCCGGTGCCGACGGCGGTGCCGCCGACCGCGAGTTCATAAAGACCCAGGCGGCTGTGCTCGATCTCGGCGATGCAGGCGCGCAACTGGGCGGCGTAGCCGGACCATTCCTGCCCGACGGTCAGGGGCGTGGCATCTTCCAGGTGGGTGCGGCCGGTCTTGACCACGTCCATCCAGCCTGCGGCCTTGCGCTCGATGCATGCGGCGAGTTGATCGACCTGCGGCAGAAGCTTGGTATCCACCACGTCGATGGCGGCGATGTGCATGGCGGTCGGGAACGTGTCATTGGACGACTGGCCCATGTTGACATCGTCATTGGGACCGATCGGCTTCTGCGTGCCCAGGGTGCCGCCAAGAAGCTGGATCGCCCGGTTGGACAACACCTCGTTGACGTTCATGTTCGACTGCGTGCCGGAACCGGTCTGCCAGACATAAAGCGGGAAGTGGTCGTCGAGCTTGCCCGCGATCGCCTCATCGGCGGCGCGAACGATGGCATCGGCCTTCCACTTCGGCAGGCGGCCCGCTTCCAGGTTCACCAGAGCGCACGCCTTCTTGACGACGCCATAGGCGTGATAGACCGGCTTCGGCATACGGTCGTTGCCGATGGAGAAATGCTCCAAGGACCGGGCCGTCTGGGCGCCGTAGTATTTGTCCGCCGGAACTTCGACCGTTCCCATGGAGTCGAACTCGGTACGGGTACCGGTCGCTGACAGACCGATCGGCACATCCGTCATGACCGGATGATCGGTTGTTGCTTCGCTCATATTGACCTCCGAAAGAGATTGCACCGCGTGATCACAGGCGCGCGGAATCCGCCGCCGTTTCAGCACCTTTGTCCGATCCGCCTGCCGGGGCAGTGGCCGCGTGTTCGCTGCCATATCCGTCCGCGTCCGAAACACGGCCGCGGAAGATGAAGTAGACGACGGCGGTGTAGATGAGTGTCATCGGCATCACGATCAGACCGGCGCCCCAGAACATGAACTCCAGGCTGGACTGCGGCGCGGCGGCTTGCTCGATCGTGATCGTGAAGGGGACCATGTAGGGAAGAAAGGACGCGGCCAGGGTGCCGAAAGCGGCGAGGAAGATCATGGCGCCGCAGGGGAACAGCAGACGATCCCGCTGGTTCTTCCAGCCCCAATAGAGACCCCAAGCGGCCAGAAGCGCGGCGGCCGGGAAAAGCACCAGCGCCGGCCGCTGGAGCCAGCGGTCCATCACCCGCAGGTGGTAGTTGAGGGCAATAATGAAGGCCAGTGCCAGAAACACCAGCAGGGCGATGGCCAGCGCGGGAAGGACGCGGTATGCGAACGCCCTGGTATCCCCTTCGGTCTTGCCGATCAGCCAGCAGGCCGCGATCATCGCGTAGCCGATGCACAGGCCCACGCCGCAGCTCAATGCCAGCGGATGCATCCAGAATAGCGGTCCGCCGGTGAAGTGCACGCCGTCGATCGGCAATTCCACCGCGAACGCACCCACCAGGGTGCCTTGCACGAAGGTCGCGACGAAGGATCCGCCGACGAAGCCGGCATCCCAGACGCGCCGCATCGCCGGTCCCGCCTTGTAGCGGAATTCGAACGCCACGCCGCGCAGGATCAGCGCCAGCAGCATCAGGATCACCGGCAGGTAGAACGCGGATACGGCGATCGAATAGACCAGCGGAAAGGCCCCGAACAGGATCGTCCCGGCGACCACAAGCCAGGTTTCATTGCCATCCCAGATCGGCGAGATCGATGCCATGAGATGCCGCCGCGACCGCTCATCCGGAGCGAAGGGAAACAGCATGCCGACGCCGAGATCGAACCCGTCCAGCAGCACATAGAGCAACAGGGACAGACTAAGGGCAGCGACCCAGAACTCTAGCATCTTATCCCCCTATTCCGCGGGCGGCGGTAAAGCCGCTTCGCCCGGGAGGGCCAATGGCCGTTTTGCATTGGACAGGCCAGCGAATGGCAGTGTGGAGGGACCGGGGCCGGCCCGCAGCAATCTGTAAATGTAGAGAGCGCCGAAGACGAAGATCAGCGTGTAGACGGAACAGAATATCGCCAGGCTGATGACGACTTCCGCCGTGTGCAGCGTTGGGGTCGCGGCATCCGCGGTGCGGAGTTGGCCGAATACCGTCCAGGGCTGGCGGCCGACCTCGGCGGTGATCCACCCTGTCAGGGTCGCCACGAAGCCAAGCGGAAAGGACAGAAAGATCGGCCAAAGCAGCCAGCGTTTCGCCTCCAACTCCCCGATCCAGGCGAAGAAGCCGCCGCCCCACGACAACAGCAGCATCAGGATGCCGATCCCGACCATGATGCGGAAGGAGAAGAAGGGAATGACGATCGGCGGCCGGTCCGCGAGGGGGATCGAGGTGATGCCGATCTCTTTGCTGGTCAGGCTGGAGGAGTCGATCAGGCTGCCGAACGGTGCCGGCAGGCGGATTTCGAACAGATTTGATTCCGTCGCTTCGTCCGGCCAGGCGAACATCACTTCCCCGGCTGGCTGTTCATCGTGCCAGCGCCCTTCGATCGCCGCGATCTTGGACGGTTGAAGGTGCACGACGTAGTCGCCGACGAGGTGACCGACGAGCAGTTGGATTGGCACCAGCACCGCGGCGAGGCCCAGGCCCATGCGCAGCATCACCCGTGATTCGGCCTTGTAGCTCCCGCGCAGCAAGTGCCAGGCACCGGTGGCCGCGACGCAGAATGAGGTCGTCACGTATGCGGCGAGGATCATGTGCAGGAACCGCACCAGCACCACGGAATTGAAGATGATGCCGCGCCAGTCGGTGGGCACGAACGTGCCTGTATCCGTGGTCGTGAAGGCGGTGGGAACCTGCATCCAGGTATTGTTCACCAGGATCCAGAACGACGAGAGGCTGGTGCCGATGGTCACCAGAAGCGCGCTGCCGAGGTACAACAGCGGCGGAATGCGATTGCGGCCGAAGACGAGCACGCCGAAGAACGAGGCTTCCAGGGCAAAGGCCGTGAAGCTTTCATACGCCAGCAGCGGTCCCTGGATGGGGCCGGTACGGCGTGACAACTCGCTCCAATTGGAACCGAACTGGAATGCCATGACGATGCCCGACACGACGCCCAGACCGAATGCGACACCGAAAATCTTGATCCAGAAATCGAACAACCGGCGATAGACCGGCAGTCCTGTCGCCTGGCTGAGCGCTTCCAGCACGCACAGCCAAGCGGTCAGGCCAATCGTAAAGGCCGGAAAGATGATGTGGAACGAGACGGTGAAAGCAAACTGAATGCGGGACAGCAATATCGCGTCGACGTCAGGCATCACGGCGGAGGTTCCTGTCAGACGTTATGGATCTTCAGCACCGGCGCGGTGTCCGCGCGCGCCCGAAGGCAGGCGGCCGCGTCGGTCTTGAGATCGATACCATAGGTCGGGATCACCGCCTTCAGGCGCGGCAGCCAGGCGTCATCGGTCAGCTTGTCGTCGAAGCACCGGCGCAGCACCGTGAGGGCGATGGACGCCGCGGTGGACGCACCCGGCGAAGCGCCGAGCAGAGCGACGATGGACTTGTCTTCGGACGCGACGAGCTCGGTGCCGAACTCCAGCCCGCCGGCCTCGTGCTTGAAGATGCCCGTGGTCATGTGCGGTTTGATCGTCTGCACCCGCTGTCCGGCGACGGACTCGCGCCAGTCCTGCCGCACGGCGCTGGGATAGAACTGCTTCAGCAACTCGAACTGATGGGACGCGCTCTGTAGCACCTGGCCGACCAGGTATTCCGACAGGGCGATATTGTCCCGCGCCACGTCCAGCAGGGGAATAAGGTTGTGGACGGTCAGCGATTCGAACAGGTCGGTCAGCGACCCGTGCTTGAGGAAGCGGGTGGAGAAGCCCGCGTACGGCCCGAACAGCAAAGAATGCTGGCCGTCGACGATGCGGGCGTCCAGATGCGGCACCGACATCGGCGGTGAGCCGGTGGAAGCCTTGCCGTAGACCTTGACGTTGTGCTGCTGCACCACGGACAGGTTGTCGCAGCGCAGCCAGATGCCGCTGATGGGGAAGCCGGCGTAGCCTTTCCCCTCGGGGATTCCGGATTTTTGCAGCAGGGTCAGCGAAGCGCCGCCGGCACCGATGAAGACGAACCCGGCGGAGACGTCATGCTTGCGTCCCCCCTGTTCCACGGTGACGCGCCAGCGACCATCGGATTCCCGGTCAAGGCCGACGACCTTGCTGTCATACTGGACGTCGAAGCCGGACTGGTTCTGCAGGTTCTTCACCAACAGATGCGTCAGGGTGCCGTAGTCGACGTCGGTTCCCGTGACCATGCGCGTCGCCGCGAAGGGTTCGCTGTTGTCGCGTCCATCCATGATCAGCGGCGCCCAGGCCGCGATGGTGGCGCGATCCTCGGTGTATTCCATGCCGTGATAGCAATGGTGGGCGGACATCTCCTGGAACCGCGCCTTGAGGAAGGCGATGTTGTCTTTGCCGGAGACGAAGCTCATGTGCGGGCATGGGTTGATGAAGGCGCTGGGATCAGGGATCGAGCCCTTCTTCACCAAATATGCCCAGAGCTGTCGCGACAGGTCGAACTCGGTGTTGACCTCCAGCGCTTCGGAGATATCGACGCTGCCATCGGGGCGCTGCGGCGTGTAGTTCATCTCGCAGTTCGCGGCATGGCCCGTGCCGGCGTTGTTCCAACCGTAGGAGCTTTCCTGCGCACAGTCGTGCAGCGCTTCGAACATCGTGATGTTCAGCGAAGGTTCCAGTTCCTTCAGCACGGTGCCCAGGGTGGCGCTCATGATGCCGGCGCCGATCAGGACAACATCTGGACGGTTGGAAGAGCTGGCGGACATAGAAACTCCTGACGTGACTGCGGGTCGGGCGGATTCAGGCCTTGCGGAACGGAACCTCGGTTTCCGGGCCGATGATGATGTAGGCGCGGCGCCACGGCTGATCGTCCGTCAGGCGCCAGCTATGACCGGTTCCGGTGGTGTCCTCGGCCAGCAGGATATCGCCGGGATGGATCAGGAAGGTGGCGCCACTGGCCGTCTTGAACTCCAACGTGCCGGCCAGGGTGACGACGAACTGCCGGGTCGGCGCGTCATGCGGGGCGAAGGTGCCGCCGGACTTGGTTTCGCGGAACGAAATGCTGGATGACGGCACGTTGCCGCACAGCAGGTCGCCGCGTTCACCCTTCGGCAGATCGATGATGCCTTCCTCGAAGAGGGAATTGCCATCTGCGCCGGTCCAGATCCTTACGCAACGTATCATCGTATCGTCTCCTGGGCCGGGCTTTAGCGAAGGTAGCCGGAAATCGGGTTGTTTTCGATCAGATGAAGGACTTCATCGCCGCGGCCGTTGAGCACCGAGCGTGCGGCCCAGAGGCTAAACCCTTCGACAGCGCCGAGTTCGATCTTCGGCGGCATCGAGAGTTCTTGCGGGTTGGTGACGACGTCCACCAGCGCCGGGCCAGGATGGGCGAAAGCCGCCTGAAGGGCGCCGCGCAGGTCCGCCGGATCTTCGACACGGGTGCCGTGGATGCCCATCGCATTCGCCATCGCGGCGAAATTCGGGTTCTTAAGGTCCACGCCGAAGTCCACGAAGCCGAACGCCTTCATCTCCAATTCGACGAAACCCAGCATGCCGTTGTTGAAGACGACGACCTTCACCGGCAGATCGAGCTGGGCGAGGGAAATGAAATCGCCCATCATCATGGTGAAGCCGCCATCCCCGGACAACGAGATCACCTGACGGTTTGGCGCGGTCGCCTGGGCGCCGATTGCCATCGGCAGGGCATTGGCCATGGAGCCGTGCGCCAAGGACCCCAGAAGACGCCGGGTCCGCGACGTCTTGATGTAGCGCGCCGACCAGATCGTCGGCGTGCCGACGTCGAAGGTAAACACGGCGTCGTCATTGGCCAGGTCGCTGATCGTCTTGGCGACGAACTGCGGGTGGATCGGCCGATGACCAGCCTCTCCGGTCGCGAGATCATCCAGACCCTCGCGCGCCTTGACGTAGTTGGCCAGCGCGTCATCCAGGTGCGCGCGGTCGGTCTTGGCCTGCAGCAGCGGCAGCAGCGCGTCGATCGTGGCGCCGACATCGCCGACCAAGCCGAGATCGAGACGGCAGCGCCGTCCGAGATTCTGCGGCCGGATGTCAACCTGGGCGATGGTGGAATTGGTCGGGTAGAATTGGCGATAGGGGAAGTCCGTCCCCAGCATCAGCAGCGTGTCGCAATCCTTCATGGCATGGTAGCCGGAGGAGAAGCCGATCAGGCCGGTCATCCCGACGTCGTAGGGATTCTCCCACTCCACATGCTCCTTACCGCCCAGCGAGTGGACGATGGGCGACTTCAGCACTTCCGCCAGCCGCATCAACTGGTCATGCGCGCCCGCGCAGCCCCGGCCGCAGAACAGCGTGATCCGCTGGCCCTTGTTGAGCAACGCGGCCAGTGCCTGCAGATCGGCATCGGCAGGCCGCGTGACCGCGGCGGCTGGCACCAGGCCGGAGGCGGGCGACGCCTTCGCCTTCGCGGGCAACAGCGCAACGTCGCCGGGAATGACCAGAACGGCGACACCGCGCTGACCGACGGCTGCCTTGATCGCGCTGTCGAGCATGCGCGGCATCTGATCGGCCGAGGTCACGACCTCACAGAAATGGCTGCATTCCTTGAACAGCTGCTCCGGATGCGTTTCCTGGAAGTAGCCGGACCCGATCTCGCTTGTGGGGATGTGCGCGGCGATTGCGAGCACCGGCACGCGGGTGCGGTGGGCGTCGAACAACCCATTGATCAGATGCAGATTGCCCGGCCCGCAGGAACCGGCGCAGACGGCCAGGCGGCCGGTCAGCTGCGCCTCGGCGGATGCG
>Ga0164296_1003192_pt1 | contig 15621 bp, 17 predicted proteins | sample GEODES057metaG_FD_113533 | JGI IMG/M metagenome (GOLD analysis project Ga0164296, IMG submission 113533) | Dystrophic lake water microbial communities from Trout Bog Lake, Wisconsin, USA - GEODES057 metaG | ecosystem: Environmental > Aquatic > Freshwater > Lake | place: USA: Trout Bog Lake... | reverse complement strand
CCAGGCGTCACCGGAAGTGACAGCATGCTCCACTCGGTCAAGTCCGAGTGTCTTTTTGTCCACACAAAGCTGGGGCCGTCGCCGGGCGACTTGGCGAGGGAGACGCTGTGTAACGCTGCTATGCCACGTGGCTTACACAGCGGCAGTCCGAAAGCGCGTACTGCGCGGCGCAAGCGAGGTGTAGAGCACTGACGGCGCGTCAGTTCGCCAGACTCTCCGCGGGTCGGGACGGTCGGCAAGCATCGCAGCAGAGCACTTCCGGGACCAGTTATGCGCGCTTTCAGCCAGCAAACAGCGGGCGCGTCCGCGCCCTGCGGCCTTAGCCAGCGCGACTCGGTCGCTCGCCGAGCGCCAGCGCTGTCCGCGGCGCCGTCGGCCGTCTGCCGGCAGAGAGCTAGATTGCAGCCGGTTCGCGCCGTGCTCGCGGAGCCGCCGCCGAGCGTGTCTCCCGACTTCACCACCGTGCCGCGGCCCGACAAGAACGGGCGTTACGGCAAGTACGGCGGCAAGTACGTGCCGGAGACGCTCATCTCTGCTCTCGAGGAGTTGGAGACAAAGTACGCGGAGGTGAAGCGCGACCCCGCGTTCCAGGTGCGTGACATACAGTCGTACCGCGTGTCACAGCGCTCGACAGCGCAGACGCCCTAGAACGGGACCCTTGCGTGGCGCCCTCCCTCTGTGGGGCCTGCTGGCGCCAGCACTGCCACGCCTTTCTGACCCATCGCGTGCGCGTGCCACAGGCGGAGCTGGACTCTGCACTCAAGAACTATGTGGGCCGTGAGACGCCGCTGTACTTCGCGGGTGCGTGTGTCACCAACGGGCGCTGCACAGAGGTCTAGCTTGTGTGACTTCACCGTTTGGGCTGCTCACCCCTGCACTCCTCTGCTTCCCCGCCACAGAGCGTCTGACTGAGTACTACAAGCGGGCTGACGGCACGGGGCCGGACATTTACTTCAAGCGAGAGGACCTGAACCACACAGGGGCTCACAAGATCAACAACGCCCTGGGCCAGGCTCTGCTCGCCATCCGCATGGGCAAGAAGCGCATCGTCGCTGAGACAGGCGCGGGGCAGCACGGCGTGGCTACCGCGACCGTGTGCGCGCGCTACGGCCTGGAGTGCATTGTGTATATGGGCGCCACAGATATCCAGCGCCAGGCGCTGAACGTCTTCCGCATGCGTCTCCTGGGCGCGGACGTGCGTCCGGTCACTGCAGGCACGGCGACGCTGAAGGATGCGACGAGCGAGGCCATCCGGCATTGGGTGACAAACGTAGAGGACACGCACTACATCCTCGGCTCCGCCGCTGGGCCGCACCCGTTCCCCATGATTGTGCGTGACTTCCAGTCCGTCATCGGGCGGGAGACGCGCGCGCAGGCGCTGGCAACGTTCGGACGCAAGCCGGACGTGCTGCTTGCATGCGTCGGGGGTGGGTCAAACGCCATGGGCCTCTTCAACGAGTTCATGGACGATGTCGACGTGCAGCTCGTCGGCGTCGAGGCTGCTGGCTACGGCGTGGACAAGGGGCCAGGGAAGCACGCAGCCACCCTGTCTATGGGAACGCCCGGCGTGCTGCACGGCAGCTATAGCTACCTGCTGCAGGACAAGGATGGCCAGGTGATTGAGCCGCACAGCATCAGCGCGGGGCTGGACTACCCGGGAATCGGGCCGGAGCACTCGTACCTGAAGGATGCTGGGCGCGCAAACTATGTGGCTGTCACTGACGATGAGGCACTGGCAGCTTTCCAGCTGTGCTCCCGCCTGGAGGGCATCATCCCGGCGCTGGAGACGAGCCACGCGCTGGCGCACCTGGAGACGTTGTGCCGGCAGTACAAGCAGGGCACCAAGGTTGTGCTTAACCTGTCTGGCCGTGGCGACAAGGACGTGAACACGGCGATTAACGCGCTCAAGCTGCCACCTCTTATGTAATCCATAACACCCATTCTTTGTGTCTAGCTCGCTGTGCGTCCATCTGTGCCAACTCACTCTGCTGCTGGTGGTGGTGCCTTCTTGGTGGCCCTCAGATTCGCCAGCGCCGCCTTGGGATCAAACCCTGGACCGAGGCCCATCATGCCAGGCAAGCCAATGCCGCCTGGCGGCGGTTTAACGCCCGCACCACTCCCACTAGGCCCCGGCGCCCCCATGCCCACTCCCCGCAGCGAGTCCGCCAGCAGTGACGCCTGCTTGGATTCTCGTCGGTCAACAGCCAGCTCTTGTGTCTCCGCCTTGCGCAAGTGAGCAATCACCTCTCGGGATTTGCCGAAGTAGACAGCATCCATGGTTGTCCGCAATCTGTTCTCCATGTCCTCAATCATGCGGCCCAGCGCCACGAGGTGACCCGCCGCAGTGGCGGGTGTAGGAGCCACAGATGTGGCGCTGCGGCTCAGACTACCCGCCAGCGAGACGTTGCCATCGTGGCGCACAGACCCCTCCTGCTCATCCACGCCACTGCGTGTGCTCAGCGTAACAGCAACCGTGGTGCTCAGCTCATAGCTCGTCGTGCCTGCGCGCGCGTCTGGGAAGACAGACACCACGTGCGTGGCGTCCCAACGCCCACTGCTGTGCTCCTCGACGCTGCCCTCTCCGCCGTCGCCCCCTCGCCCCGCGGCGCCTTTGTGGATGAGAAAACAGCCGGCAAATGGCGCGTCTCGTGCACCCGGCTCCGGGGCTGCGGTTTCCTCCGCCGCCGCCGCGGCGCGAGGCCACAAGTACACAGAGGACAGGGCGCTGTCGTAATACTGGTCCCGGTACGCTGCAAACAGCTCGTTCGCCTGCAGCTCCAGCGCCTGTAAGTGAGGTGGGGAGGAAGCGGAACGCGTGAGTGTGTGCGTGCGGCGCCGAGAGAGAGAACGCGACAGGTCCCCAAAGGGAGGAGACCTGGATGTGTTCCGCCACCCACGCACCCGCAGCGCCTCCGGCGGAGTGGTGCCGTCTTCTAGGGCTGGGAAGTATGTGTTGCTCCAAGGAGAGCGGTAGCTGTCTGCGTCGCGGTTGAAGTCGCAGAGGAGGAACTCTCTGCTGGCGACCTCGTCAACAGCAACCTGATGCGGGCGAAGCCGGACAGTGAGTGACACAGGCGCAGGCGTGGAGGTGCATAGGGCACACACCTGCAGTGGCTGGTCCACTTTCTCGAGCAGCTCCTCTGTGAGCTCTGGGACAAGATCCAGCACAGACGCAAGGTTGTCCACCACCGCGTCAGGGGGCAGGCGACGCATGAGGTCCAGACCCGCCTCGAGTGGCGTGCTTGGAGCCTCCATTTTGACGCGCCCGGGCAAAGCGACCGATGTCCTGCCACCTCACTCCACCACTCAGCCCCTCGCAGCGTGCGTGAATGTGGTGCACACAACAATCATGATGCAGAGTCGCTACACAAGTCACATGGACCACGACGACAAAGCGCTGAAGCAGCGCAAGCAAAAGCAGCGGCACAGACGCCACGCACTCTATATCGCTGTCGCCGCCCTGTGTGCGCTGCTCTGCCTCGGGGGCTACCCTCGCCGCCACAGTAGCAGCAGCAGCAGGCTGGAGACAAGCGGCACGCCGCGCCTCGTGCAGGTCACGGGGGCTGTGCCCCGTCGCAGTGTCGGCGAGCAGCTGGAGGTGGAGACGCGTGAAGCGAGTCGGGGGCGTGTCCAGACAACTGGGAACGAAGAAAAGACGCGTGGGAGCAGTGTCGGAGCGGCAAGCGGGCGCAGCGCGCGTCGCCTGTGGGTATCCAGCCATGGGCGTGTGCAGTGGCTGGATGTGGACACCGGCGAGGCGGACGTCATCCACGAGGGTCGCGGCGTCTACTACGGCGTCCTTCCGGACGGCGCCGGACCGCACAGTGGCCGCGCGTGGGTGGTGAGCAGGCCTCACAACTGGCGGGTGCCTGAGGGCGCGGTTGAGGCCGCCTTGCTACTCGACACGCAGTCGGGGGCTCTTCTTCGCGAAGTGCGGCTACCCAGTCTGTTCACGCACGACATGATACGCTGTGGCGATAAGGTGTGTGGCCAGGTCGCGTGCGTGTGAGCCGCACGTAGTGTGTACCACGTTGAGACCACCCCTCCCCACGCGCAGGTGTACCTTGCGGATACGGGCCACGGCACTGTATGGGAGCTCCATGCCGCCAATCTGAGCACTGCGCGGGAGCTGCGTCTGTTCACGGTGCATGAGCACGTGAACACGCTCGCCTGCTGGCCGTCATGGCCATCTACAGGCGCACCTGCGGCAGGCAATTCGCCTGTCCTCATGGCGGTGCTGCACAATCTGGGACCCTCGCAGCTAGCGCAGATAGATCCCGCATCTGGCTCTGTGATTCGCCGCCTCACCCGTGTTGGTGACAAGAGCCACGGCCTGTCCCTGTGGCGCGGCAAGTACGCGCTCATGCTGAGCAGCGGCGAGGGGCGACTCATCCAGGTGGACATTGCGGCAGCGGAGACGCAGGGGTCGGGGTATACGCCCAAGGTGCTGTGGGAGGATCCGCAGCAGACATTCATGAAGGGGCTCACGGGTACGCACAACTGCGGAACATCCCCTACCACAGCGCTCTCCACTGACACTGGCACACACACACACTCCTGTGCAGTCATCGACGATGTCGCCTACTTCGGCGTCTCGGCTTGGGGAAGCCGGAAAGAGAGGGATGACGAGAGCAAGACCTCAGAGGTGCGGCGTTTCACTTCGTTGACGGTCTTTACCCACCCCTCTATTTAACCTACATCCACACCTCTCTCCCCCCGTCAGGTGGTCGCTTTCGACTTGACTGCTCACAAGCTGCTCTGGCGCCGCGTGGTGCACACCAAAGGCTTGCTCAACATCGTGGCGGCGCCCCACCTGAGCGAGGCCAGCACCGGCGTGGCGCAGGTGACATGGAATGTGCCTGCACCGGTCGGAGAGCACTACCTTGCGCCAGGCGCCACGGAAGTGAACGACGGCGAGCGCACGGTGCAGCTGCTCCCATCCATGCCGTACGACGAGTGGGATCCCGCCTCGGGGACGCCGCCACGGCAGATTAAGATTGAGAACAAAGCTATCGCGGCACGCACGAACACATGGCAGCTGCCGGCGGAGGTGCTAGGTCATAATGCGTATGTGAGCCTCCGTCACGTGGACATTGGCCCTTTGGTGGCTGAGCTCACGCGCAGTGCGCGTCAGGGCTTGTGGGACGTCGAGCGGGCGGCTGCTTCTAATGCCGTGCTGCTCGGCCGGGAGGAAAACATGGCGCGCTATAAGCCGGGTGTGCAGACCGTGCACCTGGTTTTCTCAGACAACGCGGCGACCCAGTGCTACCACTTCCCCTGGTGGGCGGATTGGAAGCCGCATGTGATGCCCATAATCAGCCAGATAATGGGCTGGTACGGCATTCCGGAGCACGAGCACGAGGCGCGCATTGTGCGGCTACAGCTTGCGCGCATGGGCCCTGGAGGTGCCATCCTGAAGCACAGCGACACGGGACGCTGGGCGACTGGCCTGCATCGCATCCATGTGCCTCTCATCACCAACCCAGAGGTGCGTGTGCGTGCGTGCTGATGGCGCGTTCTCGTGCCAGGGATGTTGATGTTTTGTCCCGTGTATGGCAGGTGCATTTCTTGTTCCAGGCGGATGCGCAGGGCAGCATGATCGAGCTCCCTGTTGCGCCTGGCAACGTGTTCGAGATAAACAATGTCATCCCGCACCAGGTGCGTGGCCGTGCGTGTGCGGATCCCGAGCGCACATCCCTTCTCATACCGTTGTGGACTCTCTTTCCTCGCCAGGTGCACAACAGCAACCATCAGGAGCGCGTGCACCTGCTCCTGGATTTCGCGGAGCAAGGGATGCAATGCGGGCAGCTGAAGCCTGGGCAGGCCTGCCATTACAGGGGCTCCACAGGGATCGAGTGTCCTGACAACTAGGAGTACACCAGAGGGAGAGCGCCTCCTTGTCGCGCAAGTGCTTGCCAGTGCAACGGTGCAACTCTCTCGACACACACACCTTCGTCTCTTTGCCCAGCAAAAGGTTGTGACAGGTTGTGGTTCCAGCCCAGGCCTCTGCGAGAGTTGGCCCACGACAGCGCACTCAGGCACCCGTTCCTCCCACTGCCGACGGCGGAAGGTGTTCGTTGCTCCGTTATCCGGCCTCACGCGGTGCCCCTCTCTGCAACGGCGGGTGCACTCAGCCTTCGCTGGTCACCCCCGCCGACCGCCGGCTTGGTGAGGAGGCGCCCTCCACATGCGTGCGTGGCTCGCGCAGCGCCGGGGCAAGTCCACACCACCCTGGCCTCCACTTGGATGACAACCCCGCGCTACTGGGGTCAGCTGAGAGGTAGACGTCGGGCCGGCAGGTATAAGTACGTCTGCTTGAGATCAGCAAAGTGCCGCGATGGGTTTTGTCTTTATTGTTTACCGCAAGCATCCACGGGCATGACACCTCCATTCTGTGCTGCGTGCAGACGGCACGAGAGCTGCGTGGGCGCCGGCAAGTGAGAAGGTGGACGCTGCGACAGAGACCAGGCGACAAACGCGCATGCTTTGGCATCGTACTTGCTGCGCTGCATCATCATGACAACATCATGCGTATTTCTCACACCAAGCCGTGCAGCGTGCCTTGGCGAGACGGCGATGCCATCCGACTGACTCCCCCGGTGCCGCCACTGCATTGCTGCTGCTGCATCGCGGAGATGTCCCTGGCCACTGCCGCAAAGAACATCCCATGCCACTCTCTGAGGTCCCTCACAGCGCCATGCAGCGCATTCAACTCCTCGTTCTTCGCTGCAAGCTCCGCCTCAAAGCCCTCCTGCGCAGCTCGTGCTGCCTGAACAGCCCCACTCGCACGCGCCTCATGTGCTGCTGCACCACGCTGCGCCGCGGCAGCTGCAGCCAACGCCTCATCGCATCGAGACAGAAGTGACTTCTCCCGCGACTCCACGTCCCTCACTCTTTGCAACAGCGCCGCCACTGCTGATGTCGCGGCAGACATGGCGCGCTCATGCGCTTGCTGTGCCTCTGCAGCCGCGCGTGCAGCTGCTGTGCGCTCAGAGGCGGCGGCATCTGCTGCTTTCGACGCGTCGGCACGGGCTTGCTCCCGCACTGCAGCCATCTCTCGCCGCACATCTTCCAGTGCCGACAACGCCGCATCCCGGGCCACTGTCAGCGCCGCAACCTGCATCATGGCGCTCTGGTGTTGCTGAGCCGCGGCAGTCGCTGCCTGTGAAGCAGCGGCTCGTGCCTCTCCCATCGCCTCCTCCATTTGCGCGCTCAGCTCCGCACGAAGGCGCTGCTGCGCCACCGCCGCGGCTGCCGACATGGTGGATTCACGGTCTGCGAGTGCTGCGTCTGCTTCAGCACGACATGCTGCTAGGGCGGCAGTGGAGGTGTCCACCAACGCCTGCAAGCGCTCAGCCCACTGCTCCTCCGCCCTTCCCATCGTCGCCTCCTTCTCATCACGCAGCGCCGCGTATTTCTTCTCCCACGATGCGCGCGCTGTCTCCAATTCAGCGGCGGCGTGGGCCTTCAAGGAAGCAACCTCCTCACTGGCCGCTTGAGCCTGCTGTTGAGCAGCTCGCTGAGCAGCAGCAGTCACTGCCTGGGCGGTGGCCACAGCAGCATTGCGCTCCGCGGAGGCTGTCTCCGCCGCGGCACGAGCGGCTTGGGCGGCTGCTTGTTCCGCTGCTGCCATCGCCTGCGCCTCGCTTTGAGCCTGCCTTGCCGCTTCAGCAGCAGCACTCGCGGCCATCGCTTCTTCCCGAGCAGCCGCGGCATCATCCGAAGCTGTGAGAAGTTGCGCTCGTGTCTCAGACAGAGCACTCTTTGCGTCCAGCAGCTCTGCTCTGAGCTGCTCCACGCTACTCTGCAACGCGCCCTTCTCCGCCTCCAAGCTCCGTGTAGCAGCCATGAAATCACGAAGAAGAGCGTCCTTCTCCTCACGACCACGAGACGCCGCATCCACACGCGCAACTGCATCAGTTGCCACTGCGCGCGCGTCCGCACACGCAGTCGTGGCTTCTGCTGCTGCTGCTGCCCGCTCTCGTAGAGCCGCTTCAAGTGCCGTGTTTTGGTCACTCAGCGACGACAAGGCTGCTTCCAGTCGGCCTTTGTCCTCCAGCACAGCGCGAGCTTCTTGTTGCGCCGTCTCCAGCTGGCGCTGCAAAGTGGCCACCACTTTACCCAGGCGTTGCAAATCCGTGCCTGTCGCGTCTGCGTCCGCGTCCGCCGCGTTGGCCGCCTCCTCTGCCACCTGCACACAGAAACGGAGAGAGACAGGAACACAGAGTCAGGCACAAGGGCTGCGCCACCACCCCATTCCGCGCGCTCTGTCACGCACCGAGACTGCAAGCTCCAGCTGTGCTACACGAGCTGCCTGCGCCTCGATTGTAGCTCGAGCCTGTAGGAGGGTGCAGGTTGGCGTGGCGGTCAACACACGATGCAACGCCGTCGTTAGACGAGCTGCAGGCGTGAGTGCGCGCGCCTGTCCCTTGAACTCCTCAGCCTCGCGACGTGTGCGCTCCAGCTCGCCATGGAGCTGCTCGACCGCTTGCTTGGCACGGCCGAGTAGTCGCGTGCGCTCCTCGAGGGCATCGTCGCGCTCACGCAAGGCCTGCTCATAGTCGCGCATCTGTAGGAAGGGGCCGGGCGTGGCCAGCGCCGGGCTAAGACTGGACATGATGTGCTTTGCGCGGGGGGAGTCGATCCGAAATCGTCCTGTGATATGGAGCGTGCATGAGCTCTGTCTGGATGCTGTGATTCGTTCTCATTGATATGCATGTGTAGCCAGACGAGTCACTTCCATGTGGAAACGAAAGGTGGGCGCCGCGCATCAGCTGTCCGCGCAATGTTTACTTGGCCAATGGGTTGTCCGTCTTGGCGCTGGATGCATTGTGCGCCGCATCATGCACCTGCGCCTCCATCTCCTGCGCCGTGGGCGGCTTGGTCAAGTACTCCACCTTGAACTTGGTGATGTCTGCCGCATCTCCCATCTCGTTGGCGCACTGCACCGTGACGCAGCAGCAGCAGACGCAGGAGAGGGCCAGGTCCACGATGCAGTTGGAGGGAATGCCGGCGTGCTTGGCCACCGCCTGGCGCTGGACGAGCGTGCTGACAATGGGGCAGCAGAGGCTGAACAAGCAGCCACCGAGGAAATTGTGGTTCAGAGCGCGCTCAGTCATGCCGAACTGGACGCATGGACAGAAGTAGGTGGCCACGCCTGGTGAAGAGCAGACACGCGGCGCGTGAGCCAAGGCCCTCGCGTCTCTGGAGTACAGGTCCCTGCTCTCGCCTAGCTGGCGCACAAACCAAATAACCCACGTACATGTGACGGGCCTCTCCACGCTGAACAGGCCATACTTCCAGTTGCCCATGGTGGCTGTTCAAAGCAGTGGGCCGCGTTGGACGGCAGAGGAGGGCGTGTCAAAGAGCGCCACTGACATACTTGGCACCGCATGGGACGGGAGCGTTGCACTGGGATCCAGTCGGCCCCAGGTAGAGCGCGAGACGTCGATCTGCTGGTCAACGACACCGTGTCCGCATCGTGTGACGGGGGCGAGTCGCAGGCACGCAGCCAGGCGGCGCGCGTCGGCGGTGGTAGTGAGCAGGGCAGAGGCTCATAACTAACCACTGAGAACGCGAAGCTCCGAGGCCCCTTGCGACGTGCAGCACCCCGCAGGTGGCTCCTCGGAGCACAAGCATCAGTCGCGGAGAAGGACGCACCTTCGTTGGCTGGTGGTGGGCGGCGAAGTGGCGAAGGTGTGAAAGAGTGCCACCCACTGGGTGATGATCAGCTGAGGTTTCTGGGATTCGCCTACATGGCAAGCACTCCAACTCACCTCAGCTCATCCCAGAATCGTATCGCGAATTCACCTACGTGGCAAGCACTCCAACTCGCCTCGCAAACACCATCATGCTGCCCGCATCACTCGTGCTGCTGCTGTTCATCGCGGCAGCGACAGCGTCTCCTCTCCCGCAAGTCTGCAATCTCGTGCCTGCATTCGACGTGCAAGCCGTCAGCACGCGGGTGTTCTTGGACCTGTTCATCGTCATCTGCGTGTGTCGTCTCATTGGCATTCTCTTCCGCGCCCTTGGACAGCCGAGCGTAGTCGGCGAGATTATCGCAGGTATACTGCTTGGGCCGTCTGCGCTCGGGCGCCCTTGGCCGTGCCCGACAGGCTCCGCACCGTGCGACTCTCGTAACCCGACGCTGGTGCTCTTCCCCACGAATGCACCGTGCGCGAGCGGGCCCAACAATGTCCGCAATTACTTGAACGTGCTCGCTCAGTTGGGCATTGTTGTGTTCATGTGGATCGTTGGCTTAGAGGTGGACCTTGACAAGCTGCGGCGAAGCTCTGGCAAGGCCGCTGTCATTGCCATCGGCAGCGTCGCAACTCCGTTTCTCATCGGGATGCTCGTGCTGGGGCCGCACTTGTACGACAGCCACTCCACCATCACGCTGCCGTCGGGTGCCACCGTCGCGGTGCCGCGCCTCACCTTCAATCTGTTCATTGGTACCTCTCTGAGCGTCACCGCCTTCCCGGTGCTGGCGCGCATCATCGTGGACAAGGCCATCCAGCGCCTGACGCTGGGCACGCTGACGCTGACCAGTGCAGCCTTGAACGACGTGATCGCGTGGACGCTGCTGGCCGTCGTGCTCGCGGTGCAGAAGTCGCAGCACGAAGGCGGCATCGGCCAATCTCACGCCTCCACCGCCGTGGCTTACGGTCCAGTCCTCGCGCAACTCGGCTGGCTCTGCCTCATTGTGCTCGTCATGTTCACAGTCGTACGTCCGCTGATGCGCGTCACTGTGCTGCGCCAATTCATCGCCACGGGCACGCTGTCGCCTAATCGCCTGGCTTGGAGCCTCGCTTGCATGTTCCTCAGCGCCTGGCTGCTGCATCACGTCGGTTTCCACGCGATGCTAGGCAGCTTCATCTTCGGACTGGCCTTCCCACGCGGGCACGGCACGCCGTTCTTGTACACGCTGCTCGCCCGTGTGGAGTCCTTCACTGTGGTGGTCTTGCTTCCTCTCTTCTTCATCACTGTCGGTCTCAGCATTGATCTGGGCGAGCTGCAGACGACTGGTGCAGGTATCGACCTCCTGTGGATCGTCCTCGTTGCATCTGGCGGAAAACTGGTGGGCAGCACTCTGCCGGCGCTCCTCTGTGGCTGTGGCGTGCGACGATCGTTGGCAATCGGGGTGTTAATGAACACGCGTGGCTTGACTGAAATTGTGGTGCTCCAGATTGCACGCCAGACTGCCATCATCGACGCCTCTCTGTTCACCATGCTTGTCGCTATGGCCGTGATCACGACTGCTGTCGCCGGTCCGCTGCTGTCACTCATCTACCCGCCATCTGCGCTTCTGGCGGAGCGCAAGGCGGAGCTGAGTCGCAAAGCGGTGCAGAAAGCGGTGCTGCCGCCATCTGCACCGCCGTCGTCTGGATCTCCGCTGCCGCCGCATGCCAAGGAAGATGGCACTGCCCGCGTCGTGGTGCTGTTACATGATATCCGCCATGTGGCCAGACTGATCGACGCAGCTATGGCGACATTGGCGCCCGGTCTGAAGGCATTCCTGGCAGTGGCTCAGTTTCAGCGCTCCAGTGACGGCGCGGGCGGCAACCCCGCATCGGAGCTGGGCCCAGGGCTGCTGCGCTCCGCCGGCGAGCTTGCTGCAAAGCGCGAGATCAAAGCGCAACTCCGCGACGCGGAGGCTGTGGCTGCGGCGCACATGCAGACACACACTGAAGTGCGCCTGTGCGATGATCCAGGCCTCGAGGCGCTGGCATACATCAAGGCTGTAGCGCCGCAAGTGGTGGTCACCGACTGGCCCGAGGATGCTGAGGCTCGCGCGCGGCTTCAGGGCCTTGCCACAGCGCTGGTGTGTGCAGGACATGCCGCGCCCACACTCGTGCTGTGGGGCGGACCCGACGCCATGGCAGAGACTGCAAGCCCTCTGGCAGTGCGCACCATCAGCACGAGTCCGCCATCGCAACCACGCGGGCAGCTGCTACAACAGCAGGAGAAGGAGCCAGAGCAGCCGGCCGCATCGAAAGAGGCTACGCAACACACAGTCGCCTTCCAGCAGCGCACGCTGCGGAACAGCTTCCGGGGTGCAGTGCTTCTGCTCCACGACGCTGACGCGCAAGACGCAGCTGTGGATGCCGCGAGCGCAAAACTGAAATCGTGGGCGACTCGCGCTGCGGAGTGCGTACCCCTCCGCGTGCGCCTCTTCTGCGCATCATGGTGCTCTGTAGACGAAGAAGACGATGGCGATGATGAAGAAGTCGAGAAGGAGAGCGGCACGCCACCATCGCCGCGCGTGGAGAGCACGGCTGCCGGCGCGGTGGTCACGCGTCACACGATGGCCATGGGCGCAGCTCAAAGCCTCAGCCCGAAGGCTGGCGACAAGATCGTCGTCTGCGGGTGGCCTCGCGGAGCAGACGAGGTCCGTCAAGTGGCTGCGTTTCTGCAGGGTGTCGAGCACAACGCGATCAGTCGGCGTGCTAGCCGCCGCGCGAGCTTGCGTCCGCTCGAGCGGCGTCCCACGTTGATGCCTGCAGCCAGCGTACTGCCCCGTTCGCCATCAGAGCCTGAGGCCATAAGCGCCGTGGAGGAGACCATCGAACAAGATCATGTATGAGCAAGCCCACGCAAAGCAAACGAGCGCGCTCAAGAATTGGAGCTGAATACAGCCCGGAAATATAAAGAGCCACATAAAGAGCAAAGGACCGTGTAGTGAAACACCATCAAGCTCTAGCCTCTTTCTGTGCAGCTGCAGCCTCTGCTTTAGGCGCGGTTGCATCTAGGGCTCCATCCTCTGTCTGCTCCGCCGTGTCATCACCCTCCTCTGCGTCATCCTGCGACACAGAGAACCAGCGCTTCAGTGTAAGAGTGCTGTCTCATTTGGCACCTTGCAGCTCAAGTGAGCCCCGCACCAGGAGCGCCCCGTAATAGTCGCTATTCGCTTCCATGCACTCCTTCAAGCCGTGCGTGAACGGAACGCACGCCTCCACAAAGTCGTCCCCAGCATCCCTGTGCTTGTCCACGCACTTCTCCCACGCCTGCGCCAGGGGGGGCAACACCGCACAACGATGTGTACGTGAGGTCCACATGCGTATGTCGATGCAGGGCACCAAAAGCCAGGGAGAGTCAACTCGGAACACGCACCACAAAGACGTCACGGCAGGGGCCGGCCTTCATGAACCGACAGAACCCGCACGTCTCCTCCGGCTCTTCCTCGCCCGTCTCATCACGCCCAGCTTCTTCCGCCGTGGCAGGCTGTGTATGTGGCGCCGGCGCTTCGACTGCGAGAAACGAGTGTGAGTGTGTGCTGGGTGAGATCAGAGGCCAGTGCTGGCGCCATCAGCGTGCGTTGCGTCGCACAAGCGCCGCCAGTCCAGCTCTATAGTTAAGAGCGTTGCGTCCAGCGTGACCAAGACCGCATCAGCTGGTTGTGCGCGTAAGCAACGCACCTGGTGTACTAGCAGCAGCACTCTCTGCTGGCGCTGCAGCCTTCGCGCTTCCGGCAGCGGGCTGCGTCATCTATGCTAGTGCGCAAGGCTGCTTTGCGTCGACGGTCCCTCCTCCAGTCCAGCGAACAGTCTGCGGCACCCTCGCCGGATGCGCGCCGGATTGTGTCGCAGCAGCACACAGTTTAGATGCTTCACACTTCGCGCATCAGCATCATCATCCAGCGCAGCAGCGCAGCAGCCTCGAGTTGCAGTTGTTGGCGGCGGCATCGCTGGCCTGGTCGCGGCGAATGAGTTGCAAAGTCACGGGGCGCATGTGACGCTATTTGACCAGGGCATACGTGCGCCCGGTGGCAGAGGCTGTGCGTCGAGGCTGCGTGACGGAGCAGTGACTCACGACCACGGTGCTGCTTGCGTGTACCAGCCCGCCGCCACGCAGACTGAATACGCGCGAGCACGTGAGCTTCTGCAGCAATGGCTCAACGCTGGCGTTATGGCGCACTGGAACGCAACCGCGGGCGTGTTGGACGGTAGCACCCGCTCCTTCAGCAGTCAGCCACCTCCCCGTCGCAGCTCCGCCGCCTCCAACTTCTTCATCGACGCCCTGTCCACTGCAGAGCCGCACAGCAGTGTGTTGGTTGCGACACCCAGCGCCTTATCTTTGGCTCAACACCTTGCACGAGAACGGCCAGGCCTGACAGTGACTGTAAACACACGGGTGACTGAGCTGCACTACTCCGGAGGAGGAGGCAGAGGACGCCATCCCTGCTGGCATGTCACCAGCGTCACGGCGAGCACATCCACGAAGGAGGCATTCGATGCGGTTGTCATCGCTGCTGCACAAACTGCCAGGCCGGGGTCGCCCGGACACATTGCGCTGAGTGGCGAAGTGCCCGCGGCAGTGCGTGATGCGTTTACTACCATGGCGGCTGTGCCGCACCTGCCGTTGTTCACGTCCATGGCGCGAGTGCGGAGCGATGTGCAGTTCGACTTTGCAGCTGTGGACAGCGATCCCAACATCTGGCTCCTCGTTCGTGACAGCGCCAAGCCCGGCAGACAAGGCCAGCGGGACGGCCGCGATGCATGGGTGGTTGTTTCTAGCCCGCAGTTTGCAGCTGAGCAGATGGCTGCACAGGCGTCAGCGCAAGCAAGCACGCGGTCAAGGCCAAGCGTAGAGGAGCAGATGGCTTCATCCCGGGCGTTGTGGACGCATGCATGCCGGCTGCTCGGTGTGCCTGCACTTCCAGCGGAGGATGTGTTGGAGCCAGCGCAGCGGTGGTCCGCGGCTCTGCCGAGCAAGCCTGTGGGTGTGCCTTGTCTGAGCGACCCGCCGTCCGGATTCGCAGCCTGCGGCGATTGGGCCGCAGGAGCAGGTGTTGTGCAAGCGATGCACAGCGGCCTGAGCGCTGCCAATGCGCTTGCAAAAGGGTGGCTGTGACAGGGACCACTGGTGAACTGTTCTCTGTTGTTCTGTGTATTTTTCAATACTGGTCACAGCGACAGGGCAGTTCTGTGTCGAGCACACCCGGTCAAGCGATGACACACACACCCACCCCCAAGTGTGCAGTTGTCTGAGGAAGCACGCGCGCGCTGCGAGTGCTCTTTACATCTCCTGCACCTCGGTCAGAGCGTAGTTGTTTGTGCTGTAGCCCGCGTAGTTAACCTTGTCAAATCGGACAACAACCGGGTAGCGAACACCCGGCGCCTGGGGGAACACAAGGCCGTGCACAAGTGAGAAACAGGGGGCTTGAGAAACGAGGCACGTCCTTGCGCTATGCCCCAGCCGATGGCCCCGCTGTCACGCCGCCTGGTGTGTCACTTCTGCGCTGCGACAGCCAGGTGGGGGAGCAGTGGCGTGCGGGGCGTGCCGCCCCGGGATATGGGTGCGCAAGCGCGAAGCGTGTGTTCCTGTGCCCCCTTGTGTCACGTGCCTGGTCCACGGACACGACCTTGCCGGTGTCATTGAACCAGTAGGACTCTGGGCGCAGGATCTTGACCTGCGAGCGGGCGGTGCGGAGGAAGGCGCGTGAGGAAGACCACAGTTAGGGCAGAGACCGGATAAAGAGCGCACCGAGGCGCCACGCTTGGGTCCAATCTGCGGCTTCGGCGGGGCGGCGGGGGCAGCGGCGGCGGGCTTCTCCTGTAAGCAGAAGGAAGGCGCGTCAGGCGTGCCGTCTGCGCGCATAGACGGCCTGTGGCGGGGGCTGGT